>Ga0114951_10002340_pt1 | contig 21527 bp, 24 predicted proteins | sample AM7aDNAmetaG_FD_88677 | JGI IMG/M metagenome (GOLD analysis project Ga0114951, IMG submission 88677) | Freshwater microbial communities from Finland to study Microbial Dark Matter (Phase II) - AM7a DNA metaG | ecosystem: Environmental > Aquatic > Freshwater > Lake | place: Finland: Lake Alinen... | reverse complement strand
TCCAGAATCTCGTTGTGTAGGGGCACGGCGTGCCGTGCCCTCACCACATCAGGGGCCCATTTCCTTAATCCGCCTGGGGGGATCGCGCCGACAAACCATCAAAGTCAGCCCGAAAGGGGATTGGGGGTTTTTTCTCCACTCCGTGGGAGAAAGAGAGGGCGTCTTCCATGCGACCCGATATGAATGACAAACCGGGCTGGTACCCGGCATCCGGAATCTCGTTTTGTAGGGGCACGGCGTGCCGTGCCCTCAAAACATCCGGGGTCCATTTCATAATCCGCCTGGGGGGATCGCGCCGGCAGACCATCAATGTCATCCCGGAGAGGCATGTGGGCTATTCTCTTCACTCCGTGGGAGAGAACGAAAAGAGAGGGGACCTTCATTGCCAATCGCGACCTCTGGCTGTTCCCCGGGGTTCCGGTCCTGCCTAATCCAATCCCAGCGCAAAGTGGAGGGCCGCATCGACCTCTTTTACCTTTTCAGGAGTGAGGACGGTCAGGCGGCTGGCAAGGCGATCTTTCGAAATCGTAACGAGCGTATCAAGATTGATGACGCAATTTTGAGGCATTCCATCCCGGTTTGTGAGATGGACCTCGGCAGCGATGTTTCTGACGCGCGTGGTCACCGGGGCGACGATGGCAAGCGCCCGTTTTTCATAGGCCGTGTCACGGGATATCAGCAGCACAGGACGCCGCCCGGAAGGCGGGTTAAGTTCAGCCCACCAGATCTCCCCGCGGCGCATTACCATGGCTCCTCTGTCAGTATGGCAACGGCGGCATGGTCGGCGGCTTTGATTTCCTCAGGGGTTTCAGGCATAAGTTCATATCCGCGGGCATATTGCCTGATTTTTGCTTCCTCCTGACGTCGGCGCAGCAGCATCTCGATAGCGCGTCTGAATAGCTCGCTGCGGCTTTCTCCGCTTTCTTTCCGTTCTTGTTCTATGGCCTTGAATGTTTCACAAGGTAGGCTGATGGCTACTTTGTTTGTTCCAGGCATTTTGGAACGCTCCTTAATACTATTATCATACTATAGTATGAAATAATTGAACGTCTAAGTCAATGCCTGCGTTGTACTTTGGCATTTAAAGTACGATGATACCGTTCAGTGGGTTTTCTGCCTCACCCCGCCACTGCCTTCAGGTACCCATCCAGCTTTTCCACATCGAGGGTCGATGACCCAAGCCATTTGTTCCTGTTGTCCACCACTGCGAAAGCTTCGTCGCAGTAATATTCGAGGAAGTCCCAGGTCATCAGTTGCTCTTTCCCCCAGGTAATCGCTGTAACCCCTGCCGCATCACATGATTTCATTTCGTACTTGTGGTTGTAAACGAGGTGCCCGCCGAGTGAACCTTTTTTACTTTTCGGTCCGGCAACGATATGCCAGGGTTCACCGGCAAAGAACTGCGTCTCGGCCGAAATCGGAAGTTCGAGCCCGAATTGGGCCCCTCCCAGCAGGTAGATAGCTGCGGCGATTTCCTCGCGGTCACCGGGATGGATCCGCCCGAAAGCGTATATATTATATCTGCGCCGGTTCACCGTCCAGCCTTTGCGCCAGCAGTTAAGTGAATCCAGCACTACCAGTCCGTTGTCCTGCCCATGGCCTTCTCTGATGTATTCCGACCTTACGGCCGAAAGGACCGATTTATCCGGCAACAGCGTCAAGCATCCCTGTTCTTTTCCCTCGAAGCGGCGCGTGTGATGCCCGCGCCCCGCCATCACGCAGTCCCCCAGTTCGTCGTTCGCCAGCATGTCTATCGTCATCGGGCAAGGAAGCGAATTATCGACGTTGAACGAATCAGGTATCGGCGGCAGTTTCGCCGGCAGGAACATGCGCATCTGAAATGTTCGTTTGTCTTCTCTCGCGGGCAGTTTGCCGAGTTTCAAACCATTCATATCTTCAATCCTTTTTGAATCAGGTATCCCAGGACGGCGATTATCAACGATGCCAGCGTCGTTACCGAAAGAACGAGCCCGGCCCAGATGATCTTGTCGATGCGCCTGTCGGCGGCTATCGCTATACGGATTCCCTCATCCCCCGCAGCCTGCGCTTTTCGGACGGCGTTCTCGTTGTTCGTGTCGGTGAGTTTGCCGTCCTGAACGCACTTTTTAACCCCGGCCATATCTTCGGCCAGGGCCGCGACGCTTTTATCGATGCTGGAAAGTATCTCGAATGTCAGCACCGTCCGTTGTTCTTCGTTCATCGCCGCGAACTCCCCGGCCGTTATATTCAAGGCTTCGCCGCCGGAGGGGTATCTTTCGGGGCTTTGGCCTTCGCCTGCGTCACTGCCGTCTGTGCCACATTTATCCCATAGCCTGTCAACACTGCGCCTGAAATGAGTTTGAGTTCTAGCGGCGGTTCCATCCCCTGAACATAGAGGAACAGAGTGGCCGCGATTATCAGCAGGCAGATGATGTTCTTCGCCAGGTCGGTCACAGTTAAATCAGGTATTTTCATATTTCCGTCCTTTTAATAAAACCCCATGAAATTCCCGTCGTCGTCATAATGCGCCAGCTCCGGCGATTGTGCCGGGTATAGCGGCGTCGTGCCGGCAGGGGTTTTCGAAGTGCTGAAGGGCAGTTCAGGCAGGTTGGAAAGGCCGCCCAGGTACGCCGTCAGCCGGTATACCCCCGTCATCCTGTTGGCATAATGTCTCAGCGTCGTGACGCGGGTGATAGGGTCGGCCGGGTAGCCGGTATATGCCATCGCCGTAAACGTCGCATCCGCCCCGTAAAAAATGATAGTTTGGCCGTCGAACCTGTATTCAGCCGCGGCGCGGTAGTGGTAGGTTGCTTCGGGGTCTAGCCCCTTCAGAGTTTGAGCGAAACTTTCCCCGGTTTCCTGTTGCGTTGAGTTCGTTGTATGCCCGTAAGCGGTAGTCAACCCCCATTCGAACCAGCAGAAACAATGGACGCCCCCGCCTTTTACAAGTGTACCGTGCACCGTGGCGCGGTTTCCGAGTTTGTTGGTTGCGCCGCTGGTTGCTACTTCCAGATCGAGTGTGTAGGTCGTTATCAGATTTGGATAGCCCCCGCCGCCACTATTAGCCAAATAATTGTGAGCTGACATATAAGTAGTGGCAGATGGCAAAACAGGAACAAATGTAACCCCGATTTGAACGCGTCCTGTCCGTCTCCCGTCAAATATACTTACCGGCAGGTCTATATCTGGCCAGTTTGCGACAGAAGAATAATAGGATGCGATAGTTGAGCAGGCATTTATCGCTCCGAAGTCCGATGGAACAAGGTCATTCGCTATGAGGTCAGGGCTGATACCGTTACAGTTTTTAAGATAGGCTGTGCCGTTGCATACGTCGGTAAACCCCCCGTGAAATTTAACCGATAAAATTGTTGCTGCTTCGGGAACGGACTCATTGGTAGGATGGTAAACGTAGACCCCCCTTACACAAGCGGAACTTGAGTCACCGAAATATATGCCCGCCATTGGCCACGACCCGCCCCTGAACCCCCATCTGTAATATGGCAAGTAACCAACTACCCCTGTACTTATGGCGGCTGCGGCGGCAATAGTCGGATTGTACTGAGAACCGGTGTTAGGCCAACCTGCAGGACTTCCATCCTCGGCATAAATGCTTCGTGGAGTTTGCCAGTCAATGTTTACTGTATGCGTCGTAATCGACATTAAGCCCTCGCGTCTTTTATCGCCAGCCTGTCATAAAGTTCTATGCGGCAGTCGTGAGGCACGACGATAGTTGCTGACATGATTGCGGATTTCAGGTGAGTCAGGATGGCGGCGGCCTGGTTCCCGGCATCTCCGGCGTCATCTATACGCGGGAACATGTAATAAGCCACGATGTTCCCGTCACCGGACGTGGCGCTTTCGATATTGTCCCAATCGAGCACATACCCTTTGGCGTCGAGTGTCGCATTGTAGAAGACCGTCACTTTGTCCGGCGTGAGCACATTCAGCTTTTCCTGGTATTCATAGAATTGAGGTTTTTTGTCGGAGTAGTAAGTCATGTCCACCGGGTCGTCGATTTGCGGGAAGATGACCTTATACTCGAGACCAGCCTGCGGCCGCAGGTAACTTCTGGTCATGCTGATCAGTTTGACGATGATATCGTAATATTTCTCGTAAGCCCCCATGGTGTTCGGCTTTGACGGGTTCCATGTTCCGTCGTTGATGATGAAATACGGCAGGAAGGTATCTATGATGTCGTCGTAAACGTCCGGGGCGACTAAAGTGAATCCACCAGGCACAACCACGAATGCGGTTATCAATATCAGGTTCAGGAGCGCGTAAGGCGAATATGTTCTGTCCCAGATGGCCCGGAACCCGGGAGGGGAGCCAGTGCTGTCCCATTCGGTGTTCTTGAAGATATGCTGCATGGCGTCTTCAAGCGTCACGGTCGAGACAAGGCCGTTCGGCGAACTTACCCATGTTTGTGATACCACCCAGAACCGCTGCAGCACCGCATATTCCGGCGCCCCTTCGACGACATCCCCCCATCCGATGTCGCAGTAATAACCGCGAAGGTCCGCGACGGCCCGGTCATGGTTGGTGAGCGTCACCGTGCAGCCGTTAGCCATACCGTAAGTCGTTTCCCACTGGTCTACGATCAGCCAGCGGCTGGAATAGTCGATATGGGTTCCTATGCCGGAGTTCGGTACGAAATCCAGATGGATGTACGGGACCCGGGAGCCTTCAATCAATTCCTGCGCACCTTGCAGTTCTGCGGATATCGTTCTCATCAAGTCCTCGGGTATGTGTGAAAGACATGCGGTTTAACGAGCAATCTCAGGTCCGCTTCGGCTTTCTGTATCTTGTTGCGGCCCCAGTTGGTGAATTGCATCTGTGTATTTGCAACGCTCAGGCGTGACGAAGCCTCGCGCATATAGCCGGATGCCTCGCTCAAATACCCGTTGGCTGTCGTCATCTCATGCGCCGCCGTTCCCATGTAGATGTTCACGGTCTGGCTTATCTTCGAAAGCAAGGCATTGGCTTGTCCGATATAAGTGTTGGCCGCGCTGAGTTCAAGTGAACCGAGCCCCCTGTATTGGCCTGCTTTGCCTTCGTTGGCCGATAGGTTGGTCTTTATTTCGTTGAGCAGCCCGGAAACGATATTGAGTTGGTTCGAAGCCAGTGCGCCTTCCTGCGATATGCCGGTGGAGTCGTTGAGGATAGCTTTGATTTCGTTTATCCGGCTGGAAGCTGCGCCGAAACCGCCGCTGGCCGATGAATGCAGCCCCGTTTCCGCCGTCGCCCAGGTCGGGATGGTGTCATTCAAGGCCCTCGAAGCCGCCAGGTCGTCTTCGGAGTTGCTTATCTGCGTGCCGATATCTGCTAGCTGGCTGCTGAAACCGGCGATCGCCGTCGCCAGTTTTGCCCTGGCCGCGGCAACATCTGTGATAGCGAGCCCGAGCTGTGTACCTGCAGCCGTCACATCGGCGGTTATATTGCCGGCCGCCGCTTTGCCCGAGGCGAGGGTAGCCATCGCTGTTGTGATAGTGTTCCCTGCGTTAGTGATGGCGGTTCCGGCCAAGGAGAGGTCGGCTGTGATAGCATTTCTGGCGGCCGTGATATCCGTGGCCGCCTGTGCTATTCTTGCGGCCATGCTGTCAACGGCTGTATTGATTAACGCGGCGGCATCTACGGCGGCCTTGATTTGCGTCCTGCCGTCTCCTATGTTATCCAGAGCCGCATTCCCGGCCGCAAGGTTTACGACTATGGGCTCCAGTTCCGGGGTCAGGGTCGATGCGCCGGAAGTTAGCGTGTGCACCTCCTCGCAAAATAGGTAAACTTTGTCTCCGGCCTGCGGCTTGATGTCTGTTTCGATGGTTGCTGCACCGGAAAACTCCGTCACATTTCGAAAATTTCTCGGTGTCTGGTCAACCGGATATTCGGCTTTAACGATTCGCCTTAGCCCAACGATCCCCGAAGTTGTAACCTCCGTATTCCCGGCTGTCATGGTCACTGTCTCTTTCGATTCGGCGGGAACGTATCTTGAAGCCTCGATGACGGCGTTATTCAGGTGTTGGGTTATCGTGTTGCTTCCGAATATGGCGTTCAACGGGTCTTCGAGTATTGCGGAAGTTTCTATTATTAAAGCGGCCAGTGTTTTAGAGGCCATTATTTTCCCTGGGAATCGCTTTTTCTATCAGGATGTTAGTCGATTGTATCGCGCCCTGGAGCATGTCCAGGCTGGTTTGTATCAGCGCTTTTTGTGCCAGTATCCCTTGCCGCTGTTGGATAAGTTTGTTTCTGTGGTCTTGAAGTTCTTTGATTTCCATATTTCACCCCTATGTGTGCAGTAGTAATTTGTAGGTCACGCCGTTCCAGCGGATGGGCATGTAAACGTCCGAGGCACCGGCGGCGGCGGCGACCACGACTTCTTCGGTGCCGATCGATAGCGCGCGGTGGCCGGCGGAAATGTCGTAGCCGTTTATTGATATAACATCTACCCCGGCGCTTTGGCTGGCATTCTGTTGCAGTATTAATGGGTTATTGGAATAGAAACCAGCCCCCGTAAAGGTTGCCATGGGGTATGACGTTCCCCCGGCCTGTGCGTTAAGAACTATACTGGCTGTTTCTCCCCCGTTAGTCGCAACAGCTAGTTTGCAGTCTATAGAGCCGCGTTTCTCAACCTCATGGGCATCATTACTCAGGTTGAATGCGATTCCAGCCCCCATGCCGGCGGCCGCGTTTCCACCACCCCCGCCCGACTGGATCACCAGCACGTCGGTGACGGTGTTCAGGGACATCCCGGTGTCGTCTCGCCCGATACGAAAGTAAGGGTCAGCGGCGCCCTGGACTCTGCCAACCTCCACCATGTTCACGGTCGTGTCTCTGGCCCCGAATGCGAAATAACGCCCATCGGAATCCTGTGTTTTCAAATATCCGGCGTTGGCGATGACCCAATTAAGCCCTTGAAGATTGCGGAAATTGGCGCCTGAATCCATGATGTCGAGAGTTACCCCATCCGCGTCCTCAACAATCGTCAAATGGGAGGTCCTTATCTTGTTCGCCCCGATATTCAGGTCACCTGTCATAGTTCCGCCCGTGAGCGGAATCGCATTGACCACAACAAGCGGCCTTCCGAAGTTGTCGGTCAACCCGCTGGAGTCGTCAAATGCCACCGGTATCACCACCGGCCTCCCGTAACTGTCGAATAATTCACCTGCCATAACATCTCCATTTCCCATTCATTGCAGTTGCGAGCGTAGTACGGCAATCCCGTTCGCTTCGTTGTCATCCCGGAGGGGCCTCGGGATGTCCCCCGAGGTTCTCGCACCCGCGGCTCGGGTGTTCTCGTCCTCGAGGCTCGAGGGCAGCCGGGATCCAGAATATCGTTTTGTAGGGGCACGGCGTGCCGTGCCTTCTACACTCTATTAGATGTCTCTTTCCAGTTTGTCTCGGTTCCCTTTGATGTGCGATGACTCGGAAAGCCGCCATCCGAACGTCCAGTTGCAGGCCCCGAATTGTTTATGCGCTGTTTTTCCGCATTCTGGGCATACCGCCGTATCTCCGTCGCTGAATGCTTTCAGCTCATCGAAATCATGGTTCCCGATGCATTTAAACGGATATATCGGCATCCTTTACCTCCGCGTACTCTTTGCCGGATACCGAATTCATGCGTACGGCCAGGAATTCAGCATGGGTTGTGACGTCGTCTTTTATCGCGGTTCCGCCCTTGTCCGATGGGATGATAGCGATGAAAAGCGTTTGGTTGTAAAAGGTGACTTCGCAAGATTTGAGTTCTTTGATCTGGCTGTGGGTCAATTTCTTGAAATCCGTGTAGGTTACACTGGGGATTAACATTTGCCTCCATTCGAGGCCGGGTTACCCCGGCCCCGTCGCTATTAAGAAACCGTGATTGCGCCCAGGTCGATATTGTCGTTGAGCAGGTCGTTGTACGGGACCACTTTCAGGAACAGGTTCCATCTCAGCGCCGAACAATCGACGTCACCGTTCTGGATGATATACAAGAACGCGTCGGCAGCAGATCCTTTGGCTTTCCAGATATACTTCTGCCCCGTTCCTGCCAGTGCCTGGGGGATCGTCCCCTCGAAAACGCCGGTTGCGGTATTTACTATCGAGTCGAAGATGACGTTTGAATGTGAAAGGGAAGCTGTGCCCGCGGCATTGTCCGCGAACCCCACGTCGATATCGCCGTCGTTAGCTGTCTGCGTTGTGATCACGCATAATGAGTCCAGCACGACGAGGTCTTTGTAGTAGGGGTTCTCGATGTAGTAGATCCCGTCGTTTGCTCCCGCGTCCTGGTCGGATGCTCCCCTCAGTCCGGGGAACCTCATCCAGAATTCGCGGCAGGCCCCCGCCTGGTCGGATGATTTGGTCATGTCCAGTTGCATCTTTAATGCGGTAGGATTAGCCATCTTCCCTCCTAGCTTGCGGTGGCAGACAGCAGCACGGCTGCGGCCAGTTTATTGGTGAGCCGCATGCCTGCGTAAAATTTGATGCGGACCCTTTCGGCGTCCTTCGTTTCGAGCTGGTTGAACCTTTCCACGTGTATCATCCCGGCTCCGTGTATCCCGCAGAGCCCGTCCTCTCCCATGCGCAATGCGAATACGGGTGAAGTGTCGTTCCCTGCGGCTACGCTCGTTGTGGGTGTATACGCGGCGGGAGCGGAGACGATGGTGGTCGGGTCGGGGAAGTTGATCGGGGTATAGTCGTCCACCAGGATTATCTGTTCACCGTAGGAAGTGATGATTTCACCGAGTGCCCCGGTTCTTATCGTCAGGTTGTTGCCTGCCGCCCGGGCGAGCCCGCCGAGTTTGCGGCGCAGCTGGCGGTTCATGACGAGGTGCGTGGGTTTGGGTTTCACGCAGTCCACCAGTACGTCGATCATGTCGAGCGTCAGTACCCCTGATGCGCCGGAAGCCGCCTGTACCACCTGGCTGTTGTTTCCTGCGCTGAACGCGCTGAAGATTGCCCCGTCGAGGTCGGTTGACGCGGCGCTTTCGCATTCGCAGATTAGTCGCAGCAGTCCTTTGAAGTTTTTGGAAGCGCTCCATTTGGCTACGGCGGTGGTCTGCCCCAGGATCGCCAGTTCATCGAACCAGTTGGCGACAGCCTTCGATTTGAGTTCAATCATCGAAGCCATCGTGTCTTCCCCACCGGTGGCGAGGCGTCCGAACTTGTCGTCATCGGCGTCGCCGCCAAGGATGGATAGCGCCGCGTCGCGGTATTCCCACGTGGGTGTGCCTTCCAGCCAGGTGTCGCCGACTTCGTAGGTATCGGCGGCAGCGGCGGCAAGTTCCATCTTGTAGCGGGAGATGTTGTTATTGATCTCTACGAAAGGCAGTTCGGACAGCCACGGTGATTGTTTCACGATGGTTAGCCCGATGCCCCGCCTGATCTCGGCGTCAGGTCCAAGGTATTTATATTGTGCGAGTGTTGCGGCCATTTATTAGAAACCCTCCAGTTTACTTTTTATTTAGTCCACGGGAGATTAGCTCCCTTGGTGAAAGGCGGGAGATGTCTTCACCGCCTCCTGCGTTCTTGCCCGAATCCGGCACGATGACGGCTGTTTTCTTCGGCATCACCGCAGCGTAGTCTTCGATAAGGCTAAGGTCCGTTATGCCCCGTTTTGCCGACCATTCTTTAAGGATGGCTGTGCTCACGTTGTTCTTTTCGGCGATGCCTGCGACTGCCATATCGAATCGGCTGGTTTTCGCCTCTGCCAGTTCGGCGGTATGCAATGATTTTTCGGCCTGGAATTTTTCAACTTCCACGTTATAGACGCGGATATCGGCGGCCAATTTCTGCCGCCTTTCCACGATAGATAGCTCTTCGGGTTTGTCTTTCACTTTTTCGAGTTCAGCTAGTTCACGTTCCTGTTCCTCTTTGGCTTTTCGTGCCTCGGCTTCTTTTACGATTTGCTCCCGTTTGATCAGGGTTTCCTCAACTCTGCCTGTACGCGAGGCATAATCGCTCACAGCCTTGAGTTCCCTTGCAATGACCTGTTCTTCGCTAAATGTTTCGGGGGTTGAAGTTCCCTGTTCTGTCGCAGAAGCCGTTGGCAAGTTTTGCGTCGCCCCGGTATCCTGCTTAGTTCCAGTTCCGTCCATAATTCGTTGTTTCTCCTTCAAATAGAAAAAGCCCCGCGTTGTTATTCCGCGGGGCTTTTGATTACGCTGTATGTTTGGCTGTTTAGTACAAATATTTTTTATCCGGGTTAAGAAAACCCGAAAGATACTTTATAAAAACTCCTGTGGTCTATTTGTTAACCCAGAGAAGTTATCCAATTGGTGAAATCTGAATTGCTGGTAAATGATTTGTAAAAGCCTTCGTTGAAGACGTCACTGACTAACAATCCTGTGCGGCTATTAGGGGGGGCAGCCCAATATGATGACCAATCATTGAGAGCCGCTGCTGCAGACTTACCGGTATATATCGCACCTGCGGTGGAGTGAGTATAAAAGCCTCCAGCGGGGTCTAGGATGACCAGTCCGCCACCGGCGATATCCATCATAACTGCCATATGCGCTGAACCATCGTTAAAAGTCACTTCTACCACCCACGTATTGTACGTAGTCCCTTCGTATGCTCTAATCATGCTTACCAGTAACAATGCCTGGTCTTCGCAGTCTCCAGTCATTTTTCCAAGGGTCTCGGTTGGGTATCTCCAGTAATCGGACCGCCAGGTGATTGCACTGGTATTCAGATTGCTCGGCAATACGGGTTCAGGAGAGTCATAGGAATAATAAATGTTTTGGTATACCCAGTTATACATCGTATAAAAGTCTTGCCAGGCTTTGTTCCAAGTAGTGAAGGCAGTGACTAATGAATGTACCCTGGATATTACGCTCGAATCTCCGGGGGTGACGAAGGATTCCGCTATCGCTTGGGTGAATGCAAAGCGCACGTTTATCGCTGATACTATTGCCTGGTAGTTGGAATTCATAGAGGCGATAGAAGTATTCAAAGTGGCGATATTTGAATTCAAACCAGTAATTGTACTGTTAGCTGTGGATAGGTTTGCAGTGAGCAGGGCATTTTGTGAATTCAAGGAAGTTATCGAATTATTGGCGGTCACAATATCCGAATTCAGTTTAGTTATTGAAGAATTCGCGGCGCTGAGGCTCGCTGTCAAGGCGGAGGCCTTCGTGTTTGCGATGCTCAAATCGTCATTTAGTTTCGATATCGTTCCGTTCGCGGTGTTTAACTGGTTGTTTAATGTTGTAATGGAATTATGCGCTGCGTTTAAATCGCTGGTTAATTGCGTTTTCTGGGAAGTTAAATCAGTTACTTTTTGATTGAATGTAACGTATCCTATCGAGCTGGCTATAAGTACCAGCACGAGTACGATTGAAAGCACAAGAACAGGAATCTTTAAACCCGTGCTCTTTTTGGTATCGTTTGCATTTCGATATTGAATTGGATCAGGAGGAACGTCTGGAGGGGGTGATTGGGGGGTGGTGGGAAGCGAGGTTGCTTTATGAATATCCGATCCGCAGTTGCCGCAAAACTGCTTTCCTTCATTTATTTTGGTGCCACATTTCCAACAGAATGCCATGAGATTACCCCTCCTTCGAAACGCGCCTTGTGACAGTATACTCTCATATGTCAAGTATTTGGGGTTACAATCAAACATTTATGATGGCTTGGACGGTTCGGGATCGACTCCAATTTGGGCGCCATCAGTTATTTCCCCCCTCCATCGCCCCCCTTATCTCCCTCACCGCCTCTTCGACTGTCAGATACCCTTCTTTCATTGCGTACTCCTATCCTCCGCGTGTCATGCCGGAGCGCACATCCGGCCCTCGGAGGGTTCCCCGAGGTTCTTGTCCTCGAGCGTGTTCTCGAGGGATCCAGAATCTCGTTTTGTAGGGGCACGGCGTGCCGTGCCCTCAACTTTGCCCCACCCCCCTTCCCCCGCCGAACACCGGCACTGCCTGGATAGCCGACGGTTTATCAAGCGCGTTCTGTTCCAGGTTTACCGCCATCGGCTGGCTCTCCGAGGCCTTCCTCTGTTTCATTATGCTGATGATGCGTTCTAGGATTGTCCGCGCCAGCAGGTCGTTCCAGTCCTTAGTCTCTTTGTCGTCTGACGCTTCCTGCGCCTTGATGAATCCCCGCATCTGGTTTTCGAGTGCTATGATCGGGTCCGCTTTCGCCGCCTGTTCGATAGCTATCTGCGCCCGTTCGCCCGCCGGGTCCTGAAGCCTCAGCACTTGTTCCTGCTTGTACTCTTCAGAAACGTGGTCGCCGAGGGCGTTGCATATCGCGGCAGCCCCTGCCATCTGCTCCTGCGATGAAGTGAAGAACCGGTATTTGATGACATATTCACCGTCGAGGTCTACCGGTGAATACGTGCGCCGGTGCCCTTCTTCCCCGAGGTCCAGCTTTTCACCGAACCTCTGAAATTGCCTTATTTTCATCTTGCTGGATGATTGACATAATGCAGCAAGAGTGTTGAGACGCGGCAGCATAAGTTCTTCCCTACCGGTCATCAGTCGGGCGATCGCCACGGCTGAAAGGGGCAGGCTTACCGTGCCGTAATCCATGGCCGAAAACGACCCCCGGTCTATCTGCTCCTGAATTATTTCTGCATAACGCAATGTGGAATTGGCCACGTCGGGCCGTGGTATAAGTTGGATAGGGTCTTTCGTCTGAAGCATCACTCCGGTTCCAGCAGGGTATTCCTGGGGCAATGCCTGGTAGTCGCCGTCTGCCGGGGAGGGGAATTGCAGGTCGGGGGCGATGGATTTGGATGAAAGCGTTTTTAGGTTCGAAGCGATGAAGTTCTTTTCATCGAAAAGGTAATGCCCGTCGGCGGTGCGGAGCGAGTGCATGATGGAGTCGCCGAGCCGCAGGTAGTAATCGGGGTCTTTCAATGCCGAAGATGTGGCGGGAAAAGCTACCACGAAAGGCGGATATCCGTAGCCGTTTGGTCTTTCATCTACCTGGTGCCCGTCTACGAAGATGGTTTCATGGTTGTCGTTCCAGAAATCCAGTACGCTGCCTGTCGTACCTGTGATGCGATATCCGAATTCAGCCTCGATGTCGGCTGCTGTTCGCAGTGTTTCCACGCATCCCCATATCATCCTCCCCTCGGTCAACTCATAGGTGAACCAGCGGGAATCTATCGGGCGTGAGTCGGGGATAAGCTGGCCGTTTTCCACCCGCAGGAGGTTTTGTTCCACTATCGGCCCCCGTGCGCACACTAATTCCGTATGCTGGGTGAAAGTATCGGCTTCGCCTTTAGCTGCGAGTCGGGCGTCTATTTCGAACTGCAAGTCGTTAATGAAGTTTTCGATAGCGGAAGTCTTTTCGCCGGGCAGCCTGGTGGATTCCACCAGTACCTGCCGTGATACCGCCGTTATCCTCGCCACAGCCTTGTCCAAAAACTGCGCGGCGTCGAGCAGGGTGATGTGATAGGCTTTGTCGATCTTTTTGCCATCGACGCCCAGCATGCAATATGGCTTGGAATGAAACATCGCGGCATCGCGGTCCATCCTGTCGAACATCTGGGACAGTTCGCTCTGCTTGTTTGTGATTAATTTCAGATAGTCCATTCATTTTCTCGCGTGTCATCCCGGGCCTCGATTGTGATGCCGGAGCGCCACATTCGGCATCCCGTAGGGGCACGGCGTGCCGTGCCCTCACCATATCCTGCAATCGTCTACCACCCTCGCCTCAACTCCGGCCCTTCTTGTCTTTCAGCCGTGTCCGGCGCGAAGTCGCTCAGTATATACCTCATGCAATCCATCAGGTGAAACTTTGCCTTGTCATCTATCTCGTTGGTTATGATACCGCTTGAGTCCACTTTCCACTTGTAGACCGATAGTTCGGAGAGAGTCAGCGCCATATCGTCGAAGATTCTTATCTTCCCGAGTTCGAACATCCCCCGCACTTTATCTATGCCCGCCCCTACGTTCGAAATCTTGGGCTCCTTGATGGGCCAGCCATGCGAAGCGTAGCCCTGCCGTATTTCGTCTTCCTGGTGGCTTCCTCCCGCCCGTGTCTCAACTCTAAGCCCCTCGGTAATCCGCTTGAATTCGAGCGTGTGCTGGTATGTTGAGCGCCCGCCCCCGGGCAGGTATTCGTTGAACAGATAGAAGTAACCCGTGTCCGGGTCTTTGGCGAAGAACAGAGCCGCCGGATTTGCCGAGCCGAAGTCGTGGCCGGCATAAACCTGCCAGCGCGGCGGGATAGCGATTCGCGGCACCTTGCAGAGCCCTTCGTTGAATGCAGAGTATATCAACTGCTTCGGCGAGATTTCATCATCCTCGGCCATGATCTCCTGCCGGTAGGCCGCCTGGCTCATATCGGCCGCCACTATCTTGAGTCCTTCTTTCGAGATGAACGGGTTGTCCCACGATGTAAAATGGAACGTAGTCCATAGTCCGGATTCATCCGCTTGTGCCTTTTTGAATAGTTTTGATGCATGGAGCGGGTCCCGCGCTTTGGATACTCCCGCCGAGATGAGCGACGGCGGCGTGTAGATGAAAACCGCGTCGCCGTTGTTATCTAGAAGCATTGGCTGCCCTACTACTTCCCAGGCATCTTCGTTCATGAGCTGGTATTCATCGAGGTAGAGGTCGTCGGCATAGTCGCCGCGCAGTGTGTCGGCGTTCCAGGCGGTTTTGGCTTTGATGCGCTGCTTGGTACCTGGATTCTCGATTGTTCTTTCTGTTTTATCGACTTTCAGTCTTCCAGCAAGGATAGGGGCTTGAAGCGCTTTTAATACTTCGAACCAGAATGCGTCGGTTTGTTCCGAGGTCGGGGCGGCGTATAATTGCCTCCGTCCAAAAACGCTGAATCGTGTTACAGCTCTTATCGCGATTCCGACCGTTTTACCGCCGCGTCGCCCGGCTTTAATGACGATGCGTTTTTTATCTGAATATACAAAAGCGTGCTGGGATGGGTGGGTGTCCGTATTCCTTACGTGGGCATAGTATTTATCCATCTCTCGCTATGCCGATTGTGAAGTCTTTGCCATCTTTGCCGGTTAATTCCTGTTTGTCGGACATTCCCAAGATGTTTTTTGCAAGGAATATCTGCATGGCGATGTTCGGTTCGCGGGTTTCGCTTCCCAAAGCCGATTGCCACATTAAGTGGCGAAGCGAAGCCCTTCCCGTGTCTTTCCCTCGGGTATAACATTCAGCAAAAACGGGGTCTCGTTTTTTGATATCTATCAATGTGGAGCGGTGTATCCCGAAACAGGCTGCGATTTCCTGGTCGGTGGCTTGCATCCCCAATAGTTTTTCAAGATCGATCAATTGCCCCTGGTTAAACCGGATGATGCCATCCTCGCTTTTCTTTAGTTTTTCTATGGCCAAGTTTAATCCCCCTTTTGGTAAAACAAAAAGCCCCTTCTCGAAAGAAGAGGCTTGCTGACCGCTGATTGCTGAACGCTGTTAGCTGGTTAAAACAAAACGGGCTGGAGTCCTTGCGGAATCTCAGCCCTTACTATTTAACTCTACCACCAATTCACGGGTAAGTCAAAGCGTTTCCGTGCCTGTGGGTTGTTTTCTTCATCTCCGCATTCAGGCACGAGTTGCGGGGTTCAGGGTTGTCATCCCAGGCCGGTCCCCGGCATCTGTAGGGGCACGGCGCGCCGTGCCCTCAACACATCCGAAGTACATTTCCTTAATCCACCTGGGCGGATCGCGCCGACAAATCAACAGCTGATCGCTGAAAGCTGAAGGCTGAGAGCTCGCCCTCATCTATGCCCCCTCCAGTCCTTATAGTTCTTCGCGGCCCTCCCCTTCTTAGCCTTCATGCAATTCGGCCTGGTAAGGCACCTTGTGCATGATATCCACCTCCTGCACCACCCCGAGGCGATGTACCCCAGTGCCGTTTCGAGCCTCCGTGCCATCTTCTCTGGTCTCTCGCCTGCCAGCGTCGCGGCCTTTGACGTCGTGATACCCAGTGTATAAACCAGTTCCAGCAGCACCCCATCCCTTCCGCAGGCGTCGAGTCGTTCTTCCACCTCTGCGGCCAGGAGTCCCGCGTTTTCGAAAGGTGCCCTTTCCGACACGCCGGTTTTCCCCTCTTCCCTGTTCGCTTCCGCGTCCCCCGCCGGGTATCTGCCGAGCCTCAACTGCGGCAATATCGCGAGCAGCCAGATTACATCGCTCCTGTCGAAGCGGAGGTCCTGCTGGGGCGTATAACCTGCCAGTGCCTCCGGGTCAGTCCTTTCGTCGTTATCAGCGTGAGCCAAATATCAAATCCTTTTGCTCGTCATTTGTGAGTGATTCCTCCCGCGAGCACAACAGGCATTTTTTTGTGATTCTTTTTCGCCAGTCCCAATCCAGGTAGAGGTTGCCGCCGCAAGCCCCTCTTTTGCATTTCCCGCTTTCACCCGCGAGCCAGGTACCCGGTATCTTCATCTTAACCCTTCACCAGGTGGCTGAACTTGCCCTTATGATATTTATCCGCATTGCCCGGGCTCGGCCCGCTTTCCGCTGTTCGGCCTTCACGTTTCCAGATTTCCAGCAGCCCCGATGCAAAAGGCCAAGACCTGTCCTGCGGCTTGTTGCCTGCCTCTTTGCATGCTTCGGCAATCCAGGAGGCTGGGAATTTCGTGAGCTTGGCTTTTATATCTTCACGGATCGCTGGTGTAAGTTCGCCGATGTGTTGCTCGAACATTTCGTACACGAAGTTTTCATTAAGTGCTTTATGAGACATAACAATAGGTGTGATTTTATTTAGTATACTTTCCTTTTCTTTACTTTTATTTACTTTACTTTGTGGGGTTATTGTTACAGAAACCCCCGTATTTTCGACAATAACCCCCTTGTGATGGCAGTTATTGTTACAATAACTCGGCTTAAGCGGCAGTTCTCGGGCTCTTCTTTTGTAAAGGTCCTCTAATCGATCAATGAAATTTTGACACCAGATTATCCGGTGATCCCAGAGCACAGGGTCGATTGCTCCGACATCCGCTAGTTTCTGAAGTATTTTCGTTCCTGTTTCAAGGTCGCTTCCGCACCTGTTTGAAATGAATTCGAGGTCGGCAGTCTCTCTTGCGTCATAGGAGTGCTCTTCTGAAGAACCTCCGAGCCATTCGAGAAGTTTGTACCAGAACGCGTAACCTGCATTTCCAAAACTATTTTGGATTACTGTTAATGTTTTGCTGGTTGAAGCATCGACGTCATGGGCAAAGTACATGACTGCATTCGATTTAGGTCGTGCCATTTGTACCCCTTTAGAGGGTTTGTGTCATTCCCGACCTATATTTTTTATTGTCGGGCCCTCATACTTTTATTATCTTTTTGTTATTCTCAGGCTTGCGCCTCGTGCCTCGGGGGATCCAGAGCCGACCCAGTACCCCTCCCCACCCAACCCCCCCCATCCACCCGTTGTCATTGCGGGGAGCATGGTCCGTCTGGGCGGATGGCAATCTCGTACCCCCAAAACGTAGGTGCATATTGCAGAAATAAAATGTAAAAAAGCGGGAAATCCGGGGGCGATCTCTTGCGTATATTGTTGACTCACTAATGCTAATATTAGCACAAATGTTCTACTTTATCCAGTGCATAAAGTATTGGTTTTCGTTTGAATTATTGAATAGAAACGATTATTGTTAGGAACTAGGAATCTTGGGGGCAAATAAATTTTCATGATAGAAATTGCACTATCCCAAAATCGGCGAGGCGCGATATTATGGTGATGAGTTTAAAAAAGCATGCGGCTACTGAAAAACGGGGGTTCGATTATTGTTTAGCCACGTTTCCACGAACAAAACAAGATGTTGTACAAACCCTTAGAAATATACAGAAGTTTTATAGTTTAGATCGGAATGCTGCGATCCTGGAAATTGGCGCGGCGCAAGGAAAATTAGTCGCCGCATGCCAATTACTAGGTTATCAAAGTCATGGAATTGAACCAAATGAGAATGCAATTAATGTTTCAAAGCAATTATCGCACAATTTGGGAATTCATTTAGATATCATACGTGGGTATGCCGAAGAAATTCCCTACGATAGTAATAGATTCGATTTGGTTATTGGGGAATCGGTTTTAGAACACGTCAGAGATTTCCCCAAAGTATTGGCTGAAATATCCCGAGTTTTAAAACCAAAGGGCGCCCTCTATTTTACTACAGCATCAGTGATGTGTCCGCGGCAAGATGAAATAAGGTTTTTCCCATTTTTTTCGTGGTACCCGCAAAAACTCAAGGTGCGAGTTATGAACTGGACGCTTAAAAATAAACCAAGTTTAGTTGGTTATACCGAAACACCAGCAATTAACTGGTTTTCGCCCTGGGGGACTAGGAAAGCACTAAAAGAAATTGGATTCAATCGTGTGTATGACAGGTGGGACCTCATTCAACCAGAATCATATAGTGTTTTCAAAAAGTTTGTTTTACGCATTATTAAGTTAAATGATTTTACTGGGCTAATTGGGGACATCCTCCTCCCCGGTTGCGGTTATCTTGCTATACGCGATTGATGTATTGATTAGCGTGTCAAATTATGTTTCGACTTTATTTTGGGCTGTCATTATAAAATTATAAGGGACCACTATGTCGGCTTGGAATAAAAAATTATTATCCACGATTATTTATTTTCTATCTGCAACACTATTTCTTGGGTATTTGCTTTCAGTAAGACAAGGGTTTAGCCTGCCATTGTGGGCGTTCTGGGTTTCAGTAGGTTTGTTGATTTTCACGGTAGTATTTCAGTCATTTCGAACTCAATTATCTTCTAAGTTCGAGATGCTAATTATAATTGAAATCGCAGTAGCTGCCCTTTTGTTTCATTTGGTTTATCAAATTTCTATCTATGGTCTTTATGGTTCGGATGCATATATCGATCTTGTATCAGCAGAAGGTATTTTAGCGACTGGGTTTATTCGTGGAGCGCCACAGTACATTAATCCCGCATCGTATTTTCCATTGATTCATGTTTTAGGGGCTCAAGTCGCTTTGGTTACTGGCTGGCCCATGTTGGAAATAGCAAAATGGATGCCTGCATTTTTTTCTTTAGCTTTTATTCCCATTTATTATCTTTTCAACAAGAAAATATTCAAAGAAATCAGAATTGCATTATTTGCAACATTATTTCTTGTTTGCCTTCAACAATATATTTTATTTTGCTCGTTATATATTCGCGAAACACTGGCGCTTTTCTTTGCAATTTGCTGTCTTTACCTGTATTTCACATCAAAATTATCGGCATATTCATCTTCTAGAATGGTTCTCGCAATTTTCTTTTTTATAGTCACAGTTGTTAGCCATCATCTAACGAGTTTCATGCTGTTTGTTTTTATATTGATTCAATTCATTTTCAGCAAGTTAGTGAACCTTCGTTTAGTAAGGAAACGGGTATCATTGGAAAATGTTGAAACTCGGGTTGGTTCAGTGTTCTTGGCTTTTGCTTTCGTTGGAATTACTTTTTATTGGGGATATGTGATTACTACACCCCTTAATTCGTTATCCAAATTTGCCCGAGATTTATTATCAGTGAGCCAATGGGGTATGGGTACATATGCAAGCAAGGCCGGGGTTGCCGTCGGTGCGATACAAAATATTAGGGGTTTTATTTTATTTTATGGTTTTTTCGCTTTTCTTTTGGTCTTTGGGTTTATATTGTTGTTTCAACTGGTTAATAGGGGGAAAAAGCATTTAGAAATATATTCATTTACGACTTACCTTTTTCTTTGCGGTATAGTGGGCTTAATGCAAATGTACGTTTTGAAATATGGGGTGGGCGCGTTTCCGGATAGGTTCCTAATGTATGGTTGGCTTTTAGGTTCCGGGCCGTTATGTGTTGCAATTTTAAAAGCGAAAACTAGAATATTAGCAATACTAGGCTTTTTGTCAGTCATTTTATTTATGTTTTATAATATTTTTGGAATTGATCCGTTGACATGGGATTCGAACGCGAAAGGCTTGTCTTACTCTACCTCGGTTTCTGATTATGCTCTCGCAAAAGCACTTGATTTTTCTGAAGGGAAGGTTATTAGTAATTCGTATTCTCGTTATGCAATCTATGAACTGTATCAAAATTTAGGAGATTCCGAACAAGAAAATGTTGACCTGTCCAAATTTGATTGGATCATTATTAATAAAACAGATATTACTTTTGAGCGGCTGTATTATCCAACGCCCAGAACGTCAGTTATAGCGCAGATGGAAACACTTGGGATGCCAACTTCACAAGGGGAAAACAAAGTCTATGAATCAAATGAACTCTCGGTATTTACACATAGGGGGTAAAGCCGCCACAACTGGTTATTTTTATCGATGTAGGCTTACCCTATAACTTTCTAGTAATTTTGTATATCTATTCACTACCTTATCGAAGGTGAAATCGTTTTCAACCAATTTATGTCCGTTATTGCTGATAATTTCGAGTCGTGGTTCGCCCAGAACTCGCAAGACATTTCGGGAAATACATTCGCTCGAATTGTTTTCGGTTATAAAACCAGTTACTCCATCTTTAATAAAGTCCGGTATTGAACCCACAGGGGTGGCCAATACCGCTGCCCCGCAAGCCATGGCTTCAAGCATGACATTCGGGAGACCCTCCGTATATGATGGTATAACTATTACCTTCAGTTGATTCATGTAATAGGGTAGATCGTCGTGTTTTGTCCAACCAATCAATTTTATTTGTGCTTGATGTTCGAGAAGAACTGGGGAGTTCTCCACGATTTTTGAAAGTGGGCCGTTCCCTATTATCAAAAACGTTGTATCCGGTTTAATCTCTAATATACCTGGGATAGCTTCTAATAAATTGAGGATGCCTTTTTCTTGGCTAAATCTGCCGATAAACCCGACTAGATTATTTTTTTCATTAAATTTTTCGTTTGATTTGAATTTTTGGAAATCTATATAGTGTTGGGGAGCTACAACAATTTTTTCTCGATGTCGGCTCAGTCCCCAGCTATCAATTAGTATGTCTGAATAAACGATAATGTTTGTTACAAGACTACAGTTCAATTTTTTTATTTGGCAAATTATTTTATAAAGTGTTTGTTTGGATATTTCTGCTTCTTTCTCAACAGAACCTCCAAATATGAGAACTACATTTTTTCTTAATAGCTTGCCAATCATTATTGGGATGAGTAAACCATCCCCCAAAAAAAAGAACCAAGTATCTACACGAGCCTTTAGTCTGAATATATGAAAAGATATTTTAATTTGAGAAATAATATAACTAAATACTCTATTGAATGGGAAGTGTCCTTGAACATGATTCACTTTAGTTACATCAATTTTAAAGTTCCGCCGGACAATATTATTTTGTGCGGTCTTTGGTTCAACAATAATACAATGTGAGTTTGTGGAAAGGTTAGTGATAATGTTTATCAGATTCGACAATGGAATCGTACCGGCCGGGTTGTCGGAAAATGCCACTAAACCAATTTTGTATTCGTTATTATTCATAGGGTTCAACTCATTAAAAGTATAAGTTATTTTCTAAATTTTATAATTTTCGCCGGGACACCACCAACAATCGCATAAGGCGGTGTGAATGTCAAGCGAAAACCCACCCACCATGCCAGCCGAAAAACCACCCACCTTTTAGCGTTAAAACAATTGGTATAGAATGAGCATCGTTAGTGAGTCTGATAAGATGCTCTACGAGCTT
>Ga0114951_10002339_pt1 | contig 21528 bp, 18 predicted proteins | sample AM7aDNAmetaG_FD_88677 | JGI IMG/M metagenome (GOLD analysis project Ga0114951, IMG submission 88677) | Freshwater microbial communities from Finland to study Microbial Dark Matter (Phase II) - AM7a DNA metaG | ecosystem: Environmental > Aquatic > Freshwater > Lake | place: Finland: Lake Alinen... | reverse complement strand
TATAGAGCGGTGAGTTAGAAGATAGCTCCAGTGGCAACCGCAACCATTCCGATTCCTGAGCCATCGTCTCCGTGGATTGAGATATTCCGCGCAGGCGATTATCGCTCCAAAGGCAAGGGCCTGGTCACGCGTGAGGATCTAGCTCGCGTGGCTGAGGGCTACGACCCGGCCTACCACGAAGCCCCTGTCACCGTATCCTCCGCGCCCATCCAACTGGGGCACCGCGACGATGCGCCGGCCTTTGGCTGGATAGATAGTCTCGCCCTGCAGGGAGACGTCCTGGTGGCGAGAGAAAAGCAGGTAGACCCTCAATTCAATGAATTGCGCAAGGCTGGCCGCTATAAGAAGCGGTCCGCCTCGTTCTACGTCGGCGCGGATGGCCGCGTCTCCGGTTTGCGGCATGTGGCTTACCTCGGCGCTGAACCGCCCGAGGTTAAAGGCCTCAAGGATGTGAAGTTCGAAGACAACGGCCGGGAGTTCATCGAGGTGAACTTCGGCGAGGAGGATCAAGTGGTAGCAGAAAAGACAGTGGCCGAGCAGATCGGGGACTTCTTCCGCGAACATTTTGGCGGAACGCCCAAAACCTTCACCGAGTCCGATGTGACGGCACTCGTAACCTCTGCGGTCAATACAGCGGTAACAGCCGCCGTTGATCCGCTCAAGGCGCAGATTGCCGCGCAGAAGACGCAGTTCTCGGAGCGTGAGAGCAAGATCGCCACCTCGGAGTTGGAGGCGGGTGCGCAGGCAGCGATCGCCCGGCTTAAGGCAAAGGGTAAGTGGATTCCGGCCTTCGACAAGATGGGCGCGGATCTGCTCTTCACGGAACTGGCCGGCGCGACCAACACGGTCGAGTTCGGCGAGGGCGATGCGAAGAAGACACTCACGCCGCTTCAGCTCTTCGAAAACTTCATGGAGGGTCTGCCCGCCATCGTTCCGGCCGGCACCAAGTTCGACGGCAAGGCCGCGGGCCTGGCCACCATGGTGACCAACTACGGCGAGAAAGCCGACCAGAACTCCGTGCAACTGCACGAGCTGGCGACCAAGCGCGCGAACGATAACAAGATCAGTTATGGCGAGGCGCTCACCCAGGTGGCCATTGAGAACCCCACGCTGACCAAGCCGGGCTGTGCAAGCGCCGGCCAGGTCTAAGAGAACCCTAGCGCCAAGCCGACGCCATGCGGCTCGGCGGGGATGGAGCGGCATCTTGGATTACGCCTGGCGGCCGCTATTCGTTAGGCACACTTTGAATCGGTCCGAGGAGGACTAACCGATGAATGTTGAAACCACTGGAGTATCCGGCAATCCGCAGCGGAGGACCTATGTTGCGGCCGCAGCCGGGATGACACGCGGCCTGGCGCTCGTGCAAGGCGCGAATGATTCAACGCTGGCGATTGCCGCTGCTGTAAATGCGCCGGCCTTCGCCATTCTCGAAGAAACCACGGTCAATATTAGCGATCCGATCGTGGCCGTTTATCAGGGTGAGGCTGTCGCCATTATTGGCGCGGCCGTCCTCGCGGGACAGTACCTGGTGACGAATGCCACTGGACAACTCATCCCCGCCACCGGCGCAATCAACCAGAACGTGGTCGCGCGCGCTGTCTCCAGCGGCAGCTCCGCCGGCGACTATATCGTCGTCCTGGTCAACCCCGACACGGGCGCGACTCTGGATCCAGTCACCCATTTCATCGTCGCTGGCGCTATCCCGGTGGCCACAGGCGTCGCAGGAATCGGCTCGGCTGGCGTGCTGGCCATGACCCTGGCTCAGCCCACCGCCGCGCAGGATGGCACCAAGATCTTCGTCACGGCAGAGACGGCCTACGCGCATACCATAACTACCCCAGCCAACGGCATCAACGGCACCAAGCACATTGTCACCTTCGCAGCGCGCGGTGACGGTGTGGTGTTGCAGGCCTTGAACGCCGTCTGGAACGTCCGGGCTCTCGTAGGCACGGCCGCTCTCAGCTAAACCTTTTATTCCGGGCCGCGTCGAATGCGGCCCGGCTCCATCCCCTCTCTCCGCGAGTGCGGAAGAAAGCGAGTACATCATGGGCAGTTTCGCACCAAGTCTTCCGGCGGGAACTCTCAACGTAGCTCTTTCGAACTACGCCAAGAGCTTTCGCAATAACGCGTTCGTGGGGGATCTGATCGCTCCGCGTGTGCCAGTCGGCCGCCAGAGCTTCCAGTACACCGTCTTCGACCGCTCAAACCAGAGGCTCGACCGCCAGACGCTTCGCGCGCCCGGAACCACGCCGCAGACCGACCGGATGAGCTATTCCGAGTATCCGTACTTCTGCAAGAGCCGCGCACTGCGCGCTGTCGTGCCCTACGAACAGGAACAGTATGCCCTGGGCCTGGGGTTCAGCGAGAAACAGGCGGCCACGCGCCGGCTGATCGACAAGATCGGCCTGGACCGCGAGAACTACATTGCGCAGCTCGTTACCAATGCCTCGAACGTCACCAATAACCAGACGCTCTCGGGCGCGTCGATGTGGGACAACTACACAGGCGTGTCGCATCCGATCGCTGTGGTCGAGTCAGCCAAGACGCTGGTGCGGCAGTCGGGTGTCGAGGCCACGCACCTGATTTTGAGCGACCCAGTGGTCACGGCACTGATCTCACATCCGGACATCACCGATCGCTTCAAGTATGTGCAGCCGGGCGCGATCACCCTCGACCAGCTCACCCAGGTGTTCGGCGTGACCTGCGTTCGCGCGGCCGCAATCTCTCTCGATAAAGGCAACAATGCATCGTATGTCTGGGGCACCAGCGCAGTGCTGGCCTCGGTGCAGCAGGCGTCGAGCATGGACGACATGAGCGCCCTCAAGACCTTCTCCTGGTCCGCGGCCCCCATGACCGTCGACGGTTACGGCGTGCTCGAATTTCCCCTGCCCGACCTGGATGCCAAGGGCGACGTGGTCTCGGTCGATTGGTACTGGGATACGCGCATCACCGCCCAGGAGACCCTCTATCTGCTCAACGGTTGCGTTGCTGCACCCACCATGGGCGCGGTAGCCGCTCCGCTGGCCGGCTAAACCGAGTCTTAACTGAAACGAGCGCGGGTGCAAGCATCCGCGCTCAACATCCCAGAAAGGGAGATGTCAGATGGCTAAAAGCAAACTCACGGCCGATGTCGTCGAGACGGATGCAACCGAGATCCAGCCGACGCATGTCGTCATCCAGCCAATCCGCCACGACGGGACCTACTACCCGCGCAATGCACTCATCGTGCTGAGCGCAGACGCCGCCGAACGCCTCGAAGAGATGGGTGTGGCCCAACCGATCGCAAGTCCAGCGACACCGGTCACAACCGAAGCTGCAATCGAAGGGTAGCCAAGTGGCCTACGCAATTCAATCCGACCTTGTACCGCTCCGCCTAACCCAGGCGGAGCTGGTGCAACTCACCTGCGACGATGCCACCGCTACGGTGAATGCGGCCATAGTGACGGCGGCGCTGGAAGAAGCGTCCGGCATTGTAGATAGCTACTGCAGGCAGCGCTACCAGACGCCTCTGCAGGCAAGCGACCAAGTAACGGGCAAGACGCTGGACATAGCCATGTGGCTTCTCTTTCGTCGCCGGCGCAATGCCAAAAACGGGGAGATCATCCGCCAGGGTTATGAGGATGCGATTGCATTTCTCGGCCAGGTCTCAGCCGGCAGAGCTTCGCTCGACCAGCCGGTGGGAGCCACGCCGCAGACGGCTGACACCAGCGTCGAGGAAAGCACCAAGCACCTGATCTTCAATGAGCATCACTTGAAGGGGTTTGTGTAATGGCTGTTGTGGTTGTCAAATCCGATGCCGCGAACGTGACCGTCTCGCTCCGTGCTTTTGCTCTCTCGCTGGGAGCGAAGTACGAGCTGATGCGCATCATCGGTTTGGGACAGCTCAAGAGCATCCGCCAGACCTTTCGCGACTCCGGATCTCCGGCCGGCTCCTGGGCTCCGCTCAGCCCGGTGTCGCTGAGCTGGCGGAAGTACTCTGCTGGGCACAAGCTCCTCATCAATAGGGGACTGCTCATCAACTCCATTACGTTCGCCGAGCAGGGTAATTCCGTTGTCATAGGAACGGGCCTCAGCTATGCGGGTGTTCATCAGTATGGCTTCGACGGGACTCAGGCGGTGAAGCCCTACAGCTATACGCGGCGTCAACGCAGCCGCGATAGTTTTGCCCACCAGCAAATCACCAATAAGCTGGGGCGCAGGCAGACCGTCAAACGCAAGATTGCGAGTGGCATCGCAACCGTGAATGTGATGGGCTTTTCGCGGCATATACACATTCCTGCCAGGCCATTTCTGGTGTTCCGGCCCGAAGATCCGGCGCGCATCCAGGAAGAGGTTCAGACCTATGTGGCTAAGGCCGCCAAGCAGGCCGGATTGGAGGCGCATTGATGCCAGCCTCCATGGTGTTGCCGGGTGATGTCGAGCAGGCTCTTTTGAACGCGCTGACCGCAGGCCTGGCAGGAATCAATATCGCCGCGATCGCCAGCAGCGACATCAACGACGATGACGAACTGGTGCTCAAGATGCCCTGCGCGCGGACTCGCTTTGCAGGTACCGAGTATAAGAACCAGGGAGACAATCAGTGGCTCACCTACGACGTCACGCACATTTTTGAGATCTGGACGGCGGCCGAGGACCTTACCAGCAAAGAAGCGCAGCGCACCGCTACGCTGGCCGTTGTTGCCCAGGTGCTGCCCCTGGTGGCGGGCGCCAGGCTGAGGCTGCCGGATATGTCGGTCACCGAGCCTGTGGCTCTCAAGAGCATAGGGAAGCTGCCTGACGATATCGTCGGCCAGATCTACATCTGCACCATCGAAGTCTGCGCGATCGCGCAGTTCCCAGGGCTGCTGGCAACCGGAAACGAGGACAACTGATGAGCAATGCAAGGCCGGATTTTGTGACCGTACAGTTAAGCGAGGCGGACAGGCGCATGGCGGGCGAGGCCGGAACAGTGGGCTGGGCCAACGGCCGCCGCCACTTCAGCTTCAAGGCCGGCGAACCCCAGGAAGTGGAACGCAGCTTCGAGTGGAACCATATGCTTCGCCACGAACGCTTTGAGGGTGAAGTAATACTTGAAGAAGTTGAGAATGCCCCCAAAATCGATGCCGATCCTGCCCTTGAAACCGTAACCGACAAGCCCAAGAAGAAGGTGAACTGATGCCTGGACCGTACAATTTTGAATCGCAGAAAGTAACGGCACGCAACCTGGTGCTGAGTCCCAACAAGCAGCTCGCCTACGGCACCGCGATCGCCACGGCCAGCATGACGCGCCGGCAGAAGTTCGACGGCTCCGCAATCGCCGAACTGCGCCAGACGCGCTACAGCGATAAGGGCATGGCGGGACGCGGCACAGAGTTCGCCACCCAGGGCCTGATCACCGGATGGGATTCGGCTTTCAGTCTCAAGGCGGATCTGGACGATTGGCTGGCAGGCTTCCTTTTGGCCTTCGCCATGGGCAAGGATGTGATCACCGGCGCGGGGCCGTACCTGCATACCATCAGCTTTGACGAGTCCACGACGCAGGCTCCATCCGCCAGTATCTATCTCCAGGACACGAATGACGTTTGCTGGACGCTGATCGACATGGGCATCAGCGACCTGACCATCACAATTCCGGCTCGGGGCCCCATCTCGGTCGACGTCAGCTTCATCGGCACCGGACATTGGACGGATGGCGTGATTGGAGCGCTTCCCGCATTGGCCACTTCGAACTATCTGCTCGGCTCCGATTGCGTGTTCTCGATCGGCCCGCATGGCGCGACGGTTAGCAAGCTCGGCCGCCACATGTCTACCACGATCAAGATCTCGACCGGCGTCACCAATCACACCGCTCCGGGCCTTGGCCTCTACGGAGCTTTCCCGCGCACTGGACTTCGGAAGATCAGCTTCCAGACCACGATCGCCGCCACGAGCGCCGACGATGTGCGGACGATCTTCAACAGCAACACAACGCAGGAAGTGAACTGGACCACAACCAGCGGGACCTCGATTCTGAACCTTGACATTCCCTACTGCGCACTGAAGGCCAACAAACTTGGCGCCAGCGGCAATATGGTCGTTTGGCAGATCGAGGGCGATGAGACCACCATCTTCAACCAGGCCGGCTCGGGCGCGCTGACCGCCGCAGTCACCAATTCACAGGCCACCGCTTACATGGTCGGAGCCTAGCGATTTCTCCTTCCGGAGCGCTGCAGGAAACGGGGGCGCTCCGGGCTTTTTCTTCTTGTGGTACCGGCTGCTTGCTACGGCGGCCGTTTTGAGGCAATGCACGGCTACGCAGGCCTCGGGCTGTACAGGGTCCTCCACCCTGGGAATGAATACAAAATCCCACCGACAAAGGAAGGACTCACTATGCCAACTCTCGACTCTATCGCTCTCGATCTTCCACGCAAGATCGTCATCAAGCAATTCGGAAGAACTTACGCCGCTATCGTGTCGCCAATCTCTGAGCCACTTTGGCTCAAGTACTTCGACGGCCTCATCTCCACCGCCGAACGCGTTGGCAAAGAGGTAGTGCAGCGCATCGACGCAACCTCTGCCGGCATCGAGCTGGTTGATAGCGTGGCCCAGTTCGTCGAGGGTTATGAGGCCGATCCCCCGCTTGGCCACCGCCTGGCAGTCGCCAATGTCCTTACCTCCGCCTTTGTTCCTGACCAGGACATGCAGGGCTTTGGACAGATTCCACTCGTAGCGATCTGGAGTGCCAATGAAGGCGGCTCAATGCGCCGTCACAAGGATCTGATTCACACCTTCAAAGAGCCAACCGCAGAGCAAAATCGCCGGTACCGCCGCGACGACAGCCGCTCTCAGATTGTGGGCGGATCACGCAAAGGCATGACCGTCTACCACGGCGCACAGCGCGCCCTGGCTGGCCTCTACGACGAGTTGATCGTGAGTGTCGAGGGATACGTAGTCAACGGCGTTCCACTTGAGGGCTCAGAGGCGATCGCACGGCACATGGACACCTACCACAAGGTCGCCGCGGCCATGCAACTGTTTGCCCCGGTCCTGATCGACGTCGAGGAAGAAGACTAGATGCCAATCGCCACCACATGCGATACCGAAGGCCTGCGCCAGGCAATCATCGAATTACTAGAGCAGGGCTACGCCGGCACGCGTGTATCCAGGTCCCTCGACGACAGCGACGACGACGGCCGCGAGCGCATCTTTGGCTCGCTGCCGCCGCTCACGCTCTCGCCTGGCTATTACAAGTGTGCCGAATATCTGCTCTGGCTGGAAAAGTGTAAGAACACAGGGCTCGCGCAGAACGATTTCACAATGGCGGAGGCAAGCGGCCTGATGGCCGTGGCCGAGGCGAGAGCGGAGTTCGAGCGCAATCACCCGCCATGCGGAATCTGCGGCGCTCTGCAGGAGAGCGTGTTCGCCACAACTTGCTGCAAATGCGGTACGGAATTCCCGCGGAGGTCTTCATAGATGCCAGGGCAGGTTGTGCAGATCACGATCAACGTTACGGACGGGAACTCCGCAGAGGCCGTTCAGCAGGTTGTGGCTCAGCTTAACGCTATCGGCCCGGCCGGCGAAGCTGCAGGAGCGAAGGCCGCGGTCGGACTCGATGAGGTTGGTGGGCATGCACTGAGTGCGCGGGAAAATGTAAGGCTTCTAAATGACGATCTCGGACTCCGTATCCCTCGCGCCATGCAGGCTGTAATTAACCAGAGCCAGATGCTGACTGGGGCAATCGGGATGATTGGCCCTGGGCTAATTGCGATGGGCGCGGCGGACATCCTTATAAACATGGGGGAGAAGGTAGTTCAAGCCTACGACAAATGGGTTCTGATGAAGGATGAGATCGCGGCTGCTTCAGACGCAGTCAAACTCTTCGGTGAGATGTCTTCAGAATCATTAGAGCAACAACGCGTTGCTCAAGAACACTTTATCCAGGTCACTCAAGGGTCGAAGGCTGCAGATCAGTTCAAAGCCAACAACATTTTGAATGAGAACATTGACGTTTCGAAAATCTTCAACGATGACAAGTGGAAGAAGGCCCCCGATGAGATCAAGGACCGATTTCAGCAAATCGCGGGAACATCTATTGCACCGATGGACCTCGATATAACGATCGGTCGGCTACAGAAATATGAGGACAAGCAAAAAGAAATTCTCGCAACAGCCCAACTGGTTCCTTACAACTCTGGAGGAGTACTAAAGGTCTCTGATTCCGATCTCTTGAAAGATCAGCAGCGCGTGGATCTGGGCGCGCAGATGATAGAAAGCTTGACAAATAAGCGAGATGCAATAGTCGCCACGCTTAATAGCATCTACGCAGACATGGATCACGCAAAGCCAGGAACCGCAGATCAGCAGCAGACAGTGGCTAAAGAAAAAGAGAAGCAATCTGCAATTCGGGCACTCGACGAAAAAGCACTGGAATCTCAGCTCTCTGGAATTTATCTGCTGGAGGCACAGCGGAGTTTTGCGGAGAGCGAGTGGGTTTCACAGCATGGCCAGTCTGCACAAGCTATGGCGGACATCGACGCAGAGTACTACCAGAAGGAGATGGAATTCTGGAACAAGGAAGCCGATGATGCCGACAAAAAGAACAAGAGAATGGCTGACGCGCAGATGCAGTTCTATGCCGAGATGGATCGCCTTGGAACCGCTTCCGACGACGCTCAGGCAACAGGGTATGCGCGAATAGCTGATTCCGCGGAAAAGGAGATAAAGAGAGCCGAAACGGCTTATCTAAAATATGCGGCTAGTGAGGGAGTCAGCGCTCAAGCTGTTCAGGATGCTCGGATGCGGCTTGTATCTCATGGCGTCGACGTTGAAGAGAACGCAGCCGCACAGATGCAACATCTCCACACCAAAACAATGGAGCAAATTGCTAAGGAAGAAGAACAGACGGCGCGGATCTCGCTCTCACCTTGGGAACAGGTGACACTGAGAATACAGGACGAATGGCAGGATAAGGTTCGGGCGATCAAAAATGACGAAGACGATCAGCTAGCTCACATAAAGAACAACGCAACCGCGGCGGCCATGGTCGAACAGGATGCTAATGCTAAGAGGACCGCAGCGCACCAGTTGATGGTTGCGGAGATGATCCAGAGCGAGCAGGAGATGCGTGACAAGCTTGCATCTGGCCTGCAGCAACTGTTCAGTAATCCGGCTCAGTTCTTTGAAAAGCGCGCCATGGATACGGCTTTCCAGTTGATGGCCAATGAGATGCTCTCGACCTTTAAGGGTAGTACTCCGGCTGGCGGCATCATGCAATACATGTTTGGTATGGGCCCGGAGATGAGCACGAGCACCAATCCCTTGCACGCATTGGGATCGGCGTTTGGCGTGGGTTCAGGCAGTAGTTCGATCAGTCCCTCGATGATCCAGTTTCAACAGGGCAGCACGGTACTTCTGACTGGCAGCCAGGCTCTGTTGACAGCGTCTGCCTCACTTCAATCCGCGGCGGGGTCCTTGGCTTTTAGCAGCGGCACTTCCGGAGTCGGTTCGCTGGGCGGCGTCTCATTGCCAGGTATGGGAGGAGCTGGTGCAGCGAGCGGTGGCGGCAGTGCGGATATTGGATCCATGGCAGCATCGAATCCAATGATGATGCCGGGACTAGGTGCATCGACGTCCACCCTTTCAACCTCAACCTGGGATAACTCGATGATGATGCCTGGACTCAACGGCATTGCAGCGGAGAGCACACTGGGTACGGGTGGCGCGGCAACCGGAGCAAAGGGCTTCGCTGGGGCAGCGGGAATTGCCAGCGGTGCGCTGATGGCGGGCACAAGCATCTATTCTGCCTACCAGAATTCGGATCCTCTTTCTGGCGTGCTTGGCGGTGCGTTGGGCGGAATGGAAATGGGAGCGGCAATCGGTAGTTTCGTTGGACCTCTCGGCACAGTCATAGGCGGAGCGATCGGCGCAGTCGCTGGCGCTGCAAGCGGTCTGACAGCTGGACTTCTAGGAGATAAAGGGCGCGGCCAGGCGCAAGGGCTGGACGCCAACACTATCCAACCAACACTCGCGAAGGACATGCAGGACTATGAGGCAGGCCGGAGCGGCTATACCTCGATCTCCACGGAATTGAACAGCTTGCTGATTAGCGCACAGAACTCAACTCAGCAAATGGGTAGCGGCGCGCGGTTCTATTTCAACAACACCATTCAGCCGGAGATCTACGCTGTACTTGCTTCGCTTCAGAAACAGGAGATCGGCGGTCGCAGTGCGCTGTCATTATCTGCTGCTCAGTATCACACAGGTGGGTGGATCGACGACTTTGGTGATTTGGGGACCGGTGGCAGTGAAGGCTTTATCCACGCGATGCAAAAAGAATTCGTAGTCAACCCGGTGGCCGCGGCCGCGCACGCTCCTATCCTGCAGGCGATGAACAGCGGAACGAACTTCGCTTACTCACAAGCTGTCCAACCGCGAATGCCGAGCAGCTCGGGAGGCGGGGGAAGCGTGACCTTGAATATTCAGGCGATCGATTCAAAGAGCGTGGCGCATTGGGCAAAGTCTGGCGGCGCGCTGGATCTGATCGCCGCCATCAATCAAGGGCAACGGCAGTACAGCGGTATGGGGAGGGGATAGATGTCTCAGCTAGAAGTTCTCAACCCTACGCCGACGCACCCGCTTAATCCTGACTACGGATTTCAGAAGAAGCGCCCGTTGACGCACTTGAACGCGAAGGGCAATCAGGGGCCCGCGTACTTTCGTGAGATCACCGATCAAGGCCACCAGTTCAGTTTGAACTGGATCGATAAGCTGGCGCACGACGCGCGGCGGCTGAAGTGGTATTACGAGCAATTTCGAAAAGGCTTCTTCACGATCATCGACCATGAAGGCGGTGGCCGGCATTACGTGGGGCGCTTCACTCAGCCTGTCGAACCTGTGCCTACCTCGCATAACCACTGGAGCATCCAGCAGGTAACGTTTGACGAAATGCCTGGCGCTCCGATGCTCATTTATCCCAATAACTGGCAAGAGGACGCAATTTGGGAGTGTCTGCTGAACGACTGGGGCGATCGCGAGACCGCGGCTGTATCTGGAACCTGGACGCTGGCGGCCGACGCTTTAGCCAGGAGTGGATATCACTTTGCAAACGGTGGAACTGTAGTCACTGACCAGGCCGCCTACGTTTACGCCGGCTATGGATTCCAGTTCTGGGCGCCAACCGGCCCAGCCTATGGCCAGGCGACGATCCTCCTTGATGGAACTTCAGTAGGCAACGTTGATTTCTATTCTGCGAACGCCACTCCGGCCGCGATGCTCCTGCAGCAGCAGAACGTGAGCCTTGGAATCCACACCGTGACGCTGCAGCCGTTGAACACGAAGAACGCGGCTAGCAGTGGGCGAACAATCTTATGGGACGCCTTGAAAGTGATGAGATAGATGCCATTTTCATATAGCTCTGAACTGATCCAGATCATGGCGTCGCGCAGCGGCCCGGCTCCCGTGCTGTTGCTCGACGTGATAGCGATGGATGGGACGAGCTATCACTGGGGCAGCACTGCGATTGATGAGGCACCTATCTATCCCTCCGTTTTGCCGGGCACTCCGCCTACAGCCTGGCTCGCAGGCTTAGCTAACCCGCCGGCTAATTACGACACTCACTATTTTCCCTGGCTCTTGAGCGCAAGCGGCTTCAATCAGACACGGGCCATGCGTGCTGTCAGCGCATCAATCTCTGTGCAAAATGTCAGTGGCAATACCCTCCAACGTGATCTTGCTGGGCTGCTTTCTGCTCGCACCTTCGAAGGTGCACTTTACTGTTTCAGGGAATTCAACCTGGTTAAGAAGGAAGCCGAGTTTGAGCAGCATGGCCGATTGACTCTCAATAGCGAGGGCGAGCGTATTTGCACCTTTGGCGCAAGCCTCTTGTTCAACCCGAATGACTACGATGGTCAGCCCTTTACCGTCAGCGAGACCTGCCAGTGGAATTTTGGCGATCGCAGGTGTGGATCGACGGCTGCAAATGATGGCGCATTCTCTTCGCCCTGCGATAACACTTATACAACCTGCCACCAGCTGAACCGCTTTGGCGGCTATCTGAATACGGTTGTCTTTCCAACTAATCCAGGCACGGCAAACGTGAGTGAGAACCGGGTGGAATATAGGAGGCTCGTCTAATGCCATCCGGAGACATCTGCACCGCCAATATGGGTACCCCCTGGCCGTTGAGTTATGGCCATTTTCGCGCGACCGGGATGCGTGTGATCGATTACTCTGTTCCAGCCGCGGCCGCGACGCCTCAGCCCGCGAATATGCAGATCGGAGTCTGGGACCTGGGCGAGGGTGAACTGGATGGTTGCAATGCTCTTTGGGTGGGCGGGGCACTCCAGTTTGCTTATGATTCGAACGGCAACCTGATGGGAAGAAGTTTGCTCGGTGTCACGCCTAGCGGATTTGGCACAGACACGATCGTAACAACACCCACTTTGAACTCGTTCAGCTTTCATACCGGGTGCGACGCTCCATTGGGATCCACTCCTGGAAATTCTGAGACGGCACAGGTTATCGATCCTGTTCTCGGTCCGATTGGCAACTTGATCACTCGCCTTTGTTATTCGCGCCGCGCTTACTACACAATTGGGTGGACGCCTGCCACCAGCGATAACTCGGCAATGGCGCCTGTTGCGGACTTCCGCGGAATGCGATGCCGAATATTTGACGGGAGCGGAAAACAGATTGCCTACCGATTCACCACTAATCCGATGTGGCATTTCGTGGATCTCTGGCTTCGCCGCGCCATTAAACCTGACTATGCGCTCCCACAGGGCGGATTGCCCGACGCACTGACGGCGGATGAAGCCTCGCGGTTCAACTGGCCTTATATCTTTGATTGTGCCCAGTATTGCGACGAACTCCTGGCGAATGGTCTGCCGCGGTTTTCAGGAAGTTACGTGTTTGCAAGCGGTTCCACACTCGCTTCCATGTTAGAGCAGGTCTTATTGTGCTGCAGGGGGTATTGGTACGAATACGCGGGGAAGATCTGCGTGGCTATCGATCGACCGCGCGCCTCGACGTTTATAGTGTCTGCTCGGCACTTGGCATCATCATCGATCGAGCGCGACGATAGCCAGGTGAGCCAGGGAGCAAACCGATATATCGGGAGATTCCTTGAGTTGGGCCTTCCTGCCATGGCGGCGATCAGCACGATCAGCTCTACACCTGGAACTGGCGGCGCATCGGCCCTTGTCCAGATAGATACTGTGAACCCGAATCCCTGCGCTGTGGGAGATGTAATTAGCGTTGGCGGAGTCGATCCGTCGACGCTTGATGCTGCTTACACTGTGAGCGCGATTCCATCGGGAACGCCGCGAGAAATAGATTGCAGTGTCTCAACCGCTGCAGCCGTGAGTGGCACAGGTGGGTTTATTGGATACATCCAGTCTCGGTTCAGTCAGAGAACTCCGGAGATCAACCACCAGCAGCATCAGCTCGCTCAAGGGCATATCTTTCCCCCAAACGTGGCAGGTTTGCGGCTGAAGCGGATCAAGGTCACTTACGATTTTGCGAGCATGACCTATGACCAGGCGATGAGACTGCTTCAGTACGAGGTATATAGAGATCTGGGAATCGATTGGCTTAACCAGAATATGCTTTTGCGTACTTTCGGCGATATCAGCCTTTTGGGTTCTCCCTATCTTCCACCCTGGCAGGTCACCCTGAGTTTATTCTCGGAGAGCGTCGATGCTTCGATGCGAGCCTTGAAGGCCCAGCAGCCAGGTGATGTGATCACGCTTGACCCGTCAGTGTTCTTCGAGTTAGCTGGCGATTATGAAATTATGGCTAAGAACATCAGCCATTTCCAGCAGGAAGTGCAGAACTCGACGGGAGGAAATTTCACAGCGGCGCCTGCGCGATCTGGGGCAATGAACACTGGCACAGATCAGGGATCTGGAATTCTGCAGCTTACACTCAGGTCTTTCAATTCGAGCCCAGCTATCTTTACCGATGTTTCTGTTGATCGGAACTCCAGTTTTGCGACCGTTCCTGGGCAGCTTCCTTATGCTGGCGTGGGCACGGGCGCTGGATCAGGGAGTGGCTTTACACTCACCTCCGGAACTGTCAGCCTCACTACAGTTTGGCAGGATGTTCCTGCGAATGCCGCCGTCTCAACGGTCGCGTGGACTGCGATCAACTTACATGTGCCTCCGGGAATCACCTTGCACTATCCAGCGGGCCGGTTCGATAACGTTGTGTCGGACGGATCGGGAAACTCATGGTGCCTATATATTGATGATCCAACGCTCTCGGGAGACAGCTCCAGCGTCAAGCTCACACAAGGCGGCGACCCTGCTCCCGGCGTTGGAATTTTCATCATTTCCAGGTGGTCAAATCTGCCCGATATGCCGGTAAATTCGACGGATCAACCCGACATCCTTTATCCATGATCGGTAGATATTGGCGAAATGGTAAACATTTGGACTGGAATTACCATTGTAAGCAGGGGGTGGTTTTTGGAGTGGTGCAGCATAATTCCTGTATTCAGTGCAGTGGAGCGGCTGCAGCCACACAAACCGTTGAAAATAAACCCGGGCTTTAGCCCCTGCTGCATCTCGATCAAGGCATTAACTCGAATTCAGACCGTTTTCCTCAGCCAGGAAAGCCCATCTTCTTTGAACTCGGTGACGTACGAACCAAAGCCCGTACACTTCAGGCTAAGACTCGCTTATTGCTTTTGCGCAGAGAATCGTGCGCGAGGGAGTAGTTTGAAGTCGCTGGGTTCGAGCTTGATTCTCCGCGATGTGACAAAATCCTTCGTCACAATGATTTCGCCTTGAATGTCAAAGTGGCCTCCCATAGGCTCGCTCTTCTCGACTACGAGGAACCTCTTAAAAAATTTGCAATCAAGCGCTGCAGCGCCAACTTTGACAGATCCGGTGATCGACGTGTCCCATGAAGGATCATTATCGATCTGAATGTTCCACCCAATTGGAATCGTTGGCAGAGCTGCGATTCGTCCGGGTCGAACGTGAATTTCGAATCCAACGATCCGTTCTCCATCGGCGATTTGGATTGAGGGGATCGAAACCACGGAGGTTTGGGCGCGAGCAAATAAATTGCCTGATCCAAGTATTCCAATAAATATGGCATAAGCGCCCAGCAAAGACAGATGGGATTTCAAAGAGCGGATCATTCAGCCTGCCTTTCCTTTTGCGATAAGCATCTTCGACCAGAGGGAACGATGATCCCTATTCGCATCCCGGCCTACCCCAGCAACGAATCCACAAAAGCTGCCGCCGAAAACTCCAGTAAATCCGTCATCTGCTCGCCGACACCCACGAACCGCACCGGCAAATTCAATTCCCGCGCGATAGCCACGGCGATGCCGCCCTTGGCCGTCCCATCCAGCTTGGTCAGCACGATCCCCGTCACCCCGGCCGCCTGCGTAAACAGCCGGGCCTGCTGAAGGCCATTCTGCCCCGTGGTCGCGTCCATCACCAGCAGCACCTCGTGTGGCGCATCCGGAATCAGCCGCGCCGCCGTCCGGCGCATCTTGTCCAACTCGTCCATCAGGCCGGTCTTGGTGTGCAGTCGCCCTGCGGTATCCACATATAGTTCCTGAATCCCGCGCGCCTTGGCAGCGGAGATCGAGTCGTAAAGCACCGCCGCCGGATCGCCTCCGTGCCGCGTCTTGATCATCTCCACACCCGACCGCGAAGCCCAAACCTCAAGCTGTTCAATCGCCGCTGCCCGGAACGTATCCGCGGCGCACAGCAGAACCGAGCGCCCCTGCGCCCTGCTCCACGCGGCCAGCTTCCCGGCCGAAGTCGTCTTGCCCGTCCCGTTAACGCCAACCAGAAAAGTTACCTTCGGCGGCGCATCCGGCATCGGGACAGGGCGCATCGGCGCCTCCAGAATCGCCTGCAACTGCGCCTTCAGCAGGTCCCTCAGTTCGCTGCCGCCCTCAATCGCCTGCCGCCGCGCCCGCTCCCGCAGTGCCTCCAGGATCGTGGTGGTCGTATCCACCCCCAGGTCGCTCGTCAGCAGCGCCGATTCCAGATCTTCCAGCGCCTGCTCGTCCACCGTGCGCGTCAGGGCGGCAATGCCCTCAATCTTTGAGGACAGCGACTCCCGCGTCCGCGAGACCGCCTGCTTCATCCGCGCGAAAAGCCCTGCGCGGGGTGTCTCTGCCGCTGGGTCTTCCGGGCCGTTTCCGGCCGCGTTGTCAGCAGCCGCCGAAGTATCTTTCTTACCGCCAAAAAACTTCATCATGGAGTGTCCAGCTTTAAGTCTAGAGCATGCGCTCTCGGTATCCCCGCCAAACCGAATCTCGTCGCTGAGCCCCGGTTCACGACATTCCAGCCCCATCGCAGGCCCATTTACCGCAAATCGGTCCAGACTCGGCCCAAACTCCGATATTCTTGAGAATAGGCTGCTTTCCTCTGTATCCCCTGGCGGCCGGTAACGCCTGTAACGGATTGGTCCATCTTCAGCAACCCAACCCGCGCGCATCGTCCAGGATGGCGCCTGCTCCATGACCTTCGGAAGACTATGAAAACTGCGCACAAGCATCCGCTTCAGAAGATCCTCGAAAGTCGAATCGCCATCATCGATGGAGCGATGGGCACCACCATCCGCACCTACGCCATGAAGGAAGCCGACATCCGCGCGGAGCGGTTCAAGAGTTCCACCAAGGACCTGCTGAATAACGGCGACCTGTTCTCCCTCACGCAGCCCAAAATGATCTGCGACATCCACCGCCGCTTTCTTGAGGCCGGTGCAGACATCATTGAGACCAACACCTTCGGCGCCACCAGCATCACGCAGAGCGAGTTCTTTGTGACCGATCCGCGCGAGCACGGTGGCCGCAAGGATCCAGCGTTTTACCAGAAAATTATCGATGACAAATTCCTCAGTGATCTAGCCTGGGAGATCAACGAAACCTCCGCGCGGCAGTGTCGCGAATGGGCTGACCGCGTGGCCAATGCAACCGGCCGCCAGCGGTTTGTGGCCGGTGCTCTGGGCCCCTTGACGGTGTCTCTTTCCAACTCGCCCGATGCCGACGATGCGGGCTTCCGCGTAGTTACTTTTGACCAGGTCAAGACCGCCTACATGCAACAGGCGCGCGCGCTCATCGCTGGCGGTGCAGATCTGCTTCTGGTCGAAACCATCTTCGACTCGCTCAACGCCAAGGCCGCGCTCGTCGCCATCCGCGAAGTCTTCGATCAGGATGGCAAAGAACTGCCGCTGATGATCTCCGCGGCCGTGGGCCGTGGCGGCGAGACCATGATCTCCGCGCAGACCATCGAGGCCTTCTGGAACGCGGTCGAGCACGCCAAGCCTCTGTCTGTGGGCCTCAACTGCTCACTCGGTCCCGACCTCATGTATCCGTTCCTTGAGGAGCTTTCAGAGAAGTCCGGCGCCGCCATCTCCTGCTATCCAAACGCGGGCCTGCCCAATCCGCTCTCCGCCACCGGCTTCGATCTGGGCCCCGCCGACATGGCCCGTTACCTGGGCGAATTTGCCAAGGGCGGCCTCATCAATATTGCCGGCGGCTGCTGCGGCAACACCCCGGAACACATTGCGGCCATCGCGCAGGCCCTGGACGGCAAGCCGCCACGTAAGTTATGGACGGTGCCCGCAGCAGAAGAACAAAGCACCGTGTCAGGGCATGACTTTAGTCGTGCCGATCACGCATCAAAATCATTGCGGGCTCTAGCCCCTGCCATCGAGACCGGGACAGATGACGACATCCAGCAGATAACGCCGGAAACCAAACCCCTCCGCCTCTCCGGTTCGCAGCCCTTCACGCAGCAACCGGGCATTTTCACCATGATCGGCGAACGCACCAACGTCGCCGGCTCGCCCAAATTCGCAAAGCTCGTCAAGCAAGGCAAGTTTGAGGAAGCGGTCAGCATCGCCCGGCAGCAGGTCGAGAATGGCGCAAACGTCATTGACATCTGCATGGACGAGGGCATGATCGAAGGCGTCACGGCCATGACACGCTTCCTGCAACTCCTGGCCAGCGAGCCTGAAGTCGCCAAAGTTCCCTTCATGGTTGACTCCTCTAATTGGGAGGTCATCGAGGCGGGTCTCAAGTGCCTCCAGGGCAAGGGCATTGTCAACTCCATCTCGCTCAAGGAAGGCGAGGAGAAATTCCGCCGCAACGCGGCCACCGTGCTCAAGTATGGCGCGGCCGCCGTAGTCATGGCCTTTGACGAGCAGGGCCAGGCCGCATCCTACGAGGAGAAGATCCGCATCTGCGCGCGGGCCTATCGAATTCTCGTCGACGAGGTTGGCTTTCCACCCGAAGACATTATCTTTGACCCCAACGTCCTCACCGTGGCCACCGGCATGGAGGAGCACAACAACTACGCTGTCGACTTCATCAACGCCACCCGCTGGATCAAGGCCAACCTCCCCCACGCCAAGGTCAGCGGCGGCGTCTCCAACATCTCTTTCAGTTTTCGCGGTAACAACAAGGTGCGCGAAGCCATGCACTCCGCGTTTCTCTATCACGCCATCGCGGCGGGCATGGACATGGGCATCGTCAATGCCGGCATGCTCGAAGTGTACGAGGAGATCGATCCCGAACTCAAAGTATTAGTCGAAGACGTGCTGCTCAACCGCCGCCCAGACGCCACCGAGCGCCTTGTCGAGCACGGAGAAGCGCTCAAGCACGTCGGCAAGGTGGTCAGCGAAAAGAGGGCCGAAGAGTGGCGCAGCGGCACTGTTGAAGAGCGCATCACGCACGCCCTCGTCAAAGGCATCGATCAGTACATCGAGATCGACGCTGAGGAAGCCCGCGTCAAACTTGGCCGTCCCCTTCTGGTCATTGAAGGCCCGCTGATGGCTGGCATGAGCGTGGTCGGCGATCTTTTCGGAGCGGGCAAAATGTTCCTGCCCCAGGTCGTAAAATCCGCCCGCGTAATGAAGAAGGCCGTGGCTCACCTCACCCCGTTCATGGAGGCGGAGAAGGCTGCGATGGTCGCCGCCGGCGAAGCCGTCAAAGCGCAGGGAAAGATCGTGCTGGCAACCGTAAAGGGCGACGTCCACGACATCGGCAAGAACATCGTCGGCGTGGTTCTGGCCTGCAACAACTACGAGGTCATCGACCTCGGAGTGATGGTCCCCTGCGAAAAAATCCTCGAGCGCGCCAAGGCTGAAATGGCTGACATGATCGGCCTCAGCGGCCTCATTACGCCCTCCCTGGACGAGATGGTGCACGTGGCCCGCGAGATGGAGCGGCAAGGCTTCAAGCTGCCTCTACTTATCGGCGGGGCCACCACCAGCCGCGCCCACACCGCCGTCAAAATTGCGCCCCATTACAGCCAGCCTGTGGTCCACGTACTCGATGCCAGCCGCGCAGTGCCGGTGACAACAAGCTTGCTCAGTGACCTCGGCAAGGCCGCGTTTGTCGCCCAGCATCGCGCCGACTACGAGGCGCTGCGCAGGGCTCATGCCTCGCCGCGCCAGAAGCTCGTTTCCCTTGCAACCGCCCGCAGTCGCCGGACCCCGATCGAGTGGCGCGCTGAAGATATCCCCGCGCCCGCATTTACCGGCGTCCGCGTACTCGATGACTTCCCCTTGGCCACGCTGCGCGACTACATCGACTGGACCCCCTTCTTCCACACCTGGGAACTTAAAGGTGTCTATCCGCGCATTCTCGATCACCCGGAGTACGGCTCGCAGGCGCGCCAGATATTTGCCGAGGCCAATGCGCTGCTCGATCGCATCGTCGCGCAAAAGCTCATCACCGCGCGCGGCGTCTACGGATTCTTTCCCGCCAACACCATCGGCGACGATGTTGAACTCTACACCGACAGCACCCGCGCAACCGTGCTTGAGCGATTCCACTTCCTCCGCCAGCAGGCAAACAGGGAGGGGCCAAAAGTGGAAATTGCCCCCTGCCGTTCGCTCGCCGACTTCATCGCGCCCAGGGATACCGGACTGCCCGACACCATCGGTGCCTTCGCGGTCACCTCCGGCATCGGCCTCAAGGCCCTGTGCGACGGCTTCAGGGCACAGCACGACGATTACAACGCCATCATGGCCGAAGCCATTGCCGACCGCCTTGCCGAGGCTTTCGCCGAATGTCTCCACAAGCGCGTGCGCGATGAATGGGGTTACGGCCAGTCAGACGGCCTCGGCATCGACGACCTCATCCACGAGAAGTATCGCGGCATCCGCCCAGCTGCCGGTTACCCGGCCTGCCCAGATCACACCGAAAAGGCCGCGCTGTGGCAGTTGCTCGATGTGGAGGCCAACACCGGCATCAAGATCACCGAGTCGTTTGCCATGTGGCCCGGATCGAGCGTCAGCGGCCTCTACTTCGCGCACCCCGAGTCGCGCTACTTCTCGCTCGGCAAAATCGACCGCGACCAGGTCGACGATTATCACCTGCGCAAAGGGATGAGCGTTGCCGAGGTCGAGCGCTGGCTTGGCCAAAACCTCAACTACGACCCCGCGCAATAACGCAGCGCCCTCATTCGGCACTTTCGATGCGAGCGCAAAATTCGGCGTCTCTTCAGTACTCAAAAATGCACTGTCATCCTGAGCATCTTTACTCGCGGCAGCGCGTTACGTCCGGGAATGAACGGCGCCGTCTACCCCGCATCTAAGCACCGTGCCCCATCCATTCCGCGTTCTTTGCGGAATGGGTGGGACAGAACTACACTCAACCAGACCGTTCATTAGGAGTGACCGAAGCGAAGCGGAGGGAATTGAAGGAGCCGCGGGTGCCGTTGCACTTGCCTTTCGCGTGCATCCGCTGAATGTCCGCAGCGCAGCCCAAAATCCCACAGCCACTCCGTACTCAAAAGATGCACTGGCCCTGCGCTCCGGGACTCCGATTTATGCAACGAACTTCTGATTCGCCACACCGGCAGACAACGAATTCCCCGGCGCTTCCTCATCATGCCTTCGCCTTCTTCGCAGCTCTCCGCTTGTTCAGACTGTTCAGGGCGACCGCCTCGAGAACCAGCGCCTTGAAGGCGGCCTCGTCCACTTCTTCCCCCTCGTGGATGTCGATGGCGCGGCGCACGTTTCCTTCCAGACTCGAGTTGAATAAACCCACCGGATCCTCAAGAGACGCGCCCTTCGCGAAGGTAAGTTTCACGACATTCTTGTAGGATTCGCCCGTGCAGAGGATGCCGTCGTGTGACCACACCGGAGTGCCCATCCACTTCCACTCCTCCACCGCATCCGGGTCAGCGTCCTTGATCAGCCTGCGCATTCTGCTCAGGGTTCTCCCGCGCCAGTCCCCGAGTTCGGCAATTCGTTCCGAGATGAGCTCGGATGCCGGCCGGTCCTGGCTTGTGCCCGAATTCTTCATCTTCTCCTCCTCGAAGTTCCAAGCATATTTGAATAACAAGGCAGGGGAGGATCGTCAAGCAATCTGGAATCTCCCTGTCAGATTGCCCGCAGTTGTATCGCCGCTTGGGCGGACTTTAAGGGCAAACGATTGCTTGTCCATGGCAATCACATGGAAGCTCTTAGGGAAGCTCTGATCAAGCCTTTGTTTTCGCAGTGAAAAGGATGGAGATGTTTTTCCTGGCGAGATGGCGAGTTTCGGCTGGAAGAATGGGGAGAGATAGGGTTCAAGCGGCTTCGCGTAGC
>Ga0114951_10002337_pt1 | contig 21553 bp, 13 predicted proteins | sample AM7aDNAmetaG_FD_88677 | JGI IMG/M metagenome (GOLD analysis project Ga0114951, IMG submission 88677) | Freshwater microbial communities from Finland to study Microbial Dark Matter (Phase II) - AM7a DNA metaG | ecosystem: Environmental > Aquatic > Freshwater > Lake | place: Finland: Lake Alinen... | reverse complement strand
TTCAGGTCCCACCCGGTGCACGCCCTTGATCTCTCCCTGAGCATGCTCCATAGCGCCATTGTACCGGGGATACTGCCGTGGCGAGTCCAGCGGGATGATCAGGTGTTTCTCCAGCACCGCCTGCACGGTCTTGTCGCGCAGGTTGCTCCCCCGGTCGCGTTTCAATATCAGCGGAGCACCATGCACCTCAATGATCCGTTCGAGGTGCTCCGCCACCTGCTCGCCACTCACCGAGTCGGCCAGAAACGGCTCAAATTTGTAGTGAGAGGCCAGGTCCTGCACCTGCTGGAGCTCGACGGATCCGATCTTCGTCCCGTCCATCGCCCACACCAGGCCAGGCACCCGCCATGTGATCCTCCGCAGGCGCGCTCGTTTCTCCGCCTTGAGCCGGCAGCGTTCCAGTTTAACCATCTTCTGCAGCCCCCGGCGTGAGATCTGATCGCTATGGGCCTCATACAGTTCCCTCGTCCCGAAGCTCCGGCACCGGCGGTGCGCCATCTGCCGCACATCTGCGAGGATGTCGTCGAGATTCAGTTGCACGTCTTTCTTGGGACCGTGCGTCTGCACAATGGGATCCTCGTTCCGGAGCCGGGCCGTCCAGCGATGAAACGTGGCCCAGGGCAGGCCCGCCGCCTCGATCACCTGGCGGCAGGACCCACCCATCTCCGTCCGTATCGTTTCGACCTGTTCGATCAGCATGCGTATCGCCTCATTTTTTTTTCCGCCGCCGTCTTCGATTCATCCACCACGGAGCGGATGTGCTCCACCTGCTGGCGTATCCGTTCGCGTTCCTCCAGGTCCTCCAGGCGCTTCTGGAGTCCCTCCTTCTGCGGGTCGTGCGGCTTCGATGGCCTCCCGCTCTCCTTGTCCTGCAGCGCTTCGATCATCGTCTTCGCCGTGGCGATCCAGTGCCAGATGGGGGCCATTCCATGCCGGGACATCTTTAGGCTATGTGTGTCTGACGAACCAGCGAAGCAATTCGTCGGCGTCCTTCTCTGATGCGGCGCGCGTCGAGTACACCACCCTTTGTGGCAACAGTTCGCCATGCAGCGCTTTGATTTCCTCGGGCGTCCCTTCAACCCAGACAGCCTTGCCGGCCGCCTGCCACCGCTTCAGGTGCTCCAGATAGGCCATGTATCCCCCGGAGCCTGCGCCCGGCACGAACTCCAGCAGGTAGAACGCCTTGCTCGACAGAATATGCGGTTCATGTACGAGCGCGGCCGGACCGTCCCAATGAAAGAATACGTTCTTCACCATCGCCGCTTCCTCTTCCAGCGCAGGGAGGACGAAACGTTTGAACATGCTCGGGCTGATCATGGCGATAAAATCGCAGCAGAGCAACGCGGCCCCGTCCATGGAGAACATATATTGCCAATATCCGCGTTCTGACATCTTCCCGGCTCGCGTGATCTTTTGCCAGAGAACAGGGAATACGGCTCGCGCGGACTTCATCGCCTCTTCAACCGCCTGGGGCTGCTCGACGAGGTCCATGCATAACTGTTCCGGTCCGCGAACCGCCGCCAGCAAGTCCATGTTCGAGTGGAAGTCCAGTGGGGCCAATAGCATCTTTCCCTCGAGCAGTTCGCTGCCGCGCACGTATAGCTGTAGCACGCGCTGCCATAGTGGATTATCCTCCTGAACTCGAAGCGGCAGGGCCTGTTCCCAGTTTCGCACGAAAGGAACAGACCAGTTCGTATCCGGCGAGTCGGGACTCCACCTGATCTCCGCACCGATATAGGCGGCAATCTCATCCGCGGCCAGGCTCGGAAAGAATGCCGGCACTGCCTCGCCACCGTGATAGGTGGCTTCCGCGCCGGCCAAGGCGCTCAGTAACACCGTATCCACGTTGCCAAACGCCTTGTCACGATACGTGAGCAAGGGAGGAACTGCGTTACATGCGCCATTGCGCGGCGCCGTAACACACACCACGGGCCGGTCAATCAGTTCGCCCGCATAGAACGCGTCCCATCGTCTCGCAGCGTCCTGCAGGTCCGGCTTAAGTGAAAGCGGTGGAACTCGGTGGAAGGGGCATGTCTTCGGCGTGTCCATGGGCATGGTCTCCAACAGTTGCGAGTGTTTTCAAGGAATTGGCACCAGAAGCGCAGCGTCATGAGGAGGCAGCGTAAAGCAATCGCCAGCAATATCACAGGGGCGAAGAGCTTCTCGCGCTCCGCCGGAAAACCCAAGATTGCCAATGTCCCACTGTCTGGGGTGATTGGCGAAGTTGAAGAGCGCCAGTGCCGACCGTCCGTCCAGTGTTCCCGCAAAGGCGCAAGGCCACGGGTCTTTTTCCCACAGAACGGGCCGTGCCGCGCGAATGCGTGAGGCAGCGGCAACAGTGAGTAGTCGGCGGCGTTCCTCCGACATCAGGTCCAGGCGGTCGCTGGTGAAGACCATGCCGCAGAGAATGGCGGCCAGAGCCGACATGCGCGCCTCGCCGAAGGTCAGATGTGTGTTGTTGTCGCGCGCCATGACTACGTCGGGGTCCGCACGGTACCAGCGGTCGTACTGCCACCAATTGGACAGCGATGCGTGGAGAGCGTTCTCAAGGCAAGGGGCGGAGGGATAGGGTGTCTCCGTCGTACTCGCCACGTTACCCGATTCGTCTAGCAACCCGGCGGCGCGCCATGTCCGACCGGTGTCCGGTCCGACTCGTGCATGGTCAACCAAGCCCAGTGATGGAAGGAAAGGTCCGCCACAGCCGAGCAACGTCGCATCGGGAATGGCGTTGCGGATGACCTTCAGACCCGTCCGGAACGCGCTAATGCCGGTGGCGTTCGAGCAGGCTCTGCGGCCTCGCTGCGGGGCAAATCCCAGTCCGTCGAGCTTGAAGTAGCGAAAACCCCATTCCCAGAAGCGTCCCACCACGTCCCGCATGTGCTGTTGCACGCGGTCATCTGTCGCATCCAGACAGGCCCAGCAGTCATCGGGTGCAGGAGACCAACCCCGCACCCATAGCGGTCTGCCGGCCTCGTCATGGACAACCCAGTCGGGATGATCACGAAAAACGTTGCTTGCGGTGGATGCCAGAAACGGCATCAGCCAGATTCCCGGTTGAAATCCCGCAGAACGAATTGTTGTCGCCGTCTCAGACAGAGGGCGTGGCCAACGATCGTTCCGCTCCAGCCAATCACCCTGGAACGGCTGGTAGCCGTCGTCAATCTGCACAAATCGCGCTGAAAAGGCCGATAGGTGCTCGGCCAAAGCCCGCACATTGGCAAGAAACTCCTGTTCGCTGACCTGTGCATACGAGAAGTACCACGAACAATAGCCGGTTACGGTTTCTCCCGCGCTGCGCACACTCACACCGGCGCGTTCGGCGGCAATGTTTGCGTACTCCTGCAACAAGTCCCGCCAATCGTCGCCGCGAAGACAGACCACCTCTTCGGGCGTTTCACCGCGGCGAATTTCAGGTTGGTACACGAGAACGCTGGCAAAACGTCCATGCTCGCGATGGGCAAGGAAATAGGTGAGTGAGCGAGAGGCGGTCACGGCGCCGAACAGGCGGTAGTCCCGCTCCTTCGGGGCCCCCAGAATCACGAAGTCCTGTGAAGCCAGTAGTGCATCGAACCCGGCGAGTCGGTGAATGAAAGGACCGTATTCCGCAGGCGTGATGCTGTTACTCCCGCGATGGAAGAAATCAGCCTGCGGCGGCAAATCAACCGATATGCGATCAATATACGAATCCATGGCTGCCATGAGACTCCCCTTCGTCGGCTGTCGTCAAGTGGCCCACCACGGAATAACCGGTTCGGCCCACGCGGACCGAAGCTGGCGCACACGGTCCAGCGCGCGAGGGTCGGACTGCGCGGTTGTCCCTCGCGGCAGGAGGGGCGATCCTCTCAGTTTCCGGACGGCGGAATCCAACTGTTCCATGCAGCGCCGCTCCGCGCGCGCCCAGCGGGCTTCGCTGCGGCGCCCGGCATCCCATCCGCCTGGTGTGACTCCGGCACGGCGAGCCGCGATCAACCCGTAGTTCCATGGCAAGTGGGCGCGTCGAAGGACTTGCCAGAATTCCTCCATGGTTCCTGCGGCCGGACCATAGGAAGCACGGCAGTAGTCCCGAAGTATATTGTCCACCGATGTCCGGCTGCTCCATGAGAGCCGCGACAGGAAGTACATGTGCAGGTCGTTCCGGGTGCCGATTTCGCTTCCGATCTGGCAAATGCCGTAGCGCAGGTATGATTGGAAATCCGCGCGCATGACATCCCACAAAGGCGCGAAATCATGGAAAAAGCCGAAGTATTCATAGAGGTACAGCCGCTCCGTCTGGGCGCGCCACTGCCGCAGGTAGTCAGCCATAGGGCGAAGGCGGCTGCCTCGACTGAAGACCGGCTCGCCGGCCAGTTCCGGGCGGAGCAGTCTGTCAAACAGGGCGAAACCCACGCACACGTTCTTCCGTGGGACAACCCGACGGCTCGGAGCATAGTTCGAGAGATAGGCCAGCGTTTCAACGGTGACTTCCGGGTGAGTGCGCTCCAGAATTTCCGCCACCCGGTTGACGAACCGCATCTCGGCCCCGGTTTGTGATACGGTCCGCACAAACCGGGACGTCTTTCCGGAAGGGTCCAGAGCGACGGAGGTCTCCGTCCTGTCCTCCCATTCCCTGCATCTCGCGCACTCACACCCCGCATTATGGTCATTGTGCCAGAGTGTGATCTGCTTAACGAAAGGATGCTGGTCGGCAAAGGCGCCGATGTTCGCCGCCACCTCTTTGGCGGCGTCCGAATTGGAAAGGCATAGAGAGGCTTCCGGACGCCGTTCACCGCCGATCAGCGCGTAGTACTCCGGATGGCGGCCGGCATACCGCGCGGGGGGCAACCAAGCCGTAAAGGCATGCCCCGGCATTCGCGCCTTTAGTCCGCGCCGCCGGAGGTCGGGAACGACCCGGTCGCACATGGCGCCGTTCTCCCATGCGCTAAGATCGTTGTTCGTAGCAAGGAACGATTCGTTGAACCTGCGCTTGGCCATCCAATCGATCTGGTTTCGGGTGGCCGGCGCAGGACAAGGGAAGTGAACCAGCATTCGCGTGGTGAAATCGGGAATTTCCAGCCGGTCGAGCGCCGGCACCGAGAGGTCATTCGTCTCCGGAACGAATTCATCTCCAGGTTTCAGCCACGCGCAACCGAGGACCTCTTCAAGAAACGCGTAGACGGCGTAAAGCGCCCCCCTCGGACTGGCTCCGGCGAGGACCAGCGCCTCTTTCCTCGTCCGAATGATGAAGCCGTCATCACCTGCGTTTCGGAGAGGAGAATCATCGCCGCTCACCACACCGACATGGATGGTTTTGCTCCCTCGTGATCGTGCTGAGACGGGAACCTCGACGCCGGTCATCTGTCGGAGGTATTTCTGGAGTTCCTCCGCCGCGAAGAGTTCCGGCTCGCTCGCATTTGGCTGTACGCGAATCCGGTAAGCGGTTTTGCCTTCCGCGATTACATGAAATCGGCGCTCACTTGGCATATTCAAGACCTCCTGGCACAAACATCACGGTGTTGCCGGACTCCTCCGGGTTTCCTTCTCCTCACTTGCGCCTGTACCAATAGGATGGCAGCGCGTCCTTCTCCGTTTCGAGTAGTTCGGCGATACAGGCATCGGCGTCGGCGATGTTGTTGACAATGGGGTCGGTGAGCATCGCGCGACGCAGGATGGTTCTGTCGCCCGTCACCGCCGCTTCAGCCGTCAGTTCGTGCGTGTCGAGAACCAATTGCGTCAGGCCCAGGATTCCCCTCGGCAGGGGACCGAAAGGCTGCGGCCGCGGTCCGCGCATGTCCACGTCGCTGCGCAACTCCAGGAAGGCGTCCGGCGCCATGTTCGTCACCGCACCACGGTTGGCGGTGTTGATGAAAAACGGCTTATTCAACCCGCCCCACATGCTCTCAATGATGTCTGTGGCATGGTCGTTGTGGATCTTTTTAATAAATTCCTTGACCGTGCGCTTGCCGGAGGCATATTCCTCGGTCACCTTCCAGGCGTCGGCCATGAACTGTGCCCGCTGATCGGCTTCGAACAGCTTGACCGGCTCGGGCTTGTTCGGAAGCACGCCATAGCCCTGCCAGAAGGGCACGTACTCCTTCGTGTGACTGATGACCATGGGATAGGCGCCGTAGAGGTCGAACAGCTGCAGCGCGTAGTCCCAGTTGTGACGCCCTTTGGCAAAGGGACACGGGGTCTTGGCTTCTTTGTTCATCTCGCTGACAAGCCAACGCCGCACCCTGGGCATCAGGTCCTTGCCCTCGAACTTGAAGCTCGTCAGCCAGGTGACGTGGTTGACGCCGCCGACCTTCATTTCCAGCTTGGACATCATCTCCGCGGAAACCGACGTTGCATTCTCCGGCAACAGTCCAACGCACTTGCACAATCGCAGGGTGTGGTACGGCTCGTGAAGGCCGTCGCACAGGGCGAACGAACGCATCTGCGGCGCGTAGCGCATCAGAGCGATGCCCAGCACTGCGGTGGGATTGATGAAGTTAATGACCCATGCCTCCGGACAGAGCCGCTGCGCGTCTTTGGCCACGGCCAGCGCGTGGGGAATCTCCCGCAGCGCGCGGAAGATACCACCAGGGCCGATGGTGTCGGACGAGCACATGCGGATTCCGTGCTTTGCCGCGACTGCGGTATCGATGCCCCGAAAATGCGCGTTACGGTCAGAGAAGGTCAGCACTACGAAATGGGACCCCTTCATCACCTCTTTGCGGTCAGTCGAGCCAATCACCGTCACGCCGGACTTCGACTCCGCCAGGATGCGTTTCGCCAGCTTCATCATGGTGGCCAGCGTCTTTGGATCTGTGTCCACCAGCGCCAACGTGCCACCGGCCATGATGGGACTGGTAGCCGCCTTATGAATGATGGGTCTGCCGAAGAAGAAACTCCCTGCGCCCACAACCGTGATTTTCGGACCGGACATGATTCATTCCCTTACTCAGAAAATAGACGGGTGACCAGCCCCCAAAGAATGTACCAATGATAATGATAGAGCCAGGGCATGATGAGCATCCCGCCCCCCCCCCGCTCCCCGCCCTTATTTGTTCTCCCTTCACGCAAAGGTTATCTCCAGCACGGACGTCCCTCTCGGCGGTATCCTGCCGATCTCAAATTCCGTTTCCGAACAGTACCCGCAAGTCGCCCAGTAGTTCAGGACCATGAAGCAACCGCCTGTCAACAAGCGCATCGACTTGATCTTGCGCCCCGTTTCAATTCGCGGGATAGCGTAAACGTACCTGTCATTCCTGAGCAGCACCCGAATTCTGCCCGGAGTCTCTTCCAATGCCGTCAATCCAATCGCGAGCGCCCCGCCGCGAATGCTGAGGCCCCAATTACCCCGGATCTTCATGCCGTGGCTGCACGCACAAAGGACCTCGGCGCAGCTCTTCAAGAAGCTGTCGGAGACTCTGCGGAAGTAGAGTTCGTCGACCCAGGAGGCCGGATCGCTGATGTCCGACATCTCCGCCGGCGGGGTCTCGTCGCCCTCCTTGACGACGCTCACATCAAAGCGTTGGCCGGCTCGATAAACGCCACAAATCAGCTGATTGGGCGGATAAACGTCCTCAAATCGAAATTCGGGTTGAGGGAGCGCCGTTGCCTTCCCGCCGATCGTGATGACAGGGCCTCTCCGATAGGCCATGACCTCTCTGATTTCTTCTTCGGGAAAGAGATGTGGATTCAGGAGCAGAAGGGGTCCGTTGGCGACGTCCAGGTTCTTCACGTCCACAACCGCATGAATCGGGGCGCCGCGGGCGATCAGGTGATGAACAAGGCGGTGAGTCGTCCATCGCCGGGTAGTGATGAAATCATCCATCTGTCTTTCAAAGGCTTGTTCGGACCAAATGAGAGTGGCCCCCAATACGCGTGCGGGCGAGAGAGATACGGACAAATCCCACGTCTGCCGAAGCCGCCGCCAATCCTCCTGGATGATGCCGTCCGGCGTGCAGACCACCAGGCCGTTCGCGCAGCGTCTTGTCTTTCCCTTGGGGTCGTTCCAGTACAGATTATTCAAGGCAAAGATTTCGCTGTCGAGGGCGCGCGGCGTATCATGCAGCGTGTCCCAGCCTTCCTGCACGTCCTTCACTCCGTGCAACCAGCGAAGCGGCGCTGCGGGCGCATGGGCCTTGATCAGAAGCTGAGCGGCCATGAAGTTGCAGAGAATGCGCGACCCCGGCTCGCCGAACTCCATGCTCTCATGCGCAGCGGCGGCTGATTCGACGATGAACCCATCCACCCCGGCTTCCGCCAGCTTTCTGTAGTCGGAGCCATAGCGGTAGACTGCCTCGAACGGATCGCGCGTCCAGAAGCTGTTCAGTACGACGGCCTTTCCGAGGCCATGAAGCGCATCTGCCACCTTCCGCCAGAAGGATACTATGCGTTGGACGTGGAATGCGATCCATTCCCGCCGCCGCGTTTTCCATATCCAGAGTGCCCGCTGTTCGAGCAATGCCGTGTCGCCGTTGCACTTCTTCTTGACGCCCGATGGCAGGGCGATTCCCGTGGCGCTCAGGAACTGGTCCACCACGTCATCCGAAAAGTCCCCGTCATAGATCGCCAGTAGTTGAGGGCTGTAACAGTCCGCGCCATGGTAGCCGTCAAACCCGTAATCCTGCATCACCGCCACGAGCTTGCGGACGAAGAAATCCTCATAGTACGTGTTGTCGCTGAAACGTTTCCATATGCAAATCACTCTGGTCTCGGCGCGTTGCCGTGTGGAATGGAAAAGGACCTCGCGATGTTTGTCGTTCCATCCCGCCGACATGGAAGAGCCGAAGACCGAGCAGTAGACCTTACTGCCATGCCGTTGAAGCTCTTGCACCAGCCCCTTCACTTGCCATCGGGTCCACACCTGGCGTTCCCGTTCGGCATTGCGGGGATGTCCGCCATACGAGCAGCAGTCGAACGGAAGCGGGGCGTCCTGTTCCAGCCCCTCGGGGGCGTTGATGAAGTCCGAGTTCGACAGAAGAAGAGTCACCCCTTCGGGAACGAATCCCGCCCGCTCGAAACACGCGCGGACGCCGAAATCGCTCTGCGTATTGTCGAATCCGATCAACTCGATCCAAAACCACTTCTCAAATGACGCGTCCCCGATTGAAGAAGCCATGTTCCCCGCCTCTGTTTCACGAGCGCAATGTTACCGCGCGGCCCGTTGCCACGCTCTGGTCAGCGGCGAAAGCGATCAGGCTGGCCCGGACGCCCTCCTCAACGCCGGGAACCGGCTTGCGATTGTGGGCCACGTTCTTGAGAAACTCTTCGACGATACCGACATCCCCTCCGCCGTGCGGCCCCAGAGCGCCGACGGACACCCTCTTTGTTCGTCCGCTCCAGTAATTCTGGTAAGTGAATGTGCCGGTTTGGAGATCGCCGGCAAGGTATCCGTCCGAGCCGTGGATTAACAGGTCGCGGCCGGGGGTGCTGGAGCTTGTGACGAAGTTAAAAACGCCCTGGGTGCCGTCGGCGAAAGCGATCTGCACGCACTGGTGGTCCATGACGTCGCTGTCGGACCTGAACACGCATCGGCTCCAGTCCGAAACCGTCGGATCCTTGGGCAGCGCCCCACGGATGAGCATGTTCGGATCAACTATCTTGAGACGCATGCGCCACGGACACTTGCGCAATCCGCACTCCTCGCAACGCTCCGGCGTATCCCGGTGCGGGAAGAAGTTCCGACCGCCGAAGGACATCACTTTGGATGGAGTGGACTGCTTCTCCTTCAACCAGCAGAGCAGATCGAGGTCGTGGCAACATTTCTCATTTATGATGCCGCCCGTGTAGCGTTTCTTCCGGTGCCAGCCCCGGTGGAAACATGCGCCGTGCGAGAAGCCCAAACGCTCGTTCATCTGAATGGACACCAGCGTGCCCAGCGCCCCGGAATCCACGATGCGCTTGATCTTCTCATAGAAAGGCGCGAACCTGAGCACGAATCCCAAGTGGACCACGCGCGGGCTCCGTCGCGCAAGCCTGCGGATTTCGAGGGCGTCTCGCCGTGTGGTTGCCACCGGCTTCTCGAGGAAGATGTGACAGTCCGCGGCGATGGCTTGGCGGAAGATTGGCAAGTGCTGCCACTCCGGCGTCATGATGAAAACCACCCTCCGCGACCCGGCCGGTATGAAGGGGAGCGCCTTCGCGAACGTGCGCACAAGGGGAGTGTTAGGAGCGCCAATCACTTTGAGCCGGCGTCGAACGAGTTCTTCCTTGTCAGGGTTGTTCTCGACGACCGCGACAACCTTGCGGTGAAGTTGTCGTGTAAGCATCTGGATGAAAGCCAGCCCTCGCGCTCCGGCGCCGACGACGATGATGCCTTCAGACATTAACACCCTCACTTTCGCAACAAACTGCGTGTTGATCTTCACCTTGCGCCGCTTCCACGAGCGCGAATGGAAGAAGAAATTCTTTGGTTACTTCTTGACAAAGACCCTCACTGGCGGTATATTACCATAAAGAGACACAATGATACAAGTGAAAATTCATAGATACGCGCGCACATTCACAGATACCGAGAGGCGATGACCGTGAGTTCAACACGCGTGCTACTGGCCGACATGAAGCGCCCGACGGATCCACAGTCGCGCGTACCCTTGAGCAACCGTATTCGCGATGACCTTGTCACCATCATTAAGGATCGGCAGCTCTCGCCAGGAACGAAACTGCCGACGGTGCGAGAGATCGCACGGGAATACGGCGTGGGCATACGCACAGCCGCCCGAGCCTTCGAGATGCTTCGAGACGAAGGCATGATTGTCACGCGGACGAATTCCGGGGCGTTTGTAGCGCCGATTGCCGAGATGGCCGTTGACCTGGAAATCGTCCTCTGTATTAACCCGGTGTTTCTCGACGGCCATAACTGGAGAGGGGTCGAATGGCTGCGCGGCATAACACACGGTGTGCAACGGCGGCACGCGCGGCTCCATTCGCTGACCAATGGAGCGGAGTTCAGGCTGCAGCACTACACAAAGTCGCGGTTTGGCGTGCTCTTCTTTGACCACGCATACGAGGCGGATGGTTTTGGCGTCGTTGCCCAGGAGGTGATCGAGCGTGATATTCCAGCCTGCGTCGTCATGGCGACGGGAGAGACAAATCTGCCCTTTGTCGAATGCAACCTCGACTGCGGCTTTGAGCAGGCCACGACGCACCTTCTCGCTTTGGGCCACAGGGACATCGCGTTGTTGAATCTGCCGATGCCCACCGATTCGGCGTCGGTCGAACGGTCCGTTGCGTGGGGCAGCCGCCAAGGCTACCTGCGGGCTTACTCTCGCGCGGGACTGGAACCGAACCCTTATCTCTACGTGGAAGCGTTGCACTCGGAGAGTTACGGTCCTGAAGACACGGTCAGGGCCTTGGATATTCTGCTGTCGCGTTCCCCGCGGCCCACGGCGATCCTGTGCAACAACGATGCGCGAGCCCTGCTGGTGCTCAGCCTTCTGCAAGCGCGCGGGATGAGTGTCCCTGGCGACATGTCGGTTGTCGGATCCGACAACTGTTGGGAATCTGCGAGAAGCATCCCTGCGCTGACAACCGTCGAGCGCTATTTTGCGCAGCAAGGAGAGGAAGCCGTTAACTACATTGTGAATCGCCTCCGCGGCGAAAAAGCGGTCCGTCCCCACGTGTTTCCGCAACTAGTGGTTCGGGCGTCGTCGGGTGTTCCGGCGGTCTGATCCTTAAGGAAGGGAGGGTCGTACCATGAGGAACTGTCGGGCATGGTTGTCGGCGTTCACGCTGATCGAGTTGTTAGTCGTTATCGCTATTATCGCTATTTTGGCCGGGATGTTGTTGCCGGCCCTGGCGGCGGCAAGAGAGAAAGCGCGGCGCACGGCGTGCTTGAACAACCTGAAGCAGATGTCGGTGGCGTTGGCCTCCTACACCGGTGACTACAGCGGCTATTTCCCATCCTGGCCGGGTTGGGGGACCCCGACCGGCAACATCAACTCCGCAACGGGCACGATTTACACCGACTCCACGAAGGGGGGAATCTACGCCCCCACTGGGTTCAACACCATCATCTACACCGGCGCGGCGACCGACTGGGCCGAGTGGGGCGTATACACGGAGCCGCAGTTGGCGGGGAAAGCCCCCGGCTTCACCGGCATCACTTACACGTGTGCCCCTTCCACACACGACGGCACATGGCTCGACTCCATGCGCAATTATCGAACGATCTTCGTCGGGCAGAAACATCAAACCTACCTGTCGGTGGGGTCTCCTTATGACACCACCAACGTGATGGTGGCCGGCGACCTCAACCTGGGTCCGATCGGCTTGGGCACACTGGCGGCCGCAGGTTATTTCGGTGACATCAGCGCCTTCTTTTGTCCGACCGCATCCAACATGGGCGACGACTGGGCGTATCCGCCCGGTATCAACTCCCACTACACTACAGGCAATGGTTATGCAGGCGGCGCCTACACCCAGGCGCTGAGCACGTTGAGTGAAATACGCAAATTCAGCAACCTCGATCCGCACTCGGTCATGCATGCGGCCTACCCCGTGGCTTCCGCTCCGACAGGCAATTGGGGAGACAACAATACGTACGGCCCCTATGTCGGCATAGAATGCAGCTATAACTACCGCTTGATGGCGTCTCAAGCTTCGATAGGCCAAGGCGTCTCGGCTTACGATGGCCCCGCCTGGGTGCGACTGCTGGGGGCCAAGCCGAACCGCGTCGTGTACGCCGGCGAGCCTATGTTCAAGACGGACAAGCAGCTCGGCGGCCGCGCGATCGTGAGCGACACGTTCAGCCGGAACGGCCTCTGGTGCCCGACATCCTTCTCCGCCAACAACGGCGGCAACAACTGGCCCGGAGAGGGGTGGTATGGGCATCGCGACGGCTACAACGTCCTGTATGGCGACGCCTCGGCGAAGTGGTATGGCGACGCGCAGCAGCAGATCATATGGTGGAACATGAACTGCTCCTATTCATGGGCTGCCGGCACGATGCTGCCCAACATTGTTGATTGGGGCTCCGTCGCAGGTGTTGATCACTCAAGCTTCGCCACCTATAACAGCTGGCCTGAAAACATCAGTCATGGGAATGGATCGGCGATGATCTGGCACAGGTTTGACACGGCGTCCGGCATCGACGTGGGAGTGGACGGACTCTGATTACGCCGTTCGAGTTTGTTTGCACTGTCAAAGGCGCCGGGTTGGCCGGACAACGCACGGTCAACCTGGCGCCGAAGGCGTTTCAGGAAACAGGATTTAGGAGAAGACGACATGGGAACGCAGGATAGCATGCTGTTTGGGCCGCGTTCGCGAAGGTGGTTGCCGGTCGCGCTGATGTGCGTCTTCTCCCTCCTGCCAGTGCGCGTTTTCGCCGACGCCCGGAGCGATGAGCAGGCCAAGGCGCTTGTGGCAAAGTTCAAAGCGATGAAGGTGATCACCGCCTGGAAGGAAGACTTTGCAACCAAGCAGAAGCAAGATCTGTTTGGTTCTACGACGCTCGGCCCGGGGAAAGATGCCGCAGATGAAAAGCACAAGGCCCTCGTGTTCCCCAAGGGCGCCGACCCGATAAGCCACGTCTACATACCCTATTACCTGCCCGCCAAAGCCCACATATCGTTTGACTTCTATCCGGTTGAACTCCCGGGTGTTGGGCAAGCCTGCTGTCTCTTGAGCGTCGGTACCGGTGGCAACACCAAAATGGCTATGTTATTCACTGTCAAAGGAGAAGTATACGCCAGCATCTCGATGGGGAACGGCTACCGCAATCTGACCTCTGCTCCGGTGGCCTTGAAGGCATGGCATCATTTCGACCTCTACTATGGGGCCGACGGCGACGTCCTGCTGATTGACGACAAGGTGGAAGATTTTTCAACGGAGAGCACAACGACCTTGCTTGTCAATGCAGCCGATCAGGCTTATATCGGCAACTTTGCGAGGTATGACGAAACGACAAAAGGGAACGCGTTCAACGAGCCCTTCATCGGAAGCATTGACAATTTCGCGAACGAAAGGCTTGAGTAGCCGCGGGTTCGCGCTCCTCGCGAATCCGCCCCTGCCAGGCGGGAAATCCCCCTCAACGGAAGAGTTGCGGCGCTGCTTTCGGCAGTTGACGGCCGCGCAGGGGAAAGGTTGTCCGCATCGGCGCAGCCGCCGGGTCCAGAAGTGCTTCCCGAGCGCCGGCGAGGATGACTTTGTCATCCAAACACGCGACGCCCCCCCGCTCCTGGCTTGGGCCACCCCGCGAGCCACACTGTATGCCTCAAATGCTTCAGGCGAGGGCATTCCGCGTAGAAATGGGACTGTGGTTCTGGCGCTGTTCGGCAGGTTGCCCGCGCACGAACTCGCGCGCCGGCCACCCTTCAGTGGGGCCAGGTCAACGAAAGGCTCTGAACTCCGCAAGAGCTTATGGGAGGAAGTGAAGTATGGGACGCAAGAAGATCGTGCTCGCCGCAGTGCTGCTCGTCGTCATCGTCGTCGGAGTGGTGATCACTGTGAAACGGACCACGAGCGGCTCTCCCCAGCCGCCGGCGTGGTTGATGGATCAGAAGATTGATAGGATTGACCTGAAAACTCTGGAAGTTATGACAGAGCGGTTCGGCGACTGGCAAGGCAAATATGCGCCTGACAAGTCCTGTCACTACAAGAGTCCCAAGACCGGCGAATACACCATGGTTGACGTGATGACGTGCATGGCGTGCGGCCGGCCCATTCCTGCTCCTGAGATGCGGCCTCCCCAAATGCAGCCTCCCATTGAACCGCAAGGGAAGGATAAACATCCGATAGGGGCGCTGGATACCCCCCCACCCCCGCCCGACTACAAGTGCCCAAGGTGCGGGAAGAGCGCGTTCGGTCGTCGCTGATCACTCGGCGGCTGATCGAGCGAACGGCGCACCTGAGGGGTTGCCGGAGAGATTGCGTGGGATTCGAAGGCCATGCTGAAATAGAATCCGAATGGTTCATTCACACGTTGCACAGGGAGCCGTCCAGCAATTCATGGAGAGGTTCCTGGCCCTGTCCCGATAGACGGTCGCTCTTCTGTTTCCTTTTGTTCGGAATGAAAAGGTGAGAGGCATGAGAAAGGACCTGTTGCTCTGTGGCGTTCTGTTTCTGGCGGTCTGCATTTCAGGCGCGGCGCAGGCGGCGGAGGCCGGGCGCGAGGCCGTCTCGAAGGTATGGCCCGTCAGCGACGACCACGTTGCCTGGATGATCGAAAACCTTCCGAACGTGGAGCACTTCGCTTGTCCCGCGGATGCGAAAGCGCCGAAAGCCGCTACAGAGAACTTCCTCGCCGTCATCGAAGTTCCCGCCTACATCGAGCTGGTCTCCCTCGTCACCGGCTCGAACGGAACGGCCGTGCGGAAAGTCGAAGAGATCGAGCGTGATGGCCGTCCGTACCGGCGATACACACTTCCGCCCCCGCTGAGCCATGCCGCCTATTTCGCCAACTGGTCGGGTTTCTTCTGGAGCCAGTGGGTTCCGCGGCCCACCGAGGCGGATCGGCGGCAACCCGGCGTCTTCGCCTGGCATTTCGTCACTCCCGGCGGGACGGAACCGGAGCAGAAATACCCCATTCGACTCCTTCCGGAGCTGCCGGCCGTGCCGCCGTGCAAGCGCCTGACAGTCATATTCGACCAGTGTTCTGCATTCGCCTATGTCGAAAAGGGACATTCCGAACCCGTGATGAAACTGCTTTCGCGCGCGGGATTCAACGTGGTCTGTACCGGGGAACCCGATGAACTGCGCACCTGCCACCTGTCCGAGAAAGGAATCCGAATCGGCGGCGGCTTTGAGTTGCCGCGATGGTCGGCGCCCAGCCCTGAGCCCGATTACAAGGACTTCAATTGCCGTAGCGAGCCGACGACGCTTGGGGGGACCGACGACCATGGGAAGCAGGACTTCCAGTGGATCATTGACACTCAAGGCGAACCGTGGAAGAAGGACTTGGCCGCTGCTGCCAGCTGGCCGACCCCGCAGTGCGAGGTGGTGATTGAGGATATCGAATGGGGTAGTTGGCTCTTCGATTCCGGCTTCTCGCCCGCGGGCATTCGGGCTTTTGCGAAAAAGAACAACCTCGACGCCGCAAAGCTGACCGCGCCGATTATCTGGAAGGACTACCGCAAGCAATGGAACGATTTCCGGGCCGAGCAATTCCTGCTCTGCATGCGGCTCTACTATCAGGCTGCAAAGAAGGCAAACCCCAACGTGCGTTACGGCTTCTGTCCGCAGACGACGATCACATCCGATGAGAATCTCATGTCGAACCTGGCCTCATTGGGCAAAGATCAGGTCGGCCGGCCGCAGTATCTGGCGTTGGGCTATCCGCTGGACCGGTTGCAGGAGTGCTCTGATTTCATCGTCCCCATGTGGTACGGGCCCGGCGCGGACCAGGCGCGCGACGCGTTCAACTGGTCCAAGGCGCTGACCCCGCGTGTCAAGGTGGACGTGGTTCCGTTCTATAGCGGCCAGAGCCGGGAGTTCTATCTGCCCTACTCCATGGAGAAGGAATCGCTTCGGGCGAACGCGTGGGCCGGCGTCCTGGGCGGCACCAAGGGGTACGCCTTTTGGTTGTGCGAGTTCAGCCCTCTGCAGTTGTCCTGGCTGGCGCGGGCTTCGCGCGAACTGGCGCGCGTCGAGGACATTCTGCTGGACGGGATGCCGGACGTGTCCGATGTCTCCGTCACCTTCATGCCCAAGCGGACCTTCTCCACCATCAAAGATGGTCGGAAGACGGCCCTGGTCGAGCCCGATTTTGCTGCGAATACCGTGTGGAGAACCTACAAGCTGGGAGAACAACGCCTGGCCACCATGATCAACTTGGACGAGCGACTGGACCTCTTTGCCAAGGTCCGGTTCACGGGCCTCCCCAAGGGCGACTATCGCGCGCTGCTGGTGTGCGAGGAACAACTCCTCGTTCCGTCTGAGAAGCGGGACCTGTTCAGCGCCGAGGAACTGGCCGAGGGCGTCGTCGTCACGACCCCCGCGCGCATGGGCGTCACCGCAATCCTTGTGGAACGGGTCCCCGCCGCCGGCGCGCTGCCCGACCACTGGACCCGCCAGCCCGCCGCCGCGGCGGCGCAGGCTTATGAGAAGTACCGCGAGCCGGATGCCGAAGGCGCCGTTCTGGCTGAGCACGGCGGCATCTCGGTGCGCGAAGAGATCATCAAAGGCCAGAAGGCGATTCTCGTGGACTGCGGTGCACAGCAGATATGGATCCGGCCTGACCACGGAGCGATGATCGAGGAGTGGCGGATCAAACACGGAAACAGGACGGTGGTCGAGTCGGGCTGGTGGGGCCGTGAAGGCGGAGTGGCCAAAGACATTTTCTACGTTCCAACGGATATGCGTTTCAGCGAGCAAGTGTGGGCTCCCTACGAACTGGTGTCCGCATCAGTCCACGCCGGATGCGCCTGGCTGGAGTTCCGGCACGTGCTCAAGGAGCCGCCGCAAGTCGGCGGATTGGTGATCACCAAGAAGTACATCGTGCCGGAGCAAGGGACCGACGTGTTCGTGGAGGTCGAAGTGACCAACGCGAACGCCGCCAAGTCCATGCAGATCGCCTTCTGGGCGAACCACGTCTTTCATCTCGGGCCCAATCCCGTCCCCGGAAACACGCTGGCGGACTGTCCCGAAGTGTACCTTCAGACAGCCAAAGGGGTCGCGCTCGTGCCCAAGGACAAGCTTGAAATCCTCTGGGCCAAGCCGGGCGCGCCCATTACGCCGGGGCAGGAGGACTGGGAGAAGGCCACGCGCTGCGGCGAGACGACGGGCGACTGGATTGCTCAGCGCAACCCCGACAATGGTGAGATGATCCTGTGCCAGGTCGAGACCCCCTCCGTGACCCAGTTCAGTTCCTACCGATACACCGATGTCGGCCTTATGGACCAACTGACCCTCGAATGGATGTGTCCAGCGGTCCGCTTGGACGTAGGCAAGAGCTGGAACACGAAATATCTGCTGCGGTACATGGCCGATGTCAAACCCTCGGACATTCCCGCGCACTTGATACCCACCGCGCCATAGCCCGTGGGAACTATTATGCGACGCTTTCATGGAGGAAACGTAATGGGCCTGACCGTATCGCTGGATGGCGAGTGGGCGTTTGCCTATCAGCCTGATGACAAGGGCAGAGACCGCGACCAAACCACTATGGTCCGGCGAGGCGGACAAACTGACAAACCTTCAGAAATTCCCGATGCGGCGGCTTTCGAGACCAGCATGCCTGTGCCCGCATACTGGGACGACCATCTCGACCGCGTACGGATACTCTCGAATTGGAGGAAGGCCTCTTTCAATCCCAACGCCCATCCGATTGCCTTCCCGTCCGGGGCGGCGCTCCCGGACGCATCGCTTCCCTATCTCATCGGTACGGGCTGGTACCGCAAGCGCTTCATCGCGCCGCCGGAGTGGGACGGCCGCACGGTCACCTTGCATGTCGGCGGCGTGGCGCTCGAAGCGTGGGTCTGGCTGAACGGGCAGTTCGTCGGATATCACCTTGGGCATTCCACCCCATTTGAGATGTCGCTGGAGAAGCATCTAAAGAGTGGACAAGAGAACGAGCTTCTCATCGCCGTGGCCAACATGCGGACCGGATGGGGAGGCTGCTCCATCCGCGGCTATTCCGGATGCAGCGCCGGGATCACTCGTCCCGTCTGCCTGAAGGTTGGGGGAAAACTCCGCATCCGCTCCCTGTACCTGTATCCGCGCCGGGACAATCAGGAGCTTGTCTGGAACCTGGAACTCTCCGGTTGCGGCGATGAGGTCCCGGACAAGTCTTGGCGGGCGGAGTGGTCCGTCCGAGAACCGTTGAGCGGCAAGCCCCTGGCCGAGGGCATCGCGGCAGGCGAGGGCGGACAGGCGCAATGGACCACGGGGACCTTCAACATGCGGACATGGTCCGACCGTTCCCCGATCCTCTACGAAGTCGAAGTGCGCGTGAAACAGGGGGATGCGGTTCAGGATCAGTGCGCGCAGCCCTTTGGCCTTCGTCGATTGGAGCGGGATGGGATATTGCTGCGCCTCAACGGCACACCCATTTACATGCGCGGGGTTTGCGACCACCACTATTTTCCGTTCACCTGCACGGCGCCCATCTGCGCGGAGACGTATCGCAGCAACCTGCGGAGGCTGAAATCGCTGGGATTCAACTGGCTGCGGTTCCACACCTGGGTGCCGAACGAGGAGTACATGCAGGCGGCCGACGAACTGGGGTTCCTGATCCAGGTCGAGCCGCCCTGCGGATTCGGCGAAGGCGAGTGGCTCGACATCCTGCGAACCTGCCGGCGGCATCCCTCCGTCGTGCTCTACTGCGGCGGGAACGAGGAACTGCTTGACGAAGCCATGATCGAGTTCCTGCGCCAAATGCAGGCGCTCCAGCGCAAGCACGTCCCGGACGCGCTCTTCAGCCCGATGGAGGCTCTGCGGGGGGTCGAGTACGGCTGGAGCCCGACCAACGTCGAACCCGACGCCGGTCCCGGGCCTGATTCGTTTTCGCCGGAGCAGCGGGTCAATTCGAGACGACACGCGCTCCTGGGCGACTTCTCTGACGTGTTTGAGAGCCTCCCCTGCAACATGGAATATGGGTGGCCTCAGACCCGTCTCGCATGGCTGAACCGGGCGAGTTCCTGGAAAGGCGACTGGAAAGGGCTGGGCGGACTTTGGCGCTGGCTGAAGGACGATCATCCACATCTGATCCATGAGTTGTGCATCCTGGGGACGTACCTGGACCTCGATCTCGAACATCGTTATGAGGGCACGCGCATCGGCACGGCCCTCTATGCCGCCGCGCGCAAACACCTGCGTGAGGAAGGAGTGCTTGACCGGGCGAGTCTCTACTACCGCAACAGCGGCGCAGTGACAGCCCTGTGGCGCAAATACTACGTCGAGATGGCCCGCCGTTGCGCGCAGGCCCAGGGGTACGATCTTCTGGGCGGCTCCGACCACCACTGGCACCGCACCGGCTATCCCTGCGGCGTGCTCAACGATTTCTACGAGATGAAGCCTGGAGAGACGCGAGAGAACGTCCTCCGCTACAACAACGAGAGTGTCCTGCTCCTTGACCACACCACGCGGCGGAATTTCTTTAGCAGAGACCTGTTCGACCTGGAACTGCTGATTTCACACTACGGGCCTGGGCCGATCTCCAAGGCCGATATTGTCTGGCACGTCCGCGACGATAGCGGAGCAATCCACAGTCGCGGAAGTCTCTCTGCCCGGGACATGCCCAACGGCGCGATTACCTCGCTCGGCGCGATCAAGTTTTCCATGCCGGTTCTGACGGACGCGCGGAAACTCACATTGCACGTGCGCCTCTCCGGCGAGAAGGTGGAACTCGAGAACCAGTGGGACTTCTGGGTCTTCCCGCGACGCGAACCGGTTTCGGTCTCAGCGGCTGTGGACGCCGCTTCCGCTGAGAGACTCAAAAGCCGGTTTGCGCGCCTTCCTTCCCTGAGGGAGGCGCCCACGGCGCCGTTGCGGATCGTCTCAGACCTCAGCGACGAGACGGTCGAGTTCCTCCGGCGCGGCGGCCGTGTCGTCCTGCTCTGGCAGGATTCGAAGCCCGAGGTCATGCACACTTTCCACCCCGCATTTTCGGGACGTCCGTACGGTGACATAGCCACCGTCATCGCCGACCATCCGATCTTCCGGCGCTTTCCCCATGACGGCTACTGCAACTGGCAGTTCTATTCGCTTCTGCATCACGCCAACCCGCCGATTTTCAATGGACTGAACCTGGCATTCGATCCACTCCTCGAACTGGCGAGTTCGTTCAAGCGCGTTCGGAAACAGGCGCTGCTCTACGAATATCGGGTCGGCGAAGGGCGGCTATTGGGTTGCGCACTGTCGCTGCACTGGGATGATCCGGCGACCGTGTATCTTTTCGACGAGGTGCTCTCCTACGCTTCGAGCGATGAGTTCGCGCCTCGGAACGAAGCGGCAGTGGAGGACCTCCGCGAGTTGATCGCCCGTGAGACCAAAGACATTTCAATGTACAAGAGCGACGTCGCTCTCGACCCCAATGCCCGGGAATCGCGCCGCGCGGCGCGGTCAGGAAAAGAAAAGGGGACAAGAACATGAACATCCCAAACCTTGCCATGCCGATCGAAACCGTCCGCGGTTCGCATTATGAAATGGGGCTGCAGCACGGCCAGGCGTACCGTCACGTCATCGTCGCCAACATCCATGCCTACGCGCTACGGCACGATTTTCAAGGGACGGATGAAGAGTCGGACAAGGCGCTCGAACCGATCCGCCGGGGCGACGAGACGTTCGCGCCGTGGGTCTTCGATGAGTTGCGGGGCATCGCCGAGGGAAGCCGCGTTCCATTGGCGCTAATCACGCGGATGCACCTGCGCGTCTGGAACAACGTGCCGAGGAAGGAACTGACCCCGTCCAGCGGCGGCTGCACGGGCATTGGGATGATCGCGAAGAAAGACGGCGTGATCGTGGGAGGCACGCTCGACGATCCGCGCCAGAGCTATGTCCTGATCCGTCGCATCCCACGCAACGGCATCTCGCACGTGCAGGTCATCTGGGCGGGTTCCTGCTGGGGGCACAACGGCACGAACGCGGCAGGGCTGTGCCTCGCGCAATCCAGCCTCGGGTGCACCGTGCCGGGACTGTCCTATGACAATTC
>Ga0114951_10002335_pt1 | contig 21564 bp, 19 predicted proteins | sample AM7aDNAmetaG_FD_88677 | JGI IMG/M metagenome (GOLD analysis project Ga0114951, IMG submission 88677) | Freshwater microbial communities from Finland to study Microbial Dark Matter (Phase II) - AM7a DNA metaG | ecosystem: Environmental > Aquatic > Freshwater > Lake | place: Finland: Lake Alinen... | reverse complement strand
TCATAATAGTCTCGTTTTGTCATTGCAGCATCACACACTAAAGAGGGGCGATTTCAGTATCAAGTCGATTTCAATCAACTCTTCTATGGCGCCAAGGCCAAGAAGCAGTATATTACATAAAAAGAATAGCAAAAAACATTTTGAATCAATGTTTTTTAAAAATATCTCTAATTTTTTTGCATATCTTTGAACTAAACTTGCTATAGGTTACCCAATACACTAATCACTCGAGACGCAATGGTCAAGCAATATGCTGCAATTTATAGGATAAAACGCTGTAATTTTTTTGCGCCATTCACTGAGAAACTTTCGGCCGGTTTTTGACATGCAGGGAAGGAGACAGTCTGGGAATAGCTTACTTACAAGGGAATGGTAGCGAGCGTTCCCTACGGGTGCTTGAAACCTCCATTTTGCCGTTGCATATTGCATGCGAGGTGTGAAAGGAGTATATGAGGGTGAACCTTGGGTGATTGCGAAAGTTTATTGTGAGCCCGGCTGTTTTTTACGTAACATTTGCCTCAAACATTAGAACGGAGTCTCTACACTGTGACAGAGCTCGACATTAACCGGCAGTTTCAAACCGCGTTTAATCTCATTGTTGAAAGCGGTGGCAATGTTTTTATAACGGGGAAGGCGGGCACGGGCAAATCAACATTTCTTGCCTGGCTGCGCGACACAACTGCAAAATCCCTTGCCGTGCTTGCACCAACGGGCGTTGCTGCCCTGAATGTGCAGGGCCAGACCATTCATTCATTTTTTCGCTTCATGCCGGGCATAACTGTTGAGGATGCGCAAAAACGAGCCGCCCAGATCAAGAATGACACCTTTTATAAGCATATTAAAACCATAGTCATCGATGAAGTATCCATGGTTCGGGCCGATCTGCTTGACTGCATCGACGTGTTTCTTCGCACGGTTTTGAAAAAAAAGCAGCCCTTCGGCGGTGTGCAGATGATCTTCATCGGCGATCTCTACCAGCTGCCGCCTGTTGTCACCTCGCATGACCGTGAGCACTTCAAGGCCGCCTATGATTCGCCTTACTTTTTTTCTTCACAGGTTATGACAGGAGGCGATTTTAAGCTGGAGTACGTGGAGCTTGAAAAAGTTTACCGCCAGAAAGATGAACGTTTCATCGACATTCTGAATGCCGTTCGCAGAAATGAGGTGACAGAGGATGTGATCGAAGCGCTCAATGAATGTGTAAGCGATTCGGCAGCAGGAAGCACCTCCGGCTGCATTCATCTGACAACCACCAATGACGCCGCAGGCAAGGTCAATGAGGAGATGCTTGGCCGGCTGAAAAAGAAGGTGCACAGCTTTACCGCGCAGGTGCGGGGCGATTTCGACCTGAAGCAGGCCCCGGCCGATGTGGAGCTGCGGCTTAAAGAGGGCGCGCAGGTGATGCTGCTCACCAATAATTCAGAGGGGCTCTGGGTGAACGGCACCATCGGAAGGGTTGAAAATATTGACGACAATGGACTTGACGTGCAACTGCCGGATGGTGACATTGTTGCGGTGGAACCCTACAAGTGGACGCTCTACCGCTATGTCTATGATAAAGAAAAAAAGAGCCTTTCGCAGGAGAGCATCGGGACCTTTATGCAATACCCCCTGACCCTTGCCTGGGCCGTGACCATTCATAAAAGCCAGGGCAAAACCTTCGAACGCGTTGTTGTAGACTTTGGCCGCGGCACCTTTGCCCACGGCCAGGCCTATGTCGCCCTGAGCCGCTGCCGAACACTGGAGGGCATGACGCTGAAGCATCCCCTCAAAAAAAGCCATATCATCATGGACTGGCGCGTTATCAAATTTCTTACGCAGTTTCAGTACGGCATGGCGGATAAAGAATGTTCAATTGATGATAAAGTCGCACTGATCGAGCAGGCCATACAGCACGACGGGAAGCTTGCCATAACATATCTCAAGCCCAATGATCAGAAATCACGGCGCACGGTGCGGCCCCGGTATGTGGGAGAGCTTGAATTTCAGGGCACGCTGTATCTGGGCATGCAGGCTTTTTGCCTGCAGCGGCAGGAAAACCGGACTTTTCGCGTTGACCGGATTCTGGAAATAGAACTGCTGCAGAAGTAAAGTCGTTATGCAGCAAAGGGCGGGGTTGGTTTGATGTACTACAGACAGTTTGTCTATGCTGTCATCTCGATCCGCCGCACCGGAGAGGGCGCTTAGGCTGAAGTGAAATCGGGAAATGGTGGGCGAAACCCACAAGTAAAGGGCCTGCTGCTGCACAGGAATGGTGTTTTTACCCATCCGGCTAGGGCGAGGGGTTCTTCGTGAAGAAAAAGTCGTTTTCGTCATCTCATATCACCAAGCAGTTGTCGACCGGCAATGCTCAGCTGTTGCGTCAAGCGCTGCCCTGGGGACTCATCTGTGTGCTTTGCGTGTTCTACTGGTATGTGGCGGCGTCGGAACCTGACACTGCCGGGGGATGGCAGGACGACGGCATATACATTACAACAGCTCGCTCGCTTGCACAGGGCACAGGCTATCGTCATATTGAAAATCCGGGTAGCCCCTATCAGACCAAGTACCCCATTCTTTATCCAGCCATCCTGTCGGTTGCCTTACGATTCTTCCCGGGCTATCCTCTGGCCCCGGCCCTGTTTCTCTCTGTGGCCTTGACAGCTGCTGTTTTCGTCGTCGCTTCACTGGTTTTTATGCGAAGAGTTCTTGGCATGTCCCGCGCTGTTGTACTTGCAACTGCAGCCCTTGCCGCATTCAGCCCAAGCATAGTATCGCTGGCACGCTTCATCCTCACGGATTTCCCGTATGCGTGCCTGTCCGTGCTGGCTCTTCTCTGTATAGATGGCCGATACGCATCCGCCCGATCCGATTCGTGCAAGCGCATATGGCTTATTGTGGGCGCACTGCTTGTCGCTGCGGCCATGCACACCCGGTCCTTCGGCATCACACTGGCGGCTGCTGTAATAATCCGGCTTATGCTTCGCCGGCGATGGACAGATGCAGTGCTGGCCGCTGTGGTTATCGTTTTGTGTATGAGCCCATGGTGGTGCTGGCAGGTATGGGCATCGTACCAAAACGGCGCCTTGGAGCACTCTGTCCTCCTTACACCTGATCTTGCCTACAGCGCATTCGCCCCAAACAGCATCATTCAATCCCTACGAACAGTTTGGCAGAATATATTTCGCACCTTTTTTGGTATTGCCTATTTTGAACTTGCCCTGCCGGAGTCGTTTTTTTTAGCGGGCATGCGTGAATTTTCCTGGCGCACCATTGGCCTCCACGGGCTGGTATATTCTCTGATTGGCTTGCTGGCTGTCGGATTCCGTGCAACAGTCAAAAAAAGCCTAAAGACTATCCACATATATTTTTTACTCTATACAGTTTTTATGCTTGCATGGCCTTTTGAACCCTACCGTTTTATTATAGTCTGGACCCCTTTTCTGCTCTGTTTTCTTGTCCGGGGGATTGAAGTGGCAGCTGCCCGCATACTTCAGCAACCACGGAGTGGTTCGGTCGTTGCAAGTGCAGCCGCCATCCTGCTTGCTGCATTTTTTGTACATGGTGCCCTGCGCAATATCGGCAGCCGCACGGAAAGCTTTTACCGGCTTGGTCAAACAGCAATTGTTCTTAAGGAAGATCAAGCAGCGGCTGACTACCTGCGCCGCATGACAAAAGACGATGACGTGATAGCCTCAGCCCTGCCGGCCCGGCTCTTTCTCCAGACAGGCAGGCGCGGCGTCTGCCTGTGGCATGACAATGATCCGTTTGACCTTTACAGCGGACCCGAGCGCACATGGCAGCGTTTTTATGTCGACGGCGATAGCGCTGAATTTCAATATCGTCAGATTGTGTCCGGCCTTGAGGCCGCATATGCTGCATCCTCTGTGCGCTATATGCTCGTTAACCTTAAAATGGCGCCACATGCAGTGCTGCGCTTTGTCAGCGGGCATCCTGAACTGTTTAATTTAATCTGGCAGAGCCCAGAGAGCACGCATCAAGTTTTTCGGTTCACACCGCAGCCGGACACTGCGTTAAAGTCCATGCCCTGATATTTTGCATTCGCATTTGGCTTGACGCACAATCGCACTGGATCTATAAAAGGCAGAGTGTGCTTTCTGAAAAGAAAGGGTAGCTGCAACGCACCAATAAATGGCTTGATGTTGCAGAATAATGGTGAGTTTCACGTTCCCTACCGACTTATTCTGTACATATAGCAAAAAACAATTTTTTTTGGAGACACCAGCATGCCTCAGGATATAACCGGATTTCTGGCAGATGTGCAAAAATCTTTCGAGCATTTCTGTACCCGTTGGAACGGCAGCAGTGATTTCGAGCGGAAGTCGTGGGATTGCCCTCTGGGCAAAATAAACGCGGTTGTGCAGCGCGGCGATGTCTTTGAAAAGGCAAGCACCGTGTATTGCGATCTCGAGATCGACACGCCGCCCGTGCTTGCAAAAAGCATGGGCCTCACGGTGCCGAAGATGCAGGCACTTGTGCTCGAAATACATTTCTTCCCCGTGAATCCCCACCTGCCCAAGCCTTATATGGAGCTGCGGGCAAACATTGCGGACAAGACAATTTTTGCCGGCGGCTCCGATATCTTTCCCTATTATCCAAACCCCGAAGCGCACAACATGTTTGCCGCCCCCATTCAGCGTATCTGCAAAAAACATAATGTGGACTATGAGGCGCTGCGAAAAGTACGGGCCGATTTTTTCAAATCAAAATATACCGGCGCGCCGTTGGGAAGCCACGCGGGCATTTATTTTTTTCAGCTTGATGAAGGCCAGTTTCCCTTCTTTAAAGATATGGCTGAAGGTTTTTTCACTTCTTACGGCGAACTTGTGGGGAAATATAAAGACATCCCCTGCACCCCAGAGCAGATGCAGCACCGGCTGAAGACCCATGGCCAGCTCGCCCAGTGGATACTGCTTGAAGACGAGGGCACGCGCTTCGGCCTCGACAAGGGCATTCCGCCCGAGGCACTGCTCGGGCCCATTCTCCCGCCGCTCGCAGCGTTTTGATAAAAGGTTGAAGGTAGTCTTTCTGAAAAGAAATGGCGGGGTTCACCTACCGGCTGTTTTCAATAAATAAAACCAGTATCAATAATTCAGAAGTATAGCCTTATAAAAAATAAGTGTATTTTATACATCGACCTTTGCGGTCCCGGAAAATCGCTTAAAACAATTCGGGAATCAGACTGCCTGCCAAGGGTTCGATTTTTTGCAGTTATATCTGGTAAGTTGCAATTTTTTAGACTTTTATTTCTCCAACAGCAGAGCCGTAATTTGGAAATTTTATCGAGCAAGCACTGGCATAAGATGTTGCGATAAATAGACTTCAGAGTCAGGAGTGATGCTGCACCTCTGCCCCGCTTCGCCTTATCCGCTGCCCCATACCTTGCGCCACAATTGCATTGACACACAATGACCCACATTTTATATTTTGTATGTATCAAAGCAAGCTTTTGTCAATTTCACTAATCCAGGGGAAGTTCATCATGAGCCGACGAGCAAAAAGCAACCTTTCCGGTGTCCCCCGGTCGCTGGCGGCTTCCAGTCCCAAGGTCAGCCGGAGCGGCAAGACATCCCCGCCGGAAGCCCAATCGCACCCTGGCCGTCTGTCTTTCGCGGCATGCCTGTTTCTGGTGCTGGCCGTGTGGGCCGTTTTCGGCCAGACCCTGCACCACGATTTCGTCAATTACGATGACACCGCTTATGTTTACGAGAACCGTCATGTGCTCACAGGGCTTACACCTGAAAACCTCTCCTGGGCTTTAACAGCGGTGCATATGGGCAACTGGCACCCCTTGGTCTGGCTGTCGTTCATGATCGATTATGAACTGCACGGACTGAAAGCGGGCTTATTTCATCTGACCAATGTACTGCTTCATATAGCCAATACGCTGTTGCTGCTTGTTGTCCTGCGCCGTATGGGAGGAGGGATCTGGCGGAGCCTTTTTGTGGCAGCGCTTTTTGCGCTGCACCCCCTGCATGTGGAATCCGTGGCTTGGGTGACGGAGCGCAAAGATGTGCTGAGTGCTCTTTTCTGGATGCTCACCATGTGGGGTTACCTGCGGTATGTCGAACGGCCGGGGGCTGCCCGATATCTTACGGCACTTCTTTTTTTCGCCCTGGGGCTCATGGCAAAACCAATGCTTATGACGTTGCCTGCGGTGCTGCTGCTGCTTGACTGGTGGCCCCTGGGGAGGATCGACATCTCAGGAGTGTATTCCTTCGCTGGAGGCAAAAAAGAAAAGTCTGAAGTTAGACAACCAACCCGCGGAGCGCAGAGCGTAAAGGTATGCGCCATGGCCGGCACTTTCAGCCCAGCACGTATTTGTCTGGAAAAACTTCCTTTCATCGTTCTTTCCCTGGCATCATTATCCATCACTTTTATTGCCCAGTATCAAGCCGGTTATGTAGCATCTCTGCAAAATATTTCTCTGGGCAGCCGTATCGCCAATGCTTTCATAGCCTATGTCCTGTATCTTTGGAAAATGCTCTGGCCCTCATATTTGTATATTCCGTATTTGTATTCGGGCATGCAACCGTGGTGGGAAATCATCGGGGCCTGTTGTGTGCTTGCGGGCGTGACGTTTGCCGCTGTAAAGGAAATCCGCCGACGAGGCTATTTTCTGTTTGGCTGGCTCTGGTATCTCGGAACGCTCATACCCGTCATCGGTTTCGTGCAGGTAGGCGCCCAAACTATGGCGGACAGGTATACCTATATACCCCTGATCGGTATTTTCATCATCATTGCTTGGGGTGCGGCAGAACTATGCGGCGGTTGGCGTTACCGCCGCGCAGTTTTGGGGTCCGCTACTGGGGCAATTCTCACGGGACTGCTGGCTGGGGCCTATGTCCAAACGGGTTATTGGAAAGACAGTATATCTCTCTGGACGCACACACTCTCTTGCACCTCAGAAAATTATGTAGCCCACAACAATTTAGGCCTTGCGCTGGTTGAGCAGGGGAAGTTTTCCGAAGCTATAGAACACTACGAGCGGACGCTCCAGCTCAACCCGAATTATGCCGAAACCCACAATAATTTAGGCCTTGCTCTGGTTGAGCAAGGAAAGTTGCCCGAAGCCATTGAACATTACGAGTTTGCGCTTCAACTCAAACCCAATTATGCTGAAACCCACAATAATTTAGGTGTAGCACTGGTCGAGCAGGGGAAGTTACCTGATGCAATTGAACACCACGAGCGGGCACTCCAGATCAGCCCAGATGATGCCCAAGCTCACGATAGTTTAGGCGTCGCGCTGGCTAGGCAAGGGATGTTGCCTGAAGCAGTTGAACATTTTGAGCGGGCGCTCCAAATCAACCCGGCTTATGCAAAAGCCCACTATAATTTAAGCATCGCGCTGACCAGGCAAGGGAAATCGCCTGAAGCCACCCCACATTTGCAACAAGCCTTAAATCTGGCCACGGCCCAGAACAACACTGCGCTCGCAGAGTCAATCCGCGCACGGCTCAAGTCTTATGAGGTTCGACAGTAGCCACAAGTTATTCGCATTGGGTCTCCGGTGGAGCAGTGAACATCTCGGCGTGGGTAGGGAAAAATTAAAACTGAGACTGAAGTAGTACGAATGCTTGGCTGTTAGATATAGTGGTCAGGCCTTTTTATAAAATTCCACATTACGTGAATGTTGAAACGACAACTGTTATATCGTACATCTGATAGTTGATGACAGATAGAGTTGCATCTGTTCAATCAGTGAATCTTGGGGGGGGGCTATCATTGAGATTAAACTCCATTTTCTTTTCTGTTACTTCGATAACCATCGGCATTCTTTGACAGGACAGAAAAAGCATGTCGGGAACAAAGACTGGATATCCATGAATAAATCAATAACGGTTTTATTTTCTTCCCTATTTCCCCAAAAATCAATATTTTCAGCACTATAGAGAAAATAGAATAGTACGTAAGCCCCGGCAGCACATTCTGCAACGATGGCATTGGGTGTCTCAAAAGTGATTACGATAGATGAATGTATCATGGAAAAGGCACTGGAGGGAATAGTGTCGTGCAGTGGCATTATTGAAAATATTTAGACCGGTTTTTTTACGCTAAGCCCGTCTATTCGCTTACAGTGCTTTTCATCAAAGGTGTAAACTATGGTCGGATTCTTTTCGATCCCCCAGTAGGCCATGATCGCATCGGCAAACTTAACATTTTTTTCAACGTAGGCCTGGATTGCTTGACGAAAAACACTTTCCAGCTCTATTATTACAGAATCGGCGAGCGCGCTTTTAATCTACAGTGAGCAATACAAACCGTGGAGGGAAGGGTGGAGAGAAAAGACGACAGGCCCAATGAGTTCTATTTCACCGAGTCCATGATGGATGAGCCGGGCTTTCTGGGCATTTTTAACCCTGAGTTCATGCTGCCAGGCCCCGGCGGCGAGTTGATCACGCGCAAAGGCGCGGTGCTTGAGTGCGATAAATTTGAGGCCATGATGGATGAATATTATGCCATCCGCGGTTGGGCCGCGGGCTCCAGAAAAGCTCCCTGCTGGAAGCGCTCGGTCGTGCGGATTGCATAGCACGGCTTCGGGAAAAATCAGAGCTTGCATAATAAAGCCCTCCCTGCCGTAGCCCGCGCAGTTCGCCGTAAGGGTCTTTTTAAGATGAGCCTGCGTGCTTCCTTTAAATCAGAATTTGACAATGCACTTCTCTCATGTTACAACCTTTTCTGTTTAAATTCCTTCTGAATTTACTTTAGAGAAAGACATGTGCGCCATGAGCAAAAACTCCGGCAAAGTCATTTATCCAGGGTCCTTCGACCCCATCACCAACGGCCATCTTGACCTGATAGAGCGGAGCCTCCACATCTTCGAGTATGTGATTGTCGGTGTGGCGAACAACCCAGACAAAAATGCGCTTTTCACCGTTGAGGAGCGCAAAGAGATGATCCGAGCCGCAGTCAATTACAATGATCGCGTGATTGTGGATCAGATCGACGGACTGCTTGTTGATTACTGCCGCAAGATTGGCGTACACGTGGTGGTTCGGGGCATGCGGGCGCTGTCGGACTTCGAATACGAGTTTCAGATGACGTTCATGAACCGCAAGCTCGACCGCGAGATTGAGACCATCTTCATGATGACGGGACTGCGGTGGTTCTTCGTTAATTCAAAGATCATCAAATCGGCGGTGAAGGCTGGCGCCTGCGTTGAGGGGCTTGTGCCCGATATCGTCTGTGAAAAGTTGCAGGAAAAATTTAAAGCAAAACAGTTATAGGAGCAGCGCCCCATGAAACTTGCAAAACGCATGGCAATGATCAAACCCTCACCCACTCTTGCCGTTGATGCCAAGGCAAAGGCCATGAAGGCCCAGGGCATAGATGTAATCGGATTTGGCGTGGGTGAGCCTGATTTTGATACGCCGGAAAACATAAAGGACGCGGCAATAAAAGCCCTTAAAGCAGGGTTTACCAAGTATACGCCTGCAAGCGGCACAGACGAGCTTAAAACTGCTGTGTGCGACAAGTTTAGACGCGACAACGGCATCGAGTACAATTCCGCTGATATTCTTATTTCCTGCGGCGCCAAACACAGCCTGTACAATATTTTTCAGGCCCTGCTGGACGATGGCGACGAGGTTATAATCCCCGCACCCTACTGGGTGTCCTATCCCGATATGGCATATCTTGCAGGGGCCGTACCTGTGCCCATATCCACCACCGAACAGAGCGGATTCAAGATAACGCCCGGGCAGTTGAAGAAGGCCATCACGCCGAAAACAAAGATGCTTATTCTCAACTCACCCTCAAACCCCACCGGCGCATCCTATTCCCGCGATGATCTGGCAGGTTTGGCGCAGGTGCTGCTGGGCACAGATATCATCGTGGTGAGCGATGAGATCTATGAAAAACTTGTCTATGATGGCTTCACTTCCACCAGTATCGTCACGGTCGAGCCCAGGCTCAAGGCGCAGACCATCATCGTGAACGGCGTTTCCAAAACCTATTCCATGACCGGCTGGCGCATCGGCTATGCCGCAGGGCCTGCTGATGCTATTAAGGCCATGGCTAATATCCAGAGCCAGAGCACCTCGAATCCAACCTCATTTGCTCAGAAAGGCGCGGTGGAGGCTATTCAGGGGCCGCAGGACTTTATACGTGAGATGGTCTCTGAGTTCGACAGCCGGCGCACCTATATGGTCAAGCGCTTGAACGGTATTTCGGAGTTTTCATGCCTCACGCCGAATGGCGCGTTTTACGCATTTCCCAATGTATCAGGCGTCTACGGTAAAAGCGCGGGGGATATAGCGGTCAAGAATTCAAACGATTTTGCAACCTATCTGCTTGAAAAGGCGGGTGTTGCGGTGGTTGCGGGCGGAGCATTCGGCGCCGACAATAATATACGTCTATCCTATGCCACGTCGATGGGAAATATAGAGAAGGGCCTTGACCGCATTGAGAAGGCGGTTGCAGCGCTGAAGTAAAAGTAAAACAATAACCGAGTGGGCATATTTATCGACATGCGCGGTATAAATACTGCTGACCCACTAAAAGAAAGTGTGCTACATGCTTGATTCACTTTTACAGAACATCATTACCATGCAGATTACCACCTCTGATGCAGCCCCCGGCCTTCAGGGTGAGGTATGGGAGCTGGTGCTTCATGCCGGGCCGGTGGCAAAGTTCGTGCTGCTGCTGCTTGTGCTGCTGTCGGTAGCCTGCTGGGGCATAGCACTTTTTAAATACCTCTCGGTTCGAGCTGCCATCAATGAGTCGGTTGAATTTCTGAATATTTTCTGGGATACGCCGCAGTTTTCCCGTACCTATCAGGCTGCGCAGGAATTCCAGCAAAGCCCCCTTGCCGAAATTTTTCGCTGCGGCTACATGGAGTTTGAGCGCTCCAAGAAAATGCGCAAGCGGCCGCCATCTGATGAATCAGCCCCCGATGCCGATCCGCCGAGCGCGCAGTTTTTCGGCACGGGCAATCTTAAGCGCACTCTTGATCAGGCTTTTACCTCAGAGCTTGCACGCCTTGAAAAAAATCTGGGGCTGCTTGCCACCACGGGCAGCACAGCACCCTTTATCGGCCTTTTCGGCACCGTCTGGGGCATTATGGATTCGTTTCGCATGATCGGGCTCAAGGGCTCGGCAAACCTGGCCACCGTTGCCCCGGGCATCTCCGAGGCGCTCATCGCAACGGCCTTCGGCCTGGTGGCGGCCATTCCGGCAGTGGTTGCCTACAACTACTTCATGGGCAAAATTAAAATGATTTCCTCCGAGATGGAAAACTTTTCGGCGGAGTTCTTAAATATTATTGAGCGTCAGTTTGAAAGTGGCAGATACCATGGCAATGACCAACGGTAATAAAAAATCTGGTCTGGTCTCCGAGATCAATGTCACACCGCTTGTAGACGTTATGCTGGTGCTGCTGATCATTTTTATGGTGACGGCGCCCTTGGTGCAGCAGGGCGTTGATGTTGATCTGCCCAAGGCAAAGACCGACAAGCATATCGAGGCCAAGGAAGACCATCTCTCCATCACGCTCACCAAGGAAAAGAAGATATTCGTCAATAATATGGCTGTCGAGCTTCCCGAACTCAGGGATAGGCTCTCGCGGATATTTAAACAGCGCTCCGACAATCAGCTGTTCTTTAAGGCCGACGAGACTCTTCCCTACGGCTTTGTTACAAAGGTCATGGCTGAGATAAAAAATGCCGGGATCGACCGGCTGGGGCTGGTGACCATTCCGCCTGAGGAAAAATGATACCCCATCACTCCATACTGCAAACCCAGCTGCCCGATAAGAGACTCCGCTGGATGCTTGCGGTGTCGCTTGCCATTCATGTGATCGTTTTTGGCATCTGCTTTTTTAAAGCTCCCGGTGACAGGGTGTATTTCAATCCCTATGCCAACAGTATCAGCGTGGATCTTCTGGCTCCTCCAGGTCCGGCCGGTCCCAGGACCGATAATCCGCAGACGGTGCAGCAGCCGGTGAAGCTCTGGAAAGGCCCTGCCAAGGTTGATGCCGACGTAAAGGCTACGGCCCCCGAGCGCTCGCATAATGTTATTACCGTGAAGAAGCAGGAAGAAAATGTCTATGCGCCCAATGCGGTAAAGCAGTCAAGTGAGAAGGAAGGGCCGCAGAAGCCCGCTGCTGCTCAGCCTGCTGCTGCCCAGCCTGCCGGCGGCGCTGAAGATTTTGTCGAGCCTGACAAACTGCCTCCTTCAGGAGGCGGCGGCGGGGGAGGGGGTGGCGGCGGATCAAGCGATCTGCGGCTTGCGGCGTATTATATCGCCATTAATAACAAGGTTCAGCATGAATGGGTGCTCCCGCCCTATGACAAGCGCAACGGCAAGCTTGAGGCTATCGTGGTGCTTAAAATCGCCCGCAATGGACATATACTGGGATTTGAGTTTGAAAAGAAATCAGGGGATACCAATCTTGACGAGTCCGTGGCGCGCGCCATTCAAAAAGCAGATCCGCTTCCGCCATTGCCGGATTTTTTCAGAGAAAGCGTGCTTGAGGTAGGCATCAGGTTTATTCCCGACGAGAAGCCGTTTTGATTTTTTGGAAATGCCGGGCACTGCGCACCATTTCAACTTAAGAACACACGTATGAAAAAAAGAGATCTCCTTTTTGTTGCCATAGCTGCAATCATAGTCCTTGTTCTGTGGGCCGCTCCGCCTGAAACCACCATCCGCGTTCCCTATGATGATACCCATCGGGAATTAAAAGCAACGCTTGAGCATGAGGGTAAAAAGGCGACTGAAGAAATTTGCCGCACCTGCCACAATGATAAGGATCTGCCCCTTTCAAAAAACCATCCTCCCAAGTACCGCTGCCTGTTCTGCCATAAGCTTGCCGAGCCGGCGCCAGACACAAAAGATCGCCTTCCTTGAATTGAAAGATTCGCCCCTTAAGCCAGGGAGACTTACAGTCAGCTTGAAGTACAATCGGGCCGATGGCTGTCAAGTACAAGGCTCTACAGCCGCGCGCCTCCCGAGATTTCTATGATCTGACCCGTGATGAACGAGGCTTCATCAGAGGCCAGAAACAGGGCGCAGTTTGCCACATCTAAAGGCTGTCCGACTCTGCCCAGGGGGTAGCGGCTTGAGCAATCCTGCTTGAGTGCTTCCCACATTTCAGGACCCAGAATGTTCTTTATCATATCTACTTCGACCAGCGCCGGGGCAAGGGCATTAACCGTAATATTGTACATGCCCAATGCCAGCGCCATGCTGCGGGTAAAAGCTGCAACTCCGCCCTTTGCCGCGGAATAGGTAAATTGCATAGGGCTGCCGCGATAGACGATGGAGCTCATGTTGACGATCCTTCCGTAGTTTTGCGGCATCATTATTTTTGATGCCTCGCGGCAGCTCATGATGCAGGATTTCAGGCTCACATCGATGTTGAGGCTCATCTTATCGTAGCTGATTTCATCAACCGATGTGTCATTTTCAACATCAGTGCCGGCAATGCTGGCAAGAATGTCAAGCCGGCCATACTCTTTCTTTATCCGTTCAAACAGCGCTACAATTTCGTCTTCCTTCAGCACGTCGGCAAGCATTATGGCGCCTGCGCCGCCGCCTGTCCGTATTTCGTCAAGCACCTTCTCTGAGCCTTCGCGGTTGATATCGCTCACAATAACTGTTGCGCCCTCCTGGGCAAAGCGACGCGCCACGGCGCTCCCGATGCCCCCTGCGGCTCCGGTCACAAGTGCGATTTTATTTTTGAGTCTCATTTCAAATCTCCTTTTGAATGGATTTTTATAAGCGGGCTTCAAAATGTTCTTATATCACAGGTCTGCTGAACTTTCTCTGAGCATTTTCATTCCTCGCAAGCCTCGTCGGCTCATAATGGGGAAATAGGGCCTAATGATTTATATACGGTGACAGAGAATAAAAAAATGACCCATGAAGATTTACCCTCGCTGCTACAATTATGTATGCTATATTAAAACTTATAGTCAGCCAGTTCGATCTGCCCGGCAGTGACCTTTAGAAAAGTGAGGTCTGGACGCGCCCGAATAGACGATGCAGAGCGCCCTCCTCACGAAGAGACAGTAAATGTCAAACCGAAAGGAGTTATACGATGGGCGATAGAGGCGGAAAAAAAGACAAGCAGAAAAGTCAGAAGCAGCACTTAAGCAAGCATGAGCAGAAGGAAAAAAAGAAACATGACAAGCAGCCCAAGGCCCTGCTGATGCGCTCTGGAATCTAAAGAACGGACGGCCGAAAAAAAATGACAAAAAGCAAAAAGGGGCGGCGCTTTGCCGCCCCTTTTTTTGCAGTAGAGCATTTTTTTTTACTATAGTCGTTTTTTAATTTTGTCATCTCGACCGCAGGGAGAGATCTTAAACTGCAAGAACAATCAAGGTAATAAGATTTTTCCCTGCGGTCGAAATGGCTACAGCTTTTTGAAAAATGCTCTAATGGGTCTTCACATTTGATTTTGTACCCCTTCACCCCAACCCTCTCCCACAAAAGTCTGTGTCGCAATTAGAATACGACAGACCAACCTTATGTGCCAGATTGCATAATATATTGATATTGCAAAATCTGCAATCATGCCACAGCCACCGCGCGGGATTCACAAATTCTTTCAGCGCATTTTTTTTCACTATCATGTGTTGCAACGAATCCAGCCCACGAGCTTACTGGAGCTTTGGGGATAATTACAAAATAATTTTTTTAAAGAATGAAAATAGTATGAACTTTACGGTTAAACTAAATCAAAATGTAATATTGTTTATCAAATAGATTTTCCAGTTTTTGACCTTATATGACAAAACCGGATGCTATAAAGTTATTAAAACTTCTTTCAATATACAAAAGGGAGAATGAGTTGTGAAAAGCCAAAACACCTTGTGACTCCCGTTAAAAAACAAACTGCTCGACAACCTTGCTAAAACTTGCAATAAACGTCTTGGGCTTCAGACCAGTAATAAGAGTTTAGAATGTTCATACCATTTAAAAAGCAACCAGCAATGAAAGGCTCCTGAGCGTGATAGAAAAAGATTTCGACATCTCGTTCATAGCCGACCTTGCCCTGCGCGAAAAACAGATTCAGCAGAATTACCGGCCGATTATCGCGGTTCACAAGTGGTTTGCCCGAAGACCCGGCACACTGTTCCGCGGTTTGCTGCTTTCCGAATTTCTCGATAAACCCCTTCAAGAAGCGTTTTATTCGGCAAACAGCCTGCAAGGGCTGAAAATTGGCGATCCCTTCATGGGTGGCGGCACCCCGCTCATAGAAGCCAACCGGCTCGGCTGTGATACTTCGGGATTTGACATCAACCCAATGGCCTACTGGATCGTTAAACAGGAAATAGAGCATCTCGATTTACCTAGCTACGTTAAGGCGGCTAATTCTTTACGTGGTCAGTTGGAAAAGGAAATTGGCGATCTGTACCGTACACGCTGTGTTTTTTGCAACAATCAGGAGGCGCATGTTAAGTATTTCCTCTGGGTTAAAACCATAGCCTGCCGCACATGCAGTACCTCAATTGACCTGTTCCCCGGATACCTTGTGGCTTCCGACGCACGGCATCCAAAGAATATTTTTCTCTGTCACAAATGCGGGCAATTGACTGAAACAATCGACCGAAGAAGTCCCGGGGCTTGCCAGCATTGCGGCGCTCTGCTTTCGGTGGAAGGCCCCGCAAAACGTAGTCACTGCCAATGCCCTGACTGCGGCACAACCAATACATTTCCCAACAAGACCCTGGGGCCGCCAAGGCACCGGCTTTTCGCACTTGAATTCTACTGCCCTTTCTGCAAGGGGCACCATAGCGGCAGGTTCTTCAAGGTCCCGGATTCCGAGGATGTAGCCAAAACACGACAGGCGGAAGAACGCTGGTCAAAAACGCGGTCACGGTATGTCCCGGACGATAAAATCCCAACAGGTGACGAGACAAACCGCCTCCATCGCTGGGGGTACAACCACTACCGGGAAATGTTTAATAGCCGGCAACTCCTCGGCCTTGAATTGTCGGCCCGGCTGATAGCGCAAACAACAAACGACCGCGTTCGAAACTCTCTTGCAACCAATCTCTCCGATCTCCTGCGCTATCAGAATATGCTCTGCCGCTACGACACCATGGCGCTGAAATCACTCGATATTTTTTCGGTTCACGGATTTCCCGTAGGGCTTATTCACTGTAAATCCAATTTCCTTGGCATAGTGCAGGAGCACTCGGGCCTCTGTGTGGGCAGCGGCGGCTGGGCCAATATTATCGAAAAGTTTCGTAAGGCAAAGGCGTATTGCGACAGTCCATTTGAAATCAGACATCACCAAGGAAAAAAAGAAATCGTTGCAATCAAGGGTGAATGGATAGGCGACAACCCAAACGGGCAACATCAGTCGGGCCGCCGAAGCGTTGAGTTGCACTGCGATGACGCAGCCCAAGCGGCCCTGGCGCCAGCCTCACTCGATGCGGTCCTGACGGACCCTCCGTATTTCGGCAATGTGCAATACGCGGAATTGATGGATTTCTGTTATGTGTGGCTCCGCCGTCTCATACATACCGAGCCGGAAGCATTTGCCAATCTTTCGACACGTCACCCCCAGGAGTTGACGGGTAATGAAGACATGGGCAGGGGCATTGATCACTTTGCCCAAGGATTGTCAGCTGTCTTTCAGAAGATGGCGATAGCCCTGAAGCCTGGAGCCCCGCTTGCATTTACCTATCACCATAACGATATTGCGGCATACTACCCCATTGCTGTCGCCATTCTCGATGCCGGGCTGACCTGTTCGGCCTCCCTGCCATGCCCGGCGGAAATGGGAGCTTCCATTCATATTAACAATACCGGCTCATCAATCATCGACACTGTTTTTGTATGCCGATCAACCGGCACATTACCCCGAAAGTCGATTGTTGATTCACTGGATAACGTCGCGCAGCTTGTTGCCGAGGATTTGGCAAAACTGCGCTCCGGCAATGTCAAACCAACAGCTGGAGATATGCGCTGCATTGCCTATGGCCATCTCATTCGCCTGGCAATATGGAATCTTCGTACCACCTGGGACAAAAATTTCGATATTAACAAACGCTTGTCAACGGTGGCTGCCTGGATTCTGAGATTTGGCGGATGGCCGGACATTGAAAAACGCCTTCCGAAGCCGGTAAAATCGAACCACAATGCGCCTTTGTACGCCGTGTGCGAAGATCGCAAACACTATGGAGCCACGTATGAAGAAATATCCTTTTTTGACTTTGTACGATTACCTCACACTGAAACAGCTGGAACAAGAATAGCGTTGTGTTAAAAACAAACCACGTGACAAGTTTATTAAAATTTGCAATAAATGCTTCAGGTTATAGCCCTGAAATTATAGATTTCCATATACTGATTTTAGCGGGCAAAAAATGACTATGAGGCGCCATGGCAATTAACCTCGATAAGCCGACGAGATGGAAAGCCGACATTGCAAAGTCGGTGGACATGTATAACGATTGGTTTATGAAGTTCGCGCCGAATGCTTTTCGCACGACCCGGATTCAGACGACGAAGGACGTTGAGGCTGCACTTCACTCAACTGAGAACATGACCAATATCCAACCGGTCATCATGCAGCAGCACCCGGAAATCCTCCCGACGCTTCGCATGTCAACCTGTCCGCCACTTGCGGTGGACCGCCTTATCGGCCTTGCCGGTATCTCGCCGAACCTCGTCAAGAGCATAGAGCTTAAAGCGAAGCTCCCGCCGCGCATGAAATCAAATGACATAGACCGCGAACTCGCCAAGATCGCCACCATAATCGAGAAGATGGCGGACCCCGACATTTTTATCTGGCTGGGGCGCAAAGAACCTCCGACCGAAGCCGAGATTCACCGCGCCGCGACTATCGTTGCTGATCGCCTCTGTGGAGCTGTTGCCAACCCGATTATTCGCAACGCCCAGGAAAAGCGACAACTCGCTGCCATTAAGGCATGGCTCGAAGCGCGCGGCTACAAGCAACTGACCGGTGGCGACGGCACACGATTTGATGCAATGCCGGCGGGAACCTTCTCCTTTCGTATGAACGTCCCCGTGAAGCTCGAAGGTGGCGTGCAGGGCGTAAACATCCCCATTGATGCCGTCATCATGCCGAAGAAAGCAAAAAAGAAGGGGTTTCCGATTTTTTTTGAGGCGAAATCAGCGGGCGACTTCACGAACACGAACAAGCGCCGCAAGGAAGAGGCAGTGAAAAAAGCGCAACTCCGCTCGACGTACAGGAAAAAAGTGCAATTCAATCTCTTTCTGTGCGGCTACTTCGAAAGCGGCTATCTCGGCTACGAAGCCGCCGAGGGCATCGATTGGGTGTGGGAGCACCGCATTGATGACTTGGCCCTCTTCGGGATATAACCATGGACCAAAGAATTGACATTCTTGAAAACCAGCGCCTTAGGCTCCAAACCGAACTCGACTCCGGCAAGACGCAGGCGGAGAGAAACCGTCTTGGCCAATTCGCCACGCCAACTGCTCTGGCCGTCGATATCCTCACGTACGCGGCAACCCTTCTTTCCGTAGATGAGAAGATTCGCTTTCTCGATCCCGCCATCGGGACCGGAGCGTTTTATTCGGCGCTTCGAACAGTCTTCCCAAAACAGCACATCACTGAAGCCCTCGGTTTCGAGATCGACCCCCACTACGAAGAACCCGCTTCGCGACTGTGGGCGAAGCAGGTTCTTGTGATGAAACTCGCCGACTTCACGTACGAGGAGCCCTCGCCCCGCTTCAATCTAGTCATTTGCAATCCGCCGTATGTGCGGCACCACCATGTGCAGAACGGAAACAAGGTTCGCTTGCAGCTGCTCACCTCCAACGCGTGCGGCATGAAGATTAGCGGCCTGGCCGGGCTCTACTGCCACTTTCTCGGGCTCTCGCATGCCTGGATGGCGGAAGGCGGTATAGCCGGATGGCTCATACCAAGCGAGTTCATGGACGTAAACTACGGCCAGGCCGTAAAACGCTATCTTTTGGATAAAGTAACGCTCCTGCACATCCACCGCTTCGACCCCAACGATGTGCAATTTGCCGACGCCCTTGTCTCATCGGCCATTGTCTGGTTCAAGAAAATCATGCCCCCGAAAGACCATGCCGTTAAATTCACCTTCGGCGGCACGCTTTCAGAACCGAAACTCGTGCGCGAAGTATCGGCCAAGGCTCTCGCCCATGAACCGAAATGGACACGCTTTCCCGTTGCCGATGTCCGCGACACAGGCGCTACTCTGACCCTTTCAGATTTCTTTCAGATCAAGCGCGGTCTTGCAACGGGAGATAACAGCTACTTCATCCTCGACGCCGAAAAGATCGCATCGCGCAATCTTCCACTTCAAGCCTTCCGCCCGATCCTTCCCAGTCCGCGCCATTTGCCCGATAATACAATTGCCTCGGACACAAATGGGCTGCCCCTGCTCAGCCGTCAGCTTTTTCTTCTTGATACGCGACTTCCCGAAGACGAAATTCGTGAACGTTTTCCCAGCCTCTTCGCCTATCTCCAGGATGGCAAGTCGCAAGGGGTCCATGAGCGCTACCTCTGCCAGCATCGCACGCCCTGGTACGCGCAGGAAAATCGCCCGCCAGCCCCCATCGTTTGCACCTATCTGGGCCGTGGCGACACAAAGAGCGGCCGTCCGTTTCGCTTCATCCGCAACAATTCGATGGCCACCGTGGCCAACGTCTATCTCGCCATGTATCCCACGCCGCTCCTCGCGCGGGCAATGAAGCGTGACCCCAACCTGATTCGCAAGGTCTGGGAGGTGCTTAACCAAATAACGCCCGGCCAGCTTCTTGCTGAAGGCCGTGTTTATGGTGGTGGCCTTCACAAGCTCGAACCTAAAGAGCTGGCAAACGTATGCGCGACGGCCATCGCCGAGTTACTACCGGACTTCAAGATGTTCCCAAAAGCAAAACAGCCCAGCTTGTTTGGGGATGATAAAAAGCCATCTACTAAACAGATAGCTGGAAATTTTTCTCCCCCAGCCGGTAGGGTTCACATCCTACCCACTGTGCGCGCAGGAAACGCGAATACGAGAAGGGTGCTGAAGGGTGCGCACCGATGACGGACAGTTGAGTCGCGTTCGAAACGAAAAACAGATTTCACCGTAAACGAAACGTGCGATGTAAATGTTGAAGCAGAAAAATGAAAACGGGCAGGGAAAGTTAAAAGCGGTATCCGTGATATTCACACCTTTCACACCGAAACATCCATAAAAGCAGCAATATGAGTGGTCAAGAAACAAATTACAAGCTTCCAAGGAATATTGAGCATTACTTGGCCACTCTGTCAAAACTGTATGCACAGGAAGGCAAAAAGAAGCTTCAGGAAATAATCGTAAACTCTCAGATCAGGGTTCACGAAGAATGGAGTTATGATGATTGGAATGGTGGCACATATGGTCATGCAGTTTATTTAATTTTACCGGAAGTTTTGTTTCTCAATTCAGTTAAACAAAAAGATGTTTTAGAAAATCATATACGGGATGATTTGAACAAAATTCATAATATACAGAATGAATATATAGAAAAAATATTTTTTGAAATGGAAATGATCCCAGTACAAGATTGGAGAAAAGAATCCGGCCTGCTCTTAAGCGGAGAACGCTTTGTTTTGCCTGAAGTTGAAAATCGAATCTGGGGGAGTGAAGGTTATCGGGTTTTTATCAGTCATAAAAGTGAGGTAAAAAAAGAAACGTCTCTATTAAAAGAAAAACTAAGGCTATTTGGTATAACCGGTTTTGTAGCGCATGAAGACATTCATCCCACAAAAGAGTGGCAGGATGAGATTGAGAATGCCATTTGTTCAATGGATGCCCTTTTAGCTTTGATGACCGAAGGATTTCACGATAGTATCTGGACCGATCAAGAAATAGGTTTTGCATTTGGAAGAGGGGTGCCAATTGTTTCTGTCCGTCTCGGGAGAGACCCCTATGGATTTATTGGAAAATTTCAGGCGCTCCCGTGTACTTGGGATACTGCACCAAAAGAACTTGCAAAAATTTTCATAAAGCAAAACCGAGCGGTAAGTGCATATATAAAGGCAATTCAGAATTGTCATAATTTTGATCAAGCTAATATGCTTTCAGAATTACTACCCTTAATTGAGAAAACAACAGCAGAGCAAGTTAGGGAAATTACAAATGCTTTCAGAGAAAACAGCCAAATTTACGAAAGCTTTGGATTTAATGGAAAAAAAGGAAGTAAATACGGACAAGGCTTGCCATATCACCTAAAGAGATTGACTGGGCTAAATTATGAATTAACACGTTTTGATACAATTGAGGTTGTCTCATGACCATTGCCGCCAAAAACGCTATTGGGCAATTTACGGAAGAGTAGAGCGCTGATAGCAGAACATGCATCCTTGAAACTAAGGTTGGGCAAAGTGAAACGTGCCCAACAATTACGCAAACGGTAGATTGAAATGCTGAACCATCTTCCGGCGGTGGAAGTGCACACCATAAGCAACGTAGGCTATATGGCAAAAGAAAAACGCACGGCATCAAAAAAACCCAAAGAACCCAGCCTTGATTTCAATCCCCAGTTCCAAAAGGCAATTGAATTAATGGAAGGTTCCCAGAAGAACCTTTTCATTACCGGCAGGGCCGGAACAGGCAAATCGAC
>Ga0114951_10002334_pt1 | contig 21565 bp, 28 predicted proteins | sample AM7aDNAmetaG_FD_88677 | JGI IMG/M metagenome (GOLD analysis project Ga0114951, IMG submission 88677) | Freshwater microbial communities from Finland to study Microbial Dark Matter (Phase II) - AM7a DNA metaG | ecosystem: Environmental > Aquatic > Freshwater > Lake | place: Finland: Lake Alinen... | reverse complement strand
TCGCCGGCGCGGTCGAAGGCGGCGGTCATCCGCTCCTGGATCTGGAGCAGTTGCGCCCAGGCGGCGGCGCCGGTCTGGAGCGCGCGGGTGATCTTCGATTCGATCTCGGCATCCGCCTCGCGACGGACCTGCCCCATCGCGCGCGCTTCGACGCCCGCGCGGGCGCCCGCGTTGGAGCGGTCCACGTCGATCCCGGCGCCGGTGGCGCGGCTGAGCAGGCGCGTTCCCCAGCCCGCGTCGCCGCGTCCGAGCGCCGCGGAGGAGGCGTCTCCCCACTTGCCGATGCCCCACGCGCCGGCTTTGCCGGCGACGTAGGCGAGCGCGAGGGGAATGAGGACCGCGCCGACCGTGGCGATCGCCCCGGCGCCGGAGCTTCCGGAGAGCGCGCCGAGGACCCCGGAGCCGCCCATGCGCGAGGCGTAGCCGCCGGCCTGGATGATCCCGCCGGTGGAGGTGACCGTCAGGTTCTCCAGGCCGAACGGCAACGCAGCTCCGCGCGAGCCGATCATTCCGCCCGCCGCGCCGAGTCCAGAGCTTCCGAGTTTCCACGCGGCCTTGCCGAACTGCGTCAGACCGGGCAGTGCGGAGAGAAGGGACATGACCTGCGGCGCTAGCATCAGCGCACCGGCGCCGCCGAGCGCGGCCTTCGTCCCCATGCTCGATTCCTGGAACCCCTTCCAGGCGATGAGCAGCGCCTGCTTGATGATCTCCGCGAGCCACGCCGCGAATTTCACCGCACCCTCCTTGAGGTCCGGCCAGACGGTGTCCCACACCGCCTTGAGCGCTTTGCCGATCGAGCCGGTTTTGTCGAACACCTCGGTGAAGCGCGCGGCCAGGCGGTCCACGTACTGGAGCGCGGCGTCGAACCCGCGCTGGAGGATCCCCATGATCTCGCGGACTCTGGGGCTGTCCATGACGCGGTCCCACGCGGAGTTGATCTGGGCAAGGCGGTCGCGCACGCCGGCGAAGAGAGTCTCGGTCGCCTTGCCCCGGGCGATCGAGATGTTCTCCATGAGCTGGCGCATCTGGCCGCTGAAGGTTTTCTCGCCGCGCGCCATCATCCCGCCGAAGCGTTCGGAGAGGTTCGCCTGGAGGATCCCCGTCGCCTCATTGTTCGGGGTCTGAAGCTGGCCGCGTTCGTTCCACTTGAGTCCCTGAATCGCGCGCAGGTTGATGCCGATCCCCGTGAACGTGCGCGCGGCCTGCTCCTCGCGTCCGGAACCGAACTGCGCGAGGGCGCGGGATATTTCGAGGATGTTGCTGCCGGTCGCGGTCGCCACGTCGCCGGCGGTCCTCAGCCACTTTTCGCCGCTGAGTCCGAACTCATCGAGCACGCGCCCGGCCTTGGCGATGTCGCCCAGGTCGAACGCGCTGTCCTTGGCGAAAGCTCGGAAGCGCGCCAGCTCGATGTTTGCGCGCGCCTGGGATTTGTAGAGGACGGCCAGTTGCACGTTGGTCTGCTCGAGCTGCGAGTTGAACGCCAGCCCCTGCTTGATCTGCCAGCCGGCGAAGGCGGCGCCGGCGAGGACGGCCCACTTCGCGGTGGAGATGAGGCGGCTGACTGCGCCCTCGAGCATGGAGTTGATCCGGCTGCCTACGGAGGCGGCGGCGTTGCCGATGCCTCCCATGACGACGGCCGCGTTCGCGCCGTGGCGCTGGAGGAGCTGCAGCGCGGCGCCGCCGATCTCCCCCAGGCGCTGGCAGGCCGGGCCGCCCGCCTTCAGGCGGTCCACGATCGCCTGGACGCGCTGCTCGGCGTCGCCCTTCACGCGGATCAGAATGTCAATTTCATTGGGCATGATGGGACCTATAAGACGGATCAGACTGACGAACGCCGCATGAACAGCATCTTGAGCAGCAGGCCGCCCTGGGCGCGTTCGTCGGCCTGCTCCCAGCTTTCGAGGATGCGGAGCTTCTCCATGTCCCAGGGGTTCTGGTCCGGCAATCCCCCGGCCTGCGGCAGGCAGCGGAACGCGCGGCAGAGCTGCCAGCGCCGGTAGAGCGCCTCGTCATCCGGGTCGAAGCGCATCCGCAGGCGTTTCTCCGGAGCGTTCCAGCAGGGAGTCTCCTCGCAACGCGGCGGGGAGAGATTGGGGAGCGGCTCCCCGGCCGTGTTGCGAAGGACCCTGTTGGACTTGTCCAGCAGCCAGCGGCGGCATGCGCCGCAGTCGCGCCGGAACCAGGTCGGGTGCTCATAGAGGAACCCTACCGCTTCTGAAAATTTGCGAGGATCTCCTGCACGCCCGCGGTGGACTTGCTGTCCATGATGCGGTTGCAGATCCCCTCGACCAGGTTGTTGTCCATGTGCGCGCCGATCTCCCTGTTGTTGCGGCAGTCCGGTACCGCGCCCTCCTCGGTCTGGAGGTCCCACTGGCGCAACTGCCGGCAGATGATGGTGACCGAGAGGCGCAGCGCCTCATTGCGCGATGCGCCCTCCAGCTTGCGCGTGGACTCCTGCAGCTCGTTGGGGGTGAGCGGGACGTAGGAGAAATTGACGACGGGCAACCCATCGTGCTTCGCCTCAAGGCGGTCGTACAGCACGGTCTCCTTCGTGTACCATCCCAGCGCCTTGCGGCTCTTCTCGGGTGCAGCGGCTTGTTCTTCCATGAGACTCCTCCTTTTGGCCCGGCCTAGCGGGCGATAAACGTCGTGACGATGTTTCCGGCCCTGCATCCCTCTTCGGCGGCGGGCCACCAGTCCTCATGAGTTTCCACGATGGCGAAGCCGAACCGGCAGATGGCGTACATGCAGCGCGTGTTGAAGGCGCGGCGATGTCCGGGATCGCTCCAAGCGCCGACGGAATCGCAGTGCGGCACGCTGATCTTGATCGTCGCGCCGGCGGCGCAGACGCGGCGCAGTTCCGCCAGGAAGCGCTCCAGATTTCCGATGTGCTCCAGCATCTGGTGCGCGGCCACTTCCTCAATCGAGCCATCCGGCCAGGGCCACGGGTATGCCTCCAGGTCGAGCATCTTGACGCGCGCGGCATCCATGCCCGGGCGGATCTCCCGGTCGATGTTCTCAAAGCCATCCTTCAAATCCGTACCGCATCCGAGGTTCAGGCGCATGAGGGCACCTCCTTCGCAACGTCCGGAGCCACCACAGTGATCTGCGAAAAATCGGGCTTGCGGTAATAGTCCGGCTTGCGCATCTCTTCGCGCCAGGCAGCGACGGTAAGGCCCTCTTCGCCGTCGACCATGTGGTCCACCGGCGTATCCCAGTGGCAGAGCACCTCGCGCCCAGCCTGGATGCAGCGGCGCATCAGGCTGAACTCGTGCCCGTACCATCGGTCGTCTCCATTGGGAGTGAGCATGGGAGCGTGCGCGCGGAAGATCGAGCCGCGGATGATCGTGGAGCTGACGGAGGTGCTGCCCACCGACTCGACACCCGAGAGCTGCATTCCGGTGTAGTCGGTGCGGTGATCCTCGCGTTCGGCCAGGTCGTATGGATCGGCCGACTTCAGCCGGTTCGCCATTACCTCGAGCGGGCGGCGCCAGCGGGAGACCGCGGGAGAGCCAACGATGCCGACGTGCGGCCGCAGCGCGCTGACCAGGCGGGAGTAGCCGCCCTCGGGAATGCGGATGTCGTCCTCGAGCGACCAGAGGATGTCCCCCTCCACGTGGCGCAGCGCGCGTCGCCAGAGGCGGCACATCATCTTGGTCATGCCGTGGTTGAGGCGCAGCCCAAGATCGTCATAGTTCCGGCTGTCGCCTGGCAGGACCGTCCAGGCGTTGGGACTCAGCTCGCGCAGGATGCTGACGATCCGGGCGCTTTGCTCCGGATCGCCGGTATTGTCGGCGATGAGGATGTGCGCGCGCTTGAGGTCGAGCCCGGAGCGCAGGACGTTCTCGCGCCATAGCTCCAGCGACCATGGGCGGCCGGGCGCGAACGGGGTGAAGAGCGTGACCGGAAGCCGCTGCTGCACCCAGAGGTAGGCGTCGAGCCGCTTCGACTCCATTACCTTCGAGTGCTGCGCCGGGTGGGAGCGATAGAGCAGATACTCGCTCTCCGGCAGCCTGTTCATGCGCCAGCCCGCGCGCGTGAGCCGCAGCCAGAGCCACCAGTCCCAGTACGTATTGAGCACGTCCTCCCACTTTCCCGACGCCTCGAACGCCTCGCGGCGGACCAGCGAGCTGCTGTCGGCGAAGTTGGCTTCCGCAAGCGCGTCGTAATCCCACGCTGAGTTGCCGCGCCAGCAGTGCGTCTGATGGCCCGCCGGCGTCTCGATCAGGCGGATGATCCTGCTGTAGGCGACCGCCGCGGCTTTGTCCGCGTCGAGCGCCGCCGCGGCCGACTTGAGGAAATCGAATGAAAGCAGGTTGTCGCCGTCGGCGAAGAGGACATAGGGCACGTCGCGGACGGGGGAGCGCAGCGCGGCGTAGGCGGCGTTGCGCGCCTTGACGACTCCCTGGTGCTTCAGCCGCAGGACCCGGACGCCGTTGAACTTGTCCGCGATCTCGCAGGAATTGTCATCGCTCCCATCGTCGGCGTAGAGGAACTCCGTCGCCGGCAGCGACTGGCGGACCAGCGAGGTGAGCGCGTCCCCGAGGTACTTCGCCTGGTTGCGCGCGGTGACGATGACAGCAATCTTCCCTGGCTTGGTCATGCCACGCGCCTCCCCTCGGCGAGGGACTCGTAGACGGCCAGCGCGACTTCCTGTGGAAGGATCGCGCGCATGCACTCCCCCTCCTCGATGCAATGTTTATTCAGCGGCGGGAAGCGATTGCTCGCGTAATAGAGGCAGGGGCAGTTGCAACCGACCTCCTGCGCCGTGCCTGGCTTCCAGAGGAACGAGGCCAGCGGGTAATGCTTCATGTACTGGCGCGGGTCCGTGGGGCCGAAGAGTGCGACGCAGGGCGTGCCGACAGCGGCGGCCAGGTGGAACAGCCCGGAGTCCGGAGCGACGACGCAGTTCGCCTCGGCGACCAGCGCCGCGACCTTGAGGTGGGAGAGCCCCATGACGCTGGGCATACCCGGAACGGAGGGTCCCTGCAGTCGGGTGGTCAGCGCGCCGATGCCCTGCGGCCGGAGGATCTGACCGAGCCGCTCGATAGAGGACATCGGCCAATTTTTTGTGACCTTCGCCGAATGCTCCTGGATGAGCACGCGGTACAGGGTGCCGGGCAGCAGTTCGTTGAGCAGCGAATTCGCCCAGACGCGTTCTTCCGCTGTGACTGAGAGAGAGGCGATAGGCGGACATTCCACGCCGGCGGCGTCGCAGAAGCATTCGATGCGCGAGCGCTCGATCGCGCCCCCGGTCGCGCGTTCGTGGACGTCCGCCGGGCACCAGAGGTCCACGACCAGGTCATAGTGATGCACCAGGCCGTAACGTTTGAGATCCAGCGGCTCCCCCATGTGCCGCCGGTGCGCGCGCACGCGGCGCGGCGGTTCGGAGTCGGAACGGCCGTGGACCAGCACGCGGTTGATCTCCGGCACGCGCTGGAGCATCGGGGCGAACGGCTCCATGCACAGGTAGCTGATGTGCGACTCCGGATATTTTTTGCGGAGCCCGCGGACGGCGAAGAGCGTACAGAGCACGTCTCCCCATCCGCCGGACTCGCGCACCACAAGTATCTTCACAACCCACCTCCTGGGTATAGGACTTATCAGACCACGTCCCGCACGTAGATCTGAACTTCGTCGCGCTGGCCGGGGCCGCTGCTGCGCGCCTCGAACTTCACCGGCATGGCGATCAGTTCCTTGTTCCCGATCTTGCCGCGCTCGGAGGGGAAGCGGCAGTTCGGGAAAACGAACGTGACGACGTGGGCGCCGTTGGTGTATTCGGCGCGGTACTCCGCGTAGGTCCCGGAGCGCCAGGGGGTCATCAGCGCGGTGTAGTTCGCGGCGTTCCAGTCGAGCGCAAGCTCGCCGGACACTTCGCGCTCGCCGATCTCCGGGACGGCCAGGCGGGTCTGGCTGTTCCGGTAGATGTTGTCGGCGATCTTGTTGACGATCGAGAGCTTGCTGCTCTGGACGTTGACGGCCGTCGAGCCGACGGTGAAGGTCCCGCGCACATGCGTCAGCGGGATCTCGTTGACGTAGGTGGGCGTGCCGAACGAAGGGGCGGTCCCCTCGGTCAGCGACATCGCCAGCGCCTCGAAGGACGCCTTGAGCGCCTGGGCGTCCTGCGAGCTCTCGAAGATGCCGGAGAGCATCTTGCAGCCGGCATAGACGTCGTACTTCGGCGTCTTCTTGACGACGGTCGTGAAGGTGGGCAGCGCGTCCCCGAGGTAGCCGGTGCCCGAGCCGTAGTTGCCCAGGAGCAGCTCGATCAGAAGGTCGAGATCGCCCCCCTTGACGCCGTTGATCACGAACCCGCCCTTGGGGTCGAGCGTGGTCGGAGCGCTGCGGTGCTTCGAGCGCGAACGCGTGCCGTCGATCCCCTGGGTGTCGAGGAAGTTGCGGACCTCGTCAAAGGTCTCGCTCTCGATCTCGAGGAAGTTCGTAGGCGGCGTGGCCGCCACGTTCGCGGAGGTTTCCTTCTTGATTCCGAACCCGCCGCTGAATCCCGCATTCGCTTCCATCTCGCTCATCGGCTTCTCCTTCTCTCAGGCGGTCTCCAGCGTGCGCCGGAAAACCAGGGTGTAGTTGAACTCGATCTGCCAGGAGACGAACACGAGCGCGTTCTCCGTGGCCTCGTACGCTTTTTTCACCGGCGCGCTGCCGAATCCGGGGCGCGTGACGTACAGCCCCACGGAGTTCGCCAGGCCGAAGTTATGCCTGCGCCATGCGGCATGCAGCGCGCGCAGCGTCATCTCCAGGAAGTCCAGCGCATCCCCCACGTCCTGCGATTCGTGCCGCAAATCGAAGTTCAGCGGGAGCGACACGTCGTAGGTCAGGTTCGTCGCGGGGGACATCGTGATCCCGCTGACGCCGGGGACCATGATGATCGCCGGGCAGTCCGACTTGGTGATCTTCAGCGCCTTCTTCGACTCCTCCGACTCTTCGTAATAATGTCCGTTCCGATCGGCCATGTAGGCGGCGACGGTTGTGTCGGCCTTCAGGTCAGTCCAGACGGCGCGAAAAGCGGTTGTCAGATAGGAGCTCATCAATCCCTCATATGCTCGACGCGCGGCACGGCCGGCGCGATCGGCGCGATGGGCGTCCCGTTCGCGGCGAGCAGCCCGGAGAACTCCACCGACTTCATCAGATCTTCCGCCTGCGCCTCCAGCGTCGCGGCCAGGCCGGGATCTCCGGCGCCGTCGCCGGGGCGCGAAAACTTGAATTCCACCATGCGGGCCGATCCGAGCAGCTCGGCGATCTCCAGCACCATCGGCGCTGTGCTGAACGCGGCGGCGGAGATGTCGTAGCGCTTGCCGAAGAAGACATTGATCTTCCGGTCGGCATACGCCATCGCCTTGGCGACATCCGCGGCGGTCAGGCCCTTCTGCGGATCGGTGACCAGCGGGTCGAAGTTCTTCAGCCAGCCCGCGCCGATCGTCAAAGTGCAGTAGCTCATCTTCCTCTTCTCCATTCCCTCGCCCGGACGCCCCCTGAGGCCGGGGGCGCCGGGGCGAGGGGCCTCAGAGCGGTGCGCACGGCGCACCTGATGCCCGAGGCCCCCGCGTTGAGAACTCTACGGCGTGGTGTCCACGTAGATCAGCGCGTCGGGCACCGTCAGCTTCGGAATGAAGGTGTCCCCGTTGACCAGCTTGTAGCCGGCCGGGTCGCTGCTGAGGATCGTGTACGAGTGCTGGCCGAACATCTCGACCAGGTCCGTCGCGCCGAGCGGATTGATCATCGCGGATCCCTCGATGATGTCCACCCAGTCCGGGCTGGGATCCGGGCAATAGACGACGTGCCCGGCCGCGATCCAGGGGACGAACGCCCCGGCGGTGTTGCGGTAGCCGCCGCTCAGGACGTGCCAGATGATCCCGTGGAAGTTCTGGATGAACCCGAGCTTCCCGATCTGGGCGACGTAGTCGGCCTGGCCGAGGAACGACTTGACGGCGGTGTTCGCCATCATGCTGCGCATCACCTCGCGGTCGCACAGCGCGTGCAGCGGGGTGAAGCCGCTGTCCTTCTCCATCAGCTCCACGTCGCCGTCGATGTGCGCCGGGATGTCCGTGCCGGCGGTCGCCCAGGAGGCGGCCGCGTTGTGGATGTGCGTCCCGGTGACCTTGTAGTCCACCGACGCCTTGATGTCGTCCTCGTTGATCGTGAGCGTCCCGGTGAGCATCTGCGCCACGGCGAAGTTGCGCAGCCGGGCGCGGCGGCGGTCGAGGTCCTTGAGCTCGCGCGCGATGCGGGACTTGGCGTTGACCTGGCGGGTGCCGGGTTCGCGCAGGTTGAGGATCGCGGCACCGTCGAGCATCTTGTGCTCGGCCATGCTGATGCAGCGGCCGCTGACCTGTCCGGCGGGGGTGAGCGCCACGCGCTTGCTCGGCGCCCCCTCGGCCTTCGGCTTGGCGACCTGGCAGCTCGCCTTGAGGATGTCGTACGCGAACGCGGTCCCCGAATCCGTCCGGGCGCGCGCCTGCCCCGGCGGGCAGAAGAAATCGACGATCTCCGTCTCCTTCCCGTAGCGGAACTGATCCGCCGCGGCCGTCAACGTCACGTGATTCAGAATTTCCAGTTCTCCGAGACCCATGCGTCACCATCCTTCTTTGTTGAGGAGCGCGCCTCTTATTGAGCAGCGTTCCTGCAACCACGGCTCCTTGTCTCTCCGGCAGGTCCCACGCGGGACCTGCCGGAACAATACGACCTATACGTCCTATCGGACGGATCAGGCGAAAATGATCTGCCCGGCCAGGTCCGCCTTGGCGGCGCTGTCGCAGCCGATCAGCGCGGACTCGTCCACCAGGCCGTGGATCACCTGGGCGCCCATCGCGTCCACGGCGGTGGCGTCCTCGTCAATCACCTTGACCTGGTCCTTGAGGATGCCGGTGGCCACTTCGGTGCCGTCGTTGGCGGAGGGGTCGTACTGCGCGTACTTTCCCGTGCCGCTGATCTTGCCCAGCACCAGGCCCGGCCGCAGCGTGGTGGTCTTCCCGCTGTTGCCGGCGTCGCGCGCGGTCTTGTCGATGCAGACGCCGCGCTCCATCGTGTGCGAGTCGAGGAGGAACTCGGTGGGCGTGTTCAGACGCTCCGCGCCGAATCCCACGTTCGGATGAATCTTGTCCATCGGTGAATCGCTCCTTTCCAAGAGTCAAATAGGTCCTATAGGTCCAATTGGACCTATTACTTCTCCGTCTTCGGCTGCGCCATCGCGGCCAGTTCGGTCCCGGCCTGCCGGAGCTCCAGCTCCGTCTTTTCCTTCCCCGTGTCATTCGGGTTGGGAGTTTCGCTGAACTTCTTCGTGCGCTCGCTGAGATCCAGCGCGGCGCCCCGGGGCAGACTGGCGAACAGCGCGTCCACCTGGGCGGCCACGTCGGATTCCTTCTCGCCCAGGCGCAGGCTCACGTCGCGGCGCAGCAGCAGGGCGCGCGCCGTCGGCTCCATCGCCGGGGTGAGCTTTCCTTCCGCGCGCAGTTGCGCAATCCGCGCCTCGGCGCTCTCGGAGGTCAGACGGTCGAGCCGCAGCTGCATGGCCTTGACCGCCGGGCTGTCCTCAGGCTGGTCCTTCGGGAGCTTCTCCCGGAGGTCCTTGACTTCCTTCTCCAGCGCCGTGTGCTTCGCGAAGACGCTGTCGCGTGCCTCCTTGGCCTCGCGCAGGTTCTTCGTGTTCGACTCGACCTTGCCCTTCACCGCCGTGAACACCGATTCGTCGGTGCCGGCGTCCTGCTCGCTCAGGCCGAACAGCCTGGCGATTTCATCTCTCAGGTTCATGGGACTGCTGTCCTTTCGGCAAAAAATGGTTCGGACTTTGTCAGGCTCGCCCTGACCGCCGGCGCGGCCCGATGCCGCGATCGGCACGAAATTCTCTTGGCCGCTCACCACGGGTTCGGTGCACGGCGCGACATGGCGAATTACCTCGCCCCACTCCTTCCCGGTCCCGTCCCGGTAGTTGGGGTCGACGCTGATCGAGACTTCACGGATCGTCGTGCCGAGTTTCGACGCTTCGTCGGCGCGCGGCACGTCGAGAACGGCGTACAGGGTGTTCCCCTCGCGCTGGAGGTCCTCCACAAACCCCCAGTTGTCCGCGGACTTGTTGCTGTGGTCCACGGGGAAGGGGATGCGGATGCCCGCGACGCGCATCGCCTTGTGGCTGGCGATCCAGCGGTCCATGCGCTGGGCGGTGACGTCCAGTTTACGGCCGTCCGGCAGGACCCACGCCCCCACGGGAATGCAGTCTTTGCGGAAGCGCGACGCGTTGATTCGCGCAAATTTCCCCTGGCCCTTCTCGTACAATCCCAGGCAGTCGTTCGGCATGGTCCTTCTCCTGCTTAGAACCGGCCTCCGTTGGGCCGGAAACACGTTTATTTCGTTTTATAAATGCCGGGCCTGCATCCCGGCAGGGGGTGCGCGCTCGACAGGCCGCCAGCGCCAATCCCGAAAATGCTCATTTTCCGGAGATCCTCCTGATTGCGGCTTCGACCAGATGGACATACTTGCTCACCCACTCCGGCTTGGGCGCGATGACGAACGGGCGGGCCGGGACGTGGTACGTTTGGCCGTTCATCTGCCGGAAGATCGCGCGCCATTTGAAGTAGAACGGGTTCCAGGGCGTCGTCTTCCCCGCCGCCTTCCAGACCCGCTTCGCACCGGACTTCAGCGCGCGCGGCTTGCGCATACCGCGCAGCGTTTTGCTGACGTTGCGCTCGAACCTCGCCTCCTGCTCCGGCCCGAACTTGAATACCGCCGGCCCGCCCTCCTGCTGCGTCACGGCGTAGGAGACGGCCGTGCCGATCCGAACCGCCCCGGGCAGCACGTCCAGGACGTTCCCCGGCGCGCTGGGGGTGAGGCTGGCGTACATCCGGTTCGTCTCACGCAGCAGCTTGAGCGAATCGCGCTTGGCGGAGACGTCCGATTCGTCGTAGATCTTCGGCCCGCCCTGGCGCAGGATCACCGTGCCGTCGCTCAGAGGCACCCAGGGTGTGGTCGAGGCGACGGAGCGCTCCCGGAACTCGCGCTGTTCGTCCTGCAGCGCGACGACACCGATCTGCTTCTTGGCGATCGCCATCTCCGGCTGATTGTCCAGAGCGCCGAGCCGGCCGAGCATCGAGCGGCATTCCGGGCTGACGGTGATTTGGGCTTCGACGATCATGCGGCGCCTCCCTGCGCGTTCCTGGCGATCTCCGCCTGCGCCCGCTTGAGAAGTTCATCCCCGATGGCCCAGTGGCCCTTGGCGCCGTGCGCCTGGCCGAAGCCGTTGGCGTAGGCGGAGGGGATCCCCGGAGGAACGTCCGTCGCCTCGATCCCCCGGCGCTGCGCCTCCTCATGGTCCAGCGCGCTGATCGTGCAGTGGCACTTGTAATGCAGCAGCGGCCAGTGCGTCAGCCAGAACGGATCGTCCACCGGCAGCGTCACGCCGTTCAGCGGCGCGCAGAGTTCGCAGGTGTTCTCTCCCAGCGTGTCCCACTGATAGAACCGGAAGATTCCGGCAACGTCTGGATCGTGCAGCAGATCCCAGTTCGCCGCGGAGTACGCGCTCATCACGTTCGTTTCGAACACGGTGTGCAGGTGCCAGTTCGCCAGCCGCTCTTTGCCCGTCGCGGGATGCGTGAACCCCTCCGCTGCGAAGGCGGCGTTGACGGATTCGCGCCACTGCTCGAACGTCTGCCCCTCGCGCACCGCCGTAGACAGAGCGTCGCGCGTGGCGGCCAGGAGGTTCTGCGAGTCCACCCAGGCGACGGTGAAGCTGTAGCGCTTGTAGCCGGCGTCCAGCGCGTCGAACTCGAACTTGGTCATCAGCCCCTTCTGTTCGAGCACCTTCACCGGGGCGTGGACGTCGAAGAGATCCGACCGATCCGCCAGATTGGACGGATAGGCTGCACCGCCCATGGCTAGCGCCACGGCGCCCGCTCTCGCGGCGTGAGTGGCAACCTTCACCGCGCCCCTGAGGTAGGCGGCAAGGCAGGCGGCGTGGATGATGTCGGCGTATGCTCTCACGTTCTCTTCCTTCGTCACCTCGTCGAGTGCGCGCAGGGGGTCGCCCCCGCTGTGGGCGTCAAAGAGTTTTTTTTTACGCGGCCGATCAGGGCGTCGTAGTAATCCACCGCGTCTTGCGTCGCGCGGTCCATAATGTCGACGCGCTCGTCCCGAAAATTGAGGACGGCCGCGCGCACCTCGGGGATCCGCGCCAGCCGCTCGGCATGCTCCTGGCGAAGCTGTGTGCGTACCTGCTTCTGCTCGAGCACCGGCAGTCCGGCGCCCTGGACGACGGCCGCCACGTCGAGCACCTCGGCGGCGAGCTGGTTGGTCACCGGTCCGGCGAGTATCTTCTCGACGATCGAGCGCATCTTTTCCTTCGTGCGCTCGCTCAGTCCCTTGGAGACCAGCGCGGCCGGCTCGGCGCCGGGGCCGAAGTTCATCGCCACGACCTGCGGCAGCACGTAGCGGTTCGCCTGATCCAGCAGGTCGAAGAGCAGCAGGTCCTCCAGCGTGAGGAACATCTCGATGTGCGAGTCGGCGATGGCGTACACCGCGCCGTCCCCCTGGGTTGCCGCGCGCTCCGGGACGATGATCCCACGCAGCATCTTCGTGTCGTAGTAGTTCATCGGCCCGAGGAAGTCCGCGCTGCGCTGCTGGTCATCCTTGAGCAGCGTGATGTCCCAGAGCGGATTGCCCTGGCTGTCGTACTCCGCGGGGAGCACTACGGCGTCGCCGGAGTAGGCGGACTGGATGGCCTTCTGCATCTGCTTCATCGTGTCCACCTGCGCGCCGCTGACGTCCTGGCGCATCTCCGCCGGCGCATGGCCGACCGGCTGCGGGATCGCCCGGCGCTTGAGGTACCGGTCGAGCAGCTTGCCCGTGTTGCGGTGCTTCTGCCAGGGCTCCATCGCGCGCTCGAGGCGCGTGCGGCCGTACAGGTTGCCGAACTCCTTCCAGTGCGTGAACAGGAAGCACTTCTCCGCGGGTACCACGACCTTCCCCTTCCAGCGGATCCCGGCGAAGTCCCCGGAATCATCCTTGAGGATCGTGCAGTCGGCCGGGTCGAGGTCCTTGAACTGTTTGATGTGGGCGCCGCTGCCGTCGAGCGACCACAGTTTTTCGTGCGGCGCGAAGCCGAACTCGACCCCCGCCAGGCTGCTGCGCACGAAGGAGCGCCAGAGCCGCTTGAACTCGGCCTGGACGAACTCCCCGATCTTGTCCGTCTTGCATTCGACGTTCCATTCCGCGCTGTAGATCGGGGCCTTGACCAATTCGAGGCCCAGGCCGATCTGCGCGTCCTTGCGCATCTCCTTGAGCGTGGCGATGGAGGAGACGACCTGCCAGTTGATTCCGGCCGCGGGATCCGCGCCGCTCGATCCGGCGCTGCGGGTCAGCTCCACTTCCACCGGCTTCATGTCAGCCTTCTTGGCCATTCCAATTTTCCGTTCAGTTCTCGGGGGCCGGGACCGTCGCCGTCAGCGAGCCGCTCACCACGCGCAGCGCGCTCCCGCCGATGACGGAGGCGAGTTTGTCGTATACGTCCGCCAGGCGCTGGTGGTCGGTCCCCTTGGTCCAGACGTACCGCTGTCCAGACTCGCTCTCCAGCAGGATGCGCTTGGGGACTTTCATCTGGCGGTAGTACTCTCCCTTGAGGAGAGAGGCCGCGTCCTTCGGCAGCCAGTTCGCGCGCTGGAGGATGTCGGCCGTCGCCGCGTCCATGATGGCCGTGCGGTCCATCTTCACGATCCCTTCGCGCGCATCCTTCACCACTTCCTTCACCGTCTCCTGGCTCGGGAACTCCGCGCGCCAGACCACGCCGCGCGGCAATTCCTTCTGGAACTGGATCGCCAGGCGCGTCTCGGGACGCGCGTCGATCACGCAGCACTTGACGTTGTAGCGGCGCATGAGTTCGCGGCACGGCTCCGGGCCGTTGAGCCGGCCGATGAACAGCGCGCGGCGCACGCCGGGTTCCGGGGAGTCGCTGATGCGGACGTCCCAGAGCTTGCCCACGTCGATCCCCATCGTGCAGGGAGACGTCGAACTCTGCGGCATGGCGTAGTCGCGCCGGCAAGCGTTGAGGATCTCATCCGTCAGCGCGCTGCCCGGCGGCGAATACGGCTCGCCCAGCAGGTTGTTGATGAAGCGCGCCATCTTCGTCGGGTCCCCGTCGGCGTCCAGCCATGCGGCATAGAGCGAGCGCACCGTCGTGCGCGCGCTCATCAGGCGGCTGATCGTCCAGCCCGTCGTGTCCCTGCCCGGCTGCGCGGCGATCCAGCACGAGCGCTTCGGATCGGCCTCCAACCGGTCGATCACGGATCCGCATCGGTTGCAGTAGCAGCGGACGTCGCGCTCGGCGGTCTCGCGCCAGGCGGAGTCGATCAACTCGCTGCTGCGGATCTCCCCCTTGTCGTCGCGCTCGACCCGCAGGACGTTCGCAAAGAAGTCCATCCGCTGCCAGGCGTTGCAGGAGGGGCACTTGATCCGCCACTCGCGCTGGTCCGATTTCTCGTACGCGTCGCTGATCCCGAATTCCGTGTGCGTCGGGTTGCCGGAGAGGATCGTCACCGGCGCGCCGGCGGCCTGCAGCCGGTCCGGGACCATGACGATGTTCTCCTGGTCGCAGCGGTCGAGCTCGTCCACGATCGCCGTCTCCGCCGCGATCTCGATGAACTCATTCGGCGTGTTGCTTCCGACGAAGTACGCCGCGCCGCGCGACAGATGCTTGAGCATCCGGCTGTCGGAATCCCCGACCGCCTCGAACATGAGCTGGCGGTACCGAGGCACCATGACGAGCGGCCGGTCCACGCGCGTGGCGACGAACCGGTTGCGGACCGAATAGGTCGGCAGGACGTAGAACACCGTCCGGCCCGCCGCGGCGTCGGCCAGCGTGTAGACGATCAGGTACTCGCTGATTCCCACCTGGACGCACTTGCGCAGCACCTTCAGCGGCGACTGGTCGCGGTAGATCGGCAGCAGCCACGGGTCCGAGAAGTCCAGCGGCTGCCCCTTGGTGTTGAGGTGATGGTTCCGCGCGAAGTCCAGCCGCGTGGTGAGGGACCGCGCGGTGCGTTCCGACTCCGTGAGCCGCTCCATCTGCGGCATCGCTCCGCGGATTTCCTCTTCCGCCCGGTCGAGCTCCTCCAGGCCGGCGGCGCGCGCTTGTTCAAGCTGCTGGGGTGTGGCCACAGCCGTCTCCAATACAGGTCGCGGTATGCCGCGACAGAGGGGCGAAGGCCATTGCCTGGCGAACTCTCACCCGGGCGGCCACTTCGCGCACATCCTCGGCGTTGAGCAGGAGCAGCCGTCCGCACTTCGTGCAGCGGCAGCGCCCATCCTTCTCCGCGTTCAGGATGCGGCATTTCGGACATTCGTGCAGCATCAGACCTCCTCGAACTTTCCGGCCTGGATGCGCTCGATGTTCTGGAGCGCGTCCCGGAAGATGGGGAACAGGGTCGCGTGCGCCGCGCTGTGGCGGACCTTCACGTAGCCCACGAAGTTCCGGATGAACCGCGCGAAGTCGCGCGCGGCGACCTTCTGCTGGATCGCCTCGAAGTGCAGCTCCTCGGAGCGGATCTCCGCGCCCACGCTCAGCAGGGCGCGCAGCGCCTTGTCCTTCTCCTCGTTCGTCTCGGCGGCCTCGAGCCGGCCCTGCAACTGCGTTTCGACTTCGATCAGCCAGGCGATGCGTTTCGGGCCGCGCACCGTGGGGCGCAGCCGCATGGCGTTTGCCTTCCCGTCCTCGGCTTCCCGGACCAGCGCCGCGAACTCTGCGTTCTCCAGCCAGCGCGTCAGGAATTCCGACTTGAAGCTGGCGCATTCGGGGATCTGCTCCACAATCGCGCGTTCCGCCGCGGCTTTGTTCCCCGCGCACTCGACGTAGATGGAGGCGATCTGCTCCAGGTGCTCGCGGTACTTTTCCGTGATCCGGCATTGGGGAGTTTTCATTTTTTACCAGGCGCTCTGGGCGCACCGCCTCGTCCGATCCCAGGTGCGCCTGGCGCACCGCGCCGGGTCGGTCCGATCCGTCGGATCTTCTGCTTCAGCGCCGGGCTCGGCTGCCAGGCAGGGCAGAGATGCGCCTCAACGCGGCCGGTCTTCCCGGTTCTCGGACAATACAGCCGCTTCGCGGCGACCTTCTTGCAGTGGAATCGCCCGAATCCGGTGAGCGCGACGACGTCGCCTGCCAGCATCCGCGCCGTGAGGTTGAGCTTGAGCGCGTAGAGCATCTGCCGCGCGAACGCCTCGGAGGTTTTCACGCTGTACGCCAGGTCGCGCGCGAGATCGGATTCGTAGAGCAGGCTCATTGGAGTCCTCCCGGCTCACGCGGAACCGCGGAGAGCGCGGAGGAGAACTTGGAGGAGAGCGAAGAAAGTCCGCCCGCCGCAGCCGTGGGCTCAGCCGCCTTTTCAGTGTGTGAAGTTGGGGCGGGAGCCGCTGGCTGGGGCTGGGGGCGGAAGATGAAGCTCACGACGGCGGCGATGAACGCCGCGATCGCGAGCATGACCACTTTCTCGATGGTGCTGGAAGAGCCGGAAGATTTCAGGAGGGACTTGACGTCCGTCTCGATGTTGCCCAGGCGCGTGTTGATCTGCTCGAAGGTCTGCGCCTGGTGGCAGACGTGGACGGCGGTGCTGACGGATTGCTCAAGGGATCGCACGAGACCGCCGAGGTCTCTGACCGCCCGTTCCAATTCTGCCGACACTGTGACACGCGCTCCTTGCGTGTCGCACGGTCCCCACCGCGATTGGAATTATACACGAAGAAATTCCGAATGCAAGCCCATCCCCGCGCACTGCTCGATTTTATGATGAGATTTTTTTTCCGCGGCCGGAAGCGCTCGCAGGCCAGGTCACTCCCATTTGTCCTTCGCCTTCGCCTCCTCGTCCGTCTGCCATTGCATGTTCGATGGGGCGTCCACGCCGCCGCGTTTCAGGGGGATGATGTGGTCAACGATGTACCCCGGACGGCCGTTCGGATAGCCGGTCCGTCGCATGAACTCCCGACGCGCCGCGGAGCTGCGTGATACCATAGTCGGTGCGCCAGGCACAACCGAAGGTTCCGAACGGCAGGAACCCATCAGCAGGACAGCGCAGAGAAGCGCAATAAGTGACTTTTTCATGGCAGCGCTCCAAGGGCAAATCCTCCCACTTGGGAGGGTTTTTATTCGGAACCATACGCCAATCCGGGGGAGCACCCTCCCAAATGGGAGGATTTACCTGGCCGAGGCGGATGGTTTCTGGCTGATCTGGGGGAGGCCGTAGAATCGGCGGACGTTCGAGTCGCGGATGCCGGCTTGATCCAGTGCCTCGACTGCCGCGCTGAACTTCGCAACCGCGATCTTGTCATATGCTGATAGAGAGGCGTACTGCTGGTGGGCCTTGGCTACTCCAGCGACTAACTCCATAACCTGGCTGGCGCGCTCGGTGCCTTCAAGAGCAAGCGCTGTGCGCTCGTATTGATCGTGCAGCGTTGCCCACCGCCTGCGGTCTTGCTTTATCATTTCTTCAAGACCATCGAGCCACACCATCTCCTGCGCCACCAGGGCTCCTTGCGTTCGTAGCGCATGTGCGTCATTCGATGAAGCGGACATTCCCATGTCGGACTCCAATGTAGCAAAGGCAGCCAGGTAGCGCCGTTCGCCCACAGCGATCTTGGCTAATCTGCGCTCCGCCTCGCCATATGCACTGAGCCTGTTGCGCAAGTCTGTTCCCTCGGCCCCGCCAAGGGTCTTTTTTATAGCAAGATATCGGCAAGTGTCGTCGTAATTCATTTCAGATAGAGCCCTGACTCTCGTGCGCTCCTCAGCAGCGTCCTGCGCAGCGTCTGCGGGATCCACCTGCGCTGTAGCGCTCTGCGCGGCGGTCTTTAGATCTCTGTCTATCGTGTAAATCCGGCTCTTCAATTCAGCTCTTCTATTGGAAATTAGTTCAAGCCGCTGCGCAGGCGTTTGCCCTATCCCCAGTCCCGCCAGGTCAGGACCGTCTGCCAAGGACACTGAAGCAATCATGGCGCCGAGCATCATGACGGAGAACGTGAAGTGCTTCATGGTTGCCCACCCTCTTTCTGTTTTGCTCTCGGCGCGATGGTGACCGTTAGCGTGATTCCCTTTTCTACTGCCAGCCGCATCGCCTCCGCAAGAACCTGCTCGAAACACGCGCTCCCAGCCCGATATACCTCCCGGCTTTCAGCGACGGCTGCCGGGCCAGTGGTCGTCTGTTCTTTGAGTATTCTATCTCCATTGCCCGTGAGGAGCCATTCAACATTCACATGCGTGTATTCTTTCAGCCTCAGCAACACGTCGCCAGGGATAGGCCGCTTTCCTTTTTCATAATTACTCCAGGTGCTCCCACTCAATTTGAGCTTGTGGGCAAAGGGCACCATGCCCCTGGAGCCTGCGTCCTGTTCCCGGAGTTCCCTGAGCCTAGAGGCAATTGCGGCGATATCTTCGGACGTGGATTTTTTCCTTGACAAAGATACACGCTCGTGTATAATACCCCATGTGAACTCAATCACGCTTGCGGAGAGAGGATAGCCGATGGGGGATGGGAAAGCAAGGGAAAAAGAGGGGCCGAAGCCTGACCAGGCGTTGAAGTGCGTTGGGCTGGACGGAATCGTCAAGCACCAGAATCGCTATTACAGGGCTCCCGAGAGCCTCGCCGGAACCCGCGTATGGGTCCGCCCGGAGTTCGGCGCTGCGCTCGTGGCCTGGACGTTCGACTTCGGGCGTTGTTTTCCGCTTCTGCCGTTGGGTGGTTGATAGCACGCGGGGGGCGTGGTGCTGCATGCAGCACGGAATGCTCGCGCCCCCCGCATTTTGAGTGAGGAGTCAGGGATGGAAACCCAGAGAGAACGGGACATCGCCTGGGCACGCCGCTACTTCAGGAGCGAGGCGCTGCGCCGCGGCCACCGCCTTGGAAAGGGCGAAGAGACCCGCCTGGCCGAGGAACTCGCCTCCGCAGCGGCGGAGTGCCGCGCATCCTCTTATAGGATGCCAGCAGTTCCTTCAATTCCAGGTAGATGCGCCGCCGCGATTCCCCCGCTTCGATCCGACTCCGGTAGAAATCGAAAACTATCGGGACCCAAAGATCTTCAAGGTCGCGTTCACACCGCTGGAGCGCCACGCCAATGATCGCAGACCTCAGATCATCGGGTTTGAGATGGTCGTTGATTTCCATTCTGGCCAAGCCCGTGGCGAACCTGACAATTTTCCACGCCACCCTGTCAGCGGAGCGCTGCGCAATGCGCAGATTGGTGGGCGTCATCGGAAACTTCTTCATTCGCGTCCTCCTTCCCATGCAGATGAAAGGACTCTAGCAATGCTGATCACGCCGGTCAAGGAGCGCATTACCAAGGCCGTCGGGCGGCGCTGGACGGTCGCGCAGATCGCCGAGCGCGCCGGCGTCCTGAAGTCCGAGGTCTCCATGTCCCTTCAGTGCACCGAGGATGCCGAATGCAAGGCCCGCCACACCCCCGGAGTGCAGGACGCCGTGTCCAAGGCGGTGGGTGTCAGCACCGCGAAGCTCTTCGGCAAGCACGCCTGGTTCAAGCTCGCCGGCAAAGGGCTTTGCCGCAAGCTGCGCAGCGCGCGGAGAAGCGCATGAGCCAGACCGCCCCGATCGGTGCGCAGCGCGCACCTGTGGTGTTCGACCTGGAAATCGTGCGCGATCCGTTCGAGGTTGGCTGGGACCATCCGGAGAATATGGGGGTCAGCGTGGCGGTGCTGTACGTCTATGAGCCGGGTATCAGGGTGCAAGGCGACACGTATGGCGGCGCTCAGTTCCACGCCTTTGCGGACGTAGAGATGAACGCCGCCGACTGCGCCGAATTCAGTTCGCTCAATTTCATCGACGTTCTGCCCGAATTTCTCGAAGCCGCCGAGTTCGTCATCGGCTACAACCACGTCCAGTTCGACTACAAGGTGCTGGCCGGGCACACCAACCGAGCGATCACGCAACCGCGCAACTGCGACCTGATACAAATCCTCGGCCCCCGCTGCTCCCTGGACGCCCTGGCGCGCTGCGAACTGGGCCGAGGCAAGGGAGCCGATTCCGCTGACCTTCCGAAACTCTTCAGGCAGGGGCAGATCGCTCGCGTCCTTGCCGAGTGCCGGCTGCACGTCGAACTGACGCGCGATCTCTACGAGCGCGCGCGCCGCTTCCAACGCCTTCACGCGCCGGCGGGAATCGTGACGATCCCCCGCACGAAGCTTTACCCATGGAAAAGCCGCACGGTATCGACCGCCAAGAACGCAAAGAAAAAATTGTGGTAATCGGCCGGACCGATCCGACCGATCCGATTTACTTGAAAGGAGGACCGCATGAAGCGACTGAAGGGTGACGAGTTCCTGGTGATCGGCACGGACAACGCGCCGAAGGGGCAGTTCCAGGCGTACCTGTGCGACAACGCCGCGCAGGCGGATGACAAGGAAGCCGATCTCAAGTCGCGCGGGTTGCCTAACGTCCGTCGCGGCACGGTCCGCGACATCCTGGGGAAATGAACGGAAGGGGGAACGGATGAGTGCAGAATGCAGAACACAGAGTGCAGAGTGCAAGAGGGGCGGTATACCGCTCCCGGGAACGCACGGTATTGACCGCAGCCTGTCGTACAAAGAGCCTCCCGTAATCGCTCCGTCCGATCCGTCCGATTCGTCCGACGATGAGCTTGCCGCGGCGTTCGGTCTGGAGGTCCGCGAGGATGGCGTGGTCGAGGAAAAAGCGGACGCGGCGGACAACTCCTTCTGGCTCGTCCTGGGCGCGGCCGCCTTCCTCGTTCTGATGATCCTGCTGGGTTTCTTCGGTCACTTCAAATAAGGATGCGCGCCATGACGGAGGAACTGTATTTGACCAAGGCCAGGAATGAGAAGCGCATCCGCGTTCTCGCAGCGCTGAACAAATTCAGGGTCAAGGAAAACCGGCAGCGGAACGCGGAAGCGCGGCGCGGTCTGGCCATGCTCACGCACGCCTGTGGGTCGTGCGTGGTCAGGATCAACGCGGACATCCTTCTCAATCTTCTGGCGGGAGTGTCTCGCTACGGAATTCAACCGGCCCCATGGCGGCAACCGACTCACGCATCGCCTGAGCGCAAAGGGAAGCGGGCAGCTTCCGTTTGCGAGTCATGTAAAGCACGCTCCTCGTGCAAAGGAACTGGAGTTCCGGGGAAATCAACGCCATGACCTCCTCGCAGATCAACTGGCTCTCCTCGCGCATCTCGGGATCCGGCAGATGTGCTGCCGCGAAGGCCCAGGCTTTGTCGGAAGCCGAATTCACACACCCGGCCAGTTCGAGCACCGCCTCCAGTTCTTCCATGGTCAGCCGTGGATCATCCGCTTTGGCCACGTTCATCTCCTCTGTAGTTGGAAAGGACGCCTGATTATGACGAAGGAAAAAGCCGTTGTCCACAAGCCCGCTGTCCCGGAATCATCGCTGCGCATGGGCGGGTCGGTTGCCGCCGGAATCAAGTTCGGGTTCCTGGCGCGCGGGGAATGGGACCGCGCGCGCTCGGAGATCGAGGACCACCTCCGGCTCAAGGAGATCATCGACAGCGGAGAGTACAAGGCGCTGGTCGAAGCCGCCACGCGCGAGATGCCCTCGCTGCG
>Ga0114951_10002332_pt1 | contig 21583 bp, 25 predicted proteins | sample AM7aDNAmetaG_FD_88677 | JGI IMG/M metagenome (GOLD analysis project Ga0114951, IMG submission 88677) | Freshwater microbial communities from Finland to study Microbial Dark Matter (Phase II) - AM7a DNA metaG | ecosystem: Environmental > Aquatic > Freshwater > Lake | place: Finland: Lake Alinen... | reverse complement strand
TTGTCACGACTTGTGTCAACAACAATATCATCAGAATCTCTGGTGGTGCACTCGGGTTTCCAGTGCTTTAAACTACTTTTCCAATGCTCTTTTTTTAAAATTGATTTATTATTTTTAAATTTATTACCAAAAAATAAATCATAAAAATGATTGAAAGAATATTGAAAATACAGACAGAATTTTTAAATTAATATAAAATATTAATTTCAGTTGCAATTTAATCAAATGCTCCATATCCATTCGCAATCTCTACAATTGTATCTTGTTCTTATTGAAACTACTACGAATCTTGTGTCTGTAATGTGTATCATATAAAATTGAAATATTTTAATAGAAAAAAAATAAACAAAGGATGGATTACAACGAGTACAAGTTATTGGAATTTATAAATTTTCAACCTTTGACTTCGAACTTGTTGCACAAACTTACTGTAGTTAAAGACAAGAAAATGATGATTGCAATCATGGATCGAGTGAAGGAGAGGTACAAGAAAAAAATTCCTAAAAAATGTTACACAAAAGCGATCAAATACCTTTATGCTTGTATGGATGAAATCAAAGAAAAAGAGTTGGATATACACGAGAAGGAATACCAAATAAAAATCGTTCGTGATAAATTGACACAATTAATTCGTGAAAAAAACTTGTATTTTGAAAAAAAGATGAAAACGTGTGATACATGAGCTTTTATCACAAGAAATGTGAATGTTGTATGAAGCCGTTTTGTTCGGTCGAATGCCAATTGCGGAATTCAAGTCATTAGTTTTTATTGGAAATAAAAACTTACAAAATCACATTTTTTTCATGTCCAACACGTAAACGCGTGTTTAACATGATATCGTATCCAGCATCTTCGAGATTTTTACAGAAAGATACTTCTTCGTTACACATGTCTACGATTTCCAAATTTCCTTTTCGGTAACGTTGTAATTCATGGTTGAAATAAGGGTATTGCAAATCATCGAGGACTTCTTTGCGACATGCGAAAAAGCCGAGACCTACATAAGAAACTTTCATGAATTCTGGATCAGGAATTGTTTTGGTATTGTCTTCTTTGTAAAGTTTAATTTGTTCTTGGTATTTTTGCACGGTTTCTTCAAAGTCTTTGGCTTCTAGATATTTAAAGGTTCCATTTTCGATAAAAAAGGATTTTACACACTCTTTTACAACCGACACGTTTTTATTGTTGGCTAACATGTAATATCCGGAAACAATGGGGTGTAAACTGGTACTTTCAATCAATTCGATTAGTTGTTGCGATGAAAAGACCATATCGTAATCAATGTTGACAAAAATGTCGTATTTATCGCCATTGAAGGGTTTTTGGCTTTTTCCGCGAACGACGTCGGTTCCTAGTGTATGAATGCGAGATTCTTTTTTTCCAGGACAGATTAAGAATTCATACCGTTCACTTTTCATTAAATCGGTGATAGCTTGTGTCCATGAAATGATGAATGATTGTGAGAAATTATCTCCGTAAAGTGCAATGACAACACGTTTTTTTTCAACTTTCTCCATTTTAATAATAGATAATTGTTTAAATTGGTAAATCACGATTTAAATAAAGATTGTAAGTATAAATATGAGCGGATTATTATTTTTACAGACAGACGATTTTGGGATAAATACCGGAACAAAGGGACCTATTTTGTGTCATAGTATAAGGGGGTTAAGTTTGATTTTATTCTATTCTACGAATTGTGCACATAGTCGTAATTTAATTCCAATTTTTAAGCGTCTTCCAGGCCAACTTGGTGGATGTCAATTTGGGATGATTAATGTTAGCAAAGAGAAGAATATTGTTGCCATGAGTAAACGCACCATCTCTGAAATAAAGTACGTCCCGTTGATGATTTTGTATGTTGCCGGAAGACCTTTTATTAGGTACGATGGGCCGCATGAAGAATCTGAAATCAATCGTTTTATTAGAGAGGTCAGTAACAAGATCCAGACAAAAGAGAAATTTACAAAAGAGGCGCCAAAACAACCCGACAAAAAGAATATTCCCGCTTATGCTTCAGGACAACCTTTATGGGGTGAATCTGACGATTTTTACATGGAATTTTCTGAAGCGTATACATAAAAATACTATTATATAAATGGAGTACTGTAACGGATTTTATAGAGATGAAGAAGTTACTTTATGCGTATTGAAAAAATTATTGGAAGAAGATGTCTACGAACAGATTGAAGATAAAAGAGTTGAATATTTAGAAGACGAAGAAATCGATTTACAAAAATTAAAAGACAAATATTTACCACTTACAACTGATAATTTCATTATAAGAATTTATTCAAGAGGAATAGTAGATGATCACGTTGTTGTTTTGCCTAAATATGACATTTTATTAACAAAGAATGCAAAATACACAGAAATGAAAGAGATAAAACTAAAAAGTAAACTAAGGAAAAAGTCTCGAAGTCTCAAAAAAAAGTCTCTCAAAAAAAGTCTCAAAAAAAAGTCTCAAAAAAGTCTCAAAGAAAAGTCTCAAAAAAAAGTCTCGAAGTCTCAAAAAAAGTCTCGAAGTCTCAAAAAAAAAGTCTCGAAGTCTCAAAAAAAAGTCTCAAAAAAAAGTCTCAAAAAAGTCTCAACTTAAAATTGAAATAAAGTAAATAAAAAAAGAAAAAGCAAATGAACTTTCCCAACTTTCCATTATACGAGACATTATGTGAAACAATGAAAAAAGACTTTGTAGAGTTAGACGATGAAGAGAAAAAAAACATAATTGAGAAAATTAAAGCAATGGAAGATGAAAAGCAAGAAATTGTATACGCATTAATCAAAGCTTATTATATGGAAGAACAACAATCTTTTTTGTCGTCAAAAGATTTGCCATATGAAGGAAAAGTGTTAAAAAATAGATTAAAATTTGATCTAGACTGTATCCCGAGTAAATTGCAATATATTTTGAAATTATTTTGTTCAATCAATTAGACTAAATTAAATTTAAATATTTAATTTAATATAAATGTCAATCGCCGATTTTTTACCTACTTATACAGAATTTGACATTGATATAAAGTACATTTTAGGAGATTTAGTTGACGAAATACCTTTATTTTATAAGAAAGAATTCAATGACTACAAACTAGAAAAAACAGAAATTCCACCCACAAAAAGCGGAGAATACATGAACCACCAAAATATTCTTGCCCGTTTTTTAAACTCAAATACTCCTTATAAAGGAATACTTGTTATGCACGAACCTGGTACAGGAAAAACATGTTTATCTGTGGCAGTCATTGAAAAAGTGATAAAGGATCCAAAATCGACCATCAAGCGCGCCTTGGTATTGATGAAAGGTGAAAATTTGATTTCTAATTACAAGAGGGAATTGGTAGACAAATGTACGAATGATACGTACACGATTGAAGACGAAGATAAAAAAATTGGATACAAAGACGACACTGAATTGACCAAAACAAAAGTGAATATCCGGATCAATAAAAAACTGAAAGATTTTTACGATTTCAGAACATTTATTGCATTCAGCAATTCCTTGGAACGTATGACAGATGAAACCATTCGAGACGAATACAGCAATCTGGTTATCGTAATTGACGAGGCACACCATCTTCATATAAAAGAATCAAAGAAAAATGCGTATTCGCAGATCTACAGAATGTTGCATCTCGTAAAGAATTGCAAGGTTATTTTAATGACAGGTACACCGATGGTGGATTCGCCATCTGAGATTGCAAGTTTGATGAATTTGATCCTAGATTCCGATCGACAAATGCCAACCGGAGAAGAATTTAAAAAAAGGTACATGACTAAATTGGGCAACGATTTGGTATTGAATCCAGAAAGAGAAGAAGAACTGAAACAAATCTTGTACGGAAAAGTAAGTTTTTTGAGAATGATGAGAACAAATACAAAGAAAGAATTTGTTGGAGAACTATTAGATTTAAAGTACATGAAACAACTCTATCTAAAATTGAAAGAACCACAAAAACGAATCTATTTGGATGTATTGGAGAAGGACCGTATGGACAAAGATAAGGTATCAGCTTTTTACACGAATGCAAGTCAAGCAGCCTTGTTCGTTTTCCCAAATGAAACGATTGGTGAGAAAGGGTATACGGAATATTACAAAGGGAAAAAGTCGTTGATTAAAGATAGTAAAAAAGAAGATACAAATGAAATGAAATTGCAAAAGTTGGAGAAATACAGTATAAAGTATGCTACTTGTATCCGTCTACTTCTAAGTAATGAAGGGAGCCATTTTGTTTATATGAATTCGGCGCATGAGGGTGGTGCCATTATTTTTTCCAAATTGTTGGAAGAGTTCGGTTTTATTAGTTTCAAAAAAGGGTACGGCGAAAAAACGTATGCATTATTAACAAGTGATACGGCAAATGATATTGATAAGGCAATAAATGTATTTAATGGCGGAGACAATGTGAACGGTAAAAAAATAAAGGTAATTATTGGAACAGAAATTATAAGTGAAGGGTTTACGTTTAAAAATGTAAAAAATGTTCACATTTTAACACCACATTGGAATTTTAGCCAGATTGATCAAGCGATTGCGAGGGCGTTTCGGTTATCTTCGCACCAATTGGATGTAACTGTAAATATTTACCTTTACACGATTGTAGTAGACGATGAAAAAACCGAGGATGAAAGAGATAAAAACAAGTTGGGAAAATTTAAATCAATTGATCGATACAAATATTTGACGTGTGAAGACAAAGACATATCGATTAAATCGGTCGAATATTTGCTGAAACTGGTGAGTTTTGATTGCATGTTGACAAAAAAAAGAAATGTTTTGGATATGAATGGATTAAGAGAGTGCGAGTACAAAGATTGCGATTACGAATGTTACGATGAGATTGAACAAAAAGAGATTGATTATTCAACCTATAATTTATTTTATGATAAAGATGATATTGAAAAGATGGTTGAAAAATTAAAAGCCAAATTTCTACTAAAATCGGTGTATACATTGGACGAATTAAAAATGTCATCGGATTTTTTGGTAGTAAAAACGATCTTGTACTGTATTGAAAATAATGTTTTATTTGTCAAGAATAAAATGAATTTCTTCTTGAAACATGAGAATGATCTTGTTTTTTTGTCATCTTTTAAGAATGAATGCGTGCTTGATTCATTTTACGTAGATTACATTCCACTCGAACTTGAATTTAATTTTGATAAGAAAGTTGAGATTGAATTATTCAACAAATTAAAAAATGAAAAAGAATCTGAAAAAGATAAGATCTTTGATTTTTTTGATAAAGAAACAAAAAATCTGATGTATGAAACAGCTGTGATTTCTAGAGAAAAGGGGTTACAGATTGAAGAAAAATGTAGTTTATTGCGAGATTACATTCTCAAACATAAAATTTACGAAAAGTATGTTACAGTAAAAGACGATTTGATTATTTTTGATTTCATAAAGTACAGATGCTTTAATAAAAAAGAAATGGTGTGGACCGATTGCGACTCAGATATCATTAAAGAGATTAAGGACAAATATGAAAAGGAAAAAGAGGAGAAAATGAAAAAATACGGATTAATTGGATTGTTTGTGGAGGATGAATTTAAAATACTCAAAAAAGAGGTTGTGAATAAGCAAACAAAAGAAGGCAAGACAGATAATAGGGGTAAACCGAGGGGTCAAGTGTGCAATACAATGCCAGAAATTGAGCTTTTGTCAATTATACATAAACTAAAAATTGAACCGATACATAAAGTCGAAATAAAAGAAGACGAGTTTAAAGAATTTAAGAAATCTAAAATGTTTAAAGAATTTAAAACATTAGTTGGAGATGTGACTGAAAAAGATTCTATACGAATTTATGGATGGGTAAAGAAAGATAAAAATAAAAAGAGTAAGGATAAAAAATCTGGTAAATATGATATGTGCGAACAAATCAAAAAAACGATTCGAGAAAAAGAAATTTTTTTAGAAAAATAGAATTAGAAAAATAGAATTAGAAAAATAGAATTAAAGTTTTTGTTAAATTAAAATTATTTTCTTTTTCTCATAATAAAATGAGTGTTGCATTAACTGGTTCAGTACAAACATGCAGTGTCAATACAGGATACGCCCAGAAACTATGGTCCGACCGTTATCAAAATCCAGACAATTTACTGTGTACAGTATGGAATGGCCTTGACCAATATGGTCGTTCCGTTTCTTACGATTCATACAACACCAAATCGCCAGGATGCGAATCCGCACTTGATCGTGTCATGGTAGAAAATTACCAACGCCCTCAATACATCGACTTTATTCCCTTGGACGCATCTGGTTATCTCAATCCGGCTGCTCTTGGCATGCCTGTCGCCCCCGACACCCGTTTCCAAAAACAAACGGAATTGTTGCGCGGACAAGCCGTCAAAGAAGACTACATGAAAGGTGGAAATGTCGGCTACCAATACAGCAAAAACGTTTCCCCTTACTCAACTGGTACGTGTGGAGTTGATGGAGGCATGCAGTGCGCCAATGGCATGAGCGGCTACCGTCCTCAGTTGAAAGAGGGCTACGTTGACACCCGCGCCAATCGCAATTTCCAAGAGCGTCGTGATTTGTCAAACATCGCTGGATACAAGAGCAATTGCTATGCATGCTCTGCCGGAAATCGTTAATTTAGATTTATATATAAAGAGATATATAAATAAAATGACATCGGATTTGATTCATCATTTGGAACACCTACTTTTCCTACTGAAAAATGATTGTTTACCGGAATCTACAAAAAGAGACCTAACTTTACTTTACATTAAACACCTTTACTTGTTGGAAAACAAAAACAAAGAAGAAAGTGAAAAAGAAAAAGAAAACAAAGAAGAAAACGAAAATGAAGACGAAAATGAAGAAGAAAATGAAAATGAAAATGAAGAAAACAAAAACAAAGAAGAAAATGAAAGAGAACAAAATCTTTCTTATATTTCATTGGGTTGGTATATTCATAATTTTTTATTAAATTCTAAATAAATGAGTAAAGAATATCTAGAAATCATCGATTCAGCTACAACACAAAAATTAGTTTTGCCACCAACCTTTACCTATTCTCCAGACGAATCGTTGATAGGAACCGTGTACGCCCCACCATCCAAATGCGATTTACGTTTTAAAGTCGGTAAATTCACAATCGTTCAGAAAAAATTTCAAATGAGTGAAGAAGAAAAACAACTTCCAAAAAACTGGAATAATTTTACAATCGACACTTCTGATTCAAACAAAGAAAAAGAATTAAAGAAAAAATCAATACGTCCTGTAAACCAAGGCCATTGCGGATCATGTTTTGCTGTATCAATCGCCACTACAATTTCTGATAATTTTTTGTTTGGCATGAATCTTGATGAAAATCCATCGATCAGTCCAATGTACATCTTGTCCTGTTTAAAAGACGAAGAAGTATTAGGACAAAGTGTTCCAACTAACTTTTTAAAAAATAATGCTTGTAACGGCGGAAATCCTTCTGGAGTAATCGATTTTATTATTGAAAAAGGGATATCGACAAATTGTTGCCAAAACTACTACAAAATATGCGAACAAAATAAATATTGCAATCCAAAATCCGGAAATGTTGACCAAGAAATGCAAAGCGTAAATGACATGATCCCCAAATGTGGTTGTTGCAACACAAACCCACCAAAGCTTTACAACATTAAAAACAAAATTATTTCCTACGACCCAAATCACATTAAAGTTCATCTCCGGAAATACGGAGCAGTTGTCGGCGGTTTTATTGTATACCCAAATTTCATGTTTGACAATAGTCACGGTAAATTCGAATTGACAAAAGGTGTATACATAAAAACAGCAAATTACGCCAAAGGAACACAACATGAAAATGATACGATACCTCTAGGTGGTCACGCAATATCAATTGTTGGTTGGGGCGTTGAACACGATATCAGCATTGAAATAAATTCTACTACATACACTTATCCAACTGTAGAATATTGGGTCTGCAGAAATTCGTGGTCCGAAAAATGGGGAGACGGAGGTTATTTCAAGTACGCGCTCTCCGCAACTTTCAAAGATTTGCCTTCAATTAACGAAGGGTGCGCATTTGAAACAGATAATTCAGATTATGGTGTAAGTCTCGGCGGCATTTTGTTGGTTGAACCAAAATCTATCCAAGATGATACAGGGCTCACATTAGTTGATTGTCACGCAGACTATGCATGCACCAAGCCTAAACTGAAAGAACCTACATTCATTTCAACTATTACTCAAAGCAATATAAAGTATCTAGCTTACATTTGTTTATTTGGAATTGCTGTAATTTGTTTGAAACACATTTTTCACGAAAAGAAAAAAAGACATTGAATAAAATTGATTATAAAATAATTTTAATAATCAATACAAATGTCAATTTGCATCGACGCCAATCAAATCACCATTGAAAAAGAAGACGAAATTATTAATCATGTCAAAGTAAAAAAAGTCGAGAGTTCTTTTAACCCTCGATCTGGATTTAAAGTCAAAGAAACGTACCTTAACGCATTCTTGCAACATAGCGAAAAACAATGTTATTACGTTCCTTTTCACTGGGCACTGCAACATATTCCGTGTGAAAGAAGACCGCGTGTACATTATGATTCGATATCAATCAATTTTAAAAGCGAGTTGAGAGCCATTCAATTGGAAATCAAGGACGAATGTTTATCCAGAATGAATAAGTACGGATGTCTTTTGATTTCTCTGTACCCAGGCGCCGGTAAAACATGTCTGGCGATTTTTTTGGCGACTAAAATAAAGTTGAAAACGTTGATTGTATGTCATCGTGTCGTCTTGATGGAACAATGGAAAGAGAGTATTGAGAGATTTTCGGATGCAACAGTTGAAATGATTAAACCTAGAAAGAAAAACAAAGATGCCGACATTTACATTATTAACGCACAAAATGTGAAAAAAATGGGTAGAGATTTCTTTGATAAGATTGGATACGTGATCGTTGACGAAATCCACGCGATTATGGCAGAAAGTCTCTCCGAATCCATGTTTTATGTCAATCCACGCTATTTACTCGGTCTCAGCGCCACACCAACAAGACCTGATGGAATGGATGGATTGCTTGACCTCTATTTTGGTAAAGAAAATTGCATTAAACGTGAATTGTTTCATAAACATATAGTCTACAAAGTGGATACAGGAATTGAATTTGAAGAAGAATCGTCAAATTGGAACGCGTTGATTACCGCACAGTGCATGCATACAGGTCGAAACAATATGATTGTTGATATCATTGATTCGTTTCCAGATCGCCATTTTTTGGTATTGTGCAAGAGAGTTCAACAGGCAACTTTTATTTATGAAAGATTGATTGATAAAAAAGAAAAGGTATCATTGATGGTGGAAGATACAAACAAGTATGACAAAGAATCTCGAATTATTGTTGCAAGTTTGCAAAAATGCGGTGTCGGGTTTTCACATGATATCTTGGATGCACTGATTATTGCTTCGGATATGGAAGAATATTTCATTCAATATTTGGCACGTGTTATGCGAACAGAAAAAGTTGAACCTATTGTATTCGATTTCGTGGATGAACATAAGGGTTTGAAAAAACATTTCTCGCATCGTAAAAAAGTGTACATGAAAGCAGGTGGAATAATTAAAAATTACAAATAATCTACATTATAATTGATTTGCTTAAATCAATTTTGTTTGTTCAAAATCGCCAATTCGTTTGTAAACTCTACATTATACTTTGGATCGTCAATGTTGATAATGTCTTTGTACCGATTCATGACTAGAAACGATTTGTCAATTAATCGTTCTTTCTTACCATATTCATCTTCTTTCACTTTATCACGTTCGTTGTTGATACTTGATATCATTGTATCATACACTTGCTTACCCGCTTCTTTTATGGGCCTCGTTACTTTATCCACAAAATCTCTAGCTTCTACATCTTCATTCATGTTACCACTTTTATCCATGTACTTGAACTTTTTTCGAGAGATGTCGGTACAACACATTAACTTTTTAGAATCTTTTGTATTGATGATTTTGTCGGTGCACAGTTTTGCGAGACCTTTTTGTCCGCTCATGAATACTTTCTCTGTCAAAGTTTCACGAAATAAATCCATTAAATCGTCTTCTTTGATAACATCTAACGTATACGTCATTGATAAATTATTTCTGATGTTATTTACAGTTTGTGTTGTCGGACGATTTATTGCATCTTTTGTCATACGCTCATAACTTTCTCGGATATTATCTAGAACAATTAATCTTGCATTTAATTCAAGATTTAGATTATTCTTTTTGACCAATTCTTCCTTTAAATTTTTAATGATATAATCTTTACAGATAACAAAATGATTTTCAAGATCTGTGTTACTATTAAATAAGCTGTTACAAGATTCACATTTTATACTTCGAAGTTTGATACATTTTTTGCTTTTATTAACATGATTTTTAAGAGTATACTTATCTTTGAAAGACGACAAGCAAAAATCACACTTTAAATCCATCCTTTATTTATAAAAATATTTTTTAAATAATTTTAACAAAAAATGGTAAAAACCAACAAATTTTAATGTTTATGGTTAAATATGCCTTTCTTTTATTATAAAAACTAACAAAAATAATCAAAAACCAACAAAAACCAACAAAAAGTTTGAACAACAATTATTTAAATAAATGTCATTTTTTTGTATATTAAAATTTTAACCTTTAATTTAATCTGTTATTGAAAAAAAGTGAATATTTCGAAATTTTAAATCTCAGAAATATTTTTTTTCAAAACGCACAATTTTTGTGTGTTTATTTTTTAAAATTTTCTTGGAATTAGATTTTTTAGAATCATACAAAAATAAATTTTATAATAAATGACATTAACATTAAATGAAGAACAGAAAAAGGTTTTGCTAAAAGTTATAGGAGATATTAACACTATAAAATTTCAAGAAATTCTTAATGAGTTACAACCAGAAGAAATTCCTTTTTTGGCTGATTTATTAATTGATAATGAGGAAATGATACCAAATTTGCACATTTTCTTAAAAAATTTGAGCAAGATGAAAGACTCTGATATCCAAGCATATGTTGACGGAGTGTATCAAGCTATTGAAATGGAGAGAGTAGAAAAAATAGATGCTTTTATGCATTTTTTAGAATTAGCTACACGAGGTAATGCGCTTACTAAAAACGGAGAAGCTACTATTCACGACTACTATGGTGCTTACGATACCACTAATCCAGAAAATCCTGAAAGTCATTTCAAAAAATCCGCAAAGAAGTCGGTAAAGTCGGTAAAGTCACCAAAGAAATCAAAGTCACCAAAGAAATCAAAATCAGTAAAGTCGGAGAAGAAATCAAAATCAGTAAAGTTGGAGAAGAAATCAAAATCTGTAAAGTCGGTGAAGAAATCAAAATCGGTAAAGTCGGCGAAGAAATCAAAATCGGTAAAGTCGGAGAAGAAATCAAAATCGGTAAAGTCGGTGAAGAAATCAAAATCGGTAAAGTCGGAGAAGAAATCAAAATCGGTAAAGTCGGTGAAGAAATCAAAATCGGTAAAGTCGGTGAAGAAATCAAAATCGGTAAAGTCGGAGAAGAAATAAAAATCGGTACAGTGAACACAATAATGATTTAAATCATCAAACTTTTAACAAAATGGATTACGAATTATTAAATGACGACAATGATTATTCAAACGTGAAAGAAAATAAAGTAAAAGTTCTTGATCTTACTCGTAATTTGCAAATTGTAGATTGTATGAATTTATACGATGCACTTAAAGTGAATACATCTCTCACTACACTCATTCTAAGAAAGAATTATCTAGGAGATACCTATGCCATTATTTTAGCTGATATCCTCTACAAAAATACATTAGAAGTAATTGATCTTTCACACAATATTGTTTCAAATGGAGGTGCAAGATCTCTATCCGCCGCTCTCATTTCAAACACTTCTTTAAAGAAACTTGACTTGTCTTTTAATGAGATTCAAGAAAGAGGAGCTTTTAGTTTAGCTGTAGCCATTCGACGAAACAAAACATTGAAATTGCTTGATGTATCTCATAATTTCATAGAAGAATATGGGTTAAATGATTTGTCTGAATCTCTTCAACACAATAATAACATTACACTAGATACTTCCTACCAAGAATAAAATTGAATTTTATTTCTCCAAACGTAAAAAATAAAAGATGGATACAATCTACATATTCTTTATTATACTCGTGAGCTTTCTCATACTATATTGCGCACTTAACACTTGCTGTATCTTTGAAAATTGTTACACGTGGTACAGAAATCGTCAAGAAAATCAATACGAAAATGTCTAAAGCAATTTAAATAAAATTGAATTTCTATTTAAATAAATGCTATTTAAATAGAAAGCATGGAAACTGAGAAAAAATTTGATGATATTGCAATCTCTACACAGACTATTATTGCGAAAACAAATTGGAAAGTTGACATTAATGCATTGTTTAATCATTTACCTGTAACGGATCACAAAGTAATCCCCAAAAAAAGAGGCCGTAAATCAAAATTAGAGAAGAAAGAAGAACTTGGAATCGAATTAAAAGATGGACAAATTGTTACATTAAAAATTGGTAATAAATTGAGAGGAGTGATCCTTAAAGAAAAGAAAAACTCAAAGCGTTTCTTTCGCAATAGTCTGACAATTGTAATGTATCTTGACAATAAATTCATTAATTTTAAAGTTAGTAAAAATGGTAAATTTCAATTTACGGGATGCAAAAACGAGGACCATTCACAGTTGTGCATGAAATTCATTCATGAGTATACCAAAGACACTTCTAAAATCATCCAATATGATGGAGATACAGAGATCATTTTTCTATCTGTAATGACCAATATCAACTTTAATTTGGGATTTTGTATCAATCGAGAAAATCTAGATTATCATATTAATTCAACGAGCGAATATTTCTCATTGCTAGAAACAAGTTTCGGGTATACGGGTGTAAACATTAAAATTCCTCTAAAAAATATTGATAATATTCCAATCTCGAAAATCACGTTGAAGGATGAGTGGCATCACAAAAAGATGACTTATTCAGAGTATTTTGAGACACTCGATGCAAAAGAACAACAAAAAGACAAGATGAAAATCAGATACAACACATTTTTAGTGTTTCAAAGTGGAAACGTGATTTTATCTTCTCCTCATAAAGAATGTATGCGAGAATCTTACCATACATTTTCAAAAATCATCAAAGAATGTCGTGATAAAATCGAGGAGAAGTTTTTTTAAATCGAACGGTCTACACAAACACGATTCAACATAATCTCCATCTCAGCCTTGTCAGCATACTTGCGAAGATAGTCAGGATAGCATGGGTAAACGACTGAAGCAGGACCTTCGAAACAATGTTTGGGGTATTCTGATTTGACGATGATTTGTTCTTTGTAACAAGATGGTTCTAGTTTTCTGTACCCAGCCTCTCTTTCAATGATTACAGGTGAACTCATTGTATGAACTCCTCTGTAAAAACGTTGGTAGGGAAAATGGTCGAAATCGGTGATAACTTGTCGTACATCTTTTTTGTTTGCATAATAGACATTCGAATTATTCTTCAAATACTTTGCTTTTTCAATATGCGCACGATTCATTTATATAAAATTGAAAAATTTTATATATTTTTGATTATTTTTAATGATGGAACTAATTGATAAAGCATTGAATTTGTTTTTTAGAAAAATTAAAAAAATGTACAATATCAATGTGAAACCAGATTGGATTCTTTTCAACTCGGAAGAAGAAGAAGAAGAAGAAGAAGAAGAAGTTCATTTTTGCATTTACGAATTCGTCAAGAATCCAAGAAAAGGTGACGTATGCGGAAAGATGATAAAAGAGGGAGATTTTTGTACGGTCCACAGAAAGAAAGTGGAAGAAATTGAAAAGAAAAAAGAACGAGAAAAAAGGGAAGAGAGTATCATTCTCTTCATGCCAAAATATGGGTACATTCATAAAGCAACAAAATTTGCTTTTTTTTCAAAAGAAAACAAAACGGTTTACGGAAAACTGTCGATCTACGAAAAGATTATTCCTTTATCGGATAAGGACGTTGAATTGTGTAAAAAGTACAGATTCAAGTATAACCCGAAATTGTTAAGAGAATAAAGCTTTTAGTTTCTCAAAATTGGTTGTTGTTCTTTTAAACATGATGTAATTGTCAAACGAGATTTCCTCCAACAACAGAAAAAAAATATGGAAGATGTAGGTTTCATCTATCAACGCATCAAACTTTTCTGTCTTTCTTTTGATAAAAGATGATGTGACATTCTGGTACTCTGTTTCTAATGTATTTTTTCTCATAGTTGAAGTTTCTTTGGTGAATAAAGATTTGAATTTTTTGATTTCGATTTTTTCTTCTTCTTCGATTTTTTTAATGGCGGAGATAAGCGTATAAGATTTTTTTAAAAATTCTTCTCTTTTCTTTTCGAATTTTTCGATACTAGAATTAGTCTTCTCCAATTCAACCATGTTTGAGCAAATGATTTCGTGAATAATTGAATAAAATTGTTTATTGATATTACCTAATTCATACTGTATTTCTGTGATATTTTCAATTAAATCTTTTACATTTACAATGTACATGTAACAGCGAACATCTTTCATGTAATTCTTAACATAAAATAAGTTAATTTCATCTCCAAAATGAAGAGCCATTATTTTTTTATTTTGAATGCACAATGTGTAATCCAATTTTGAAAATGGGATGTTTAGCCTTTTTATCTGTCTCATTATTCTTTTCTCGAATTGTTCGACGCCGTCGCCGTTGAGAACGATTTGTTTATTGTACTTTTGGGTTAGATTTTTGTAGGAATCTTTTTCTGAGATTTTATTGATCATGTTGATTTGATATTCATCGAATTTTGCGTAATCTTCTTCATCTGTAACTTCGTCCAATGTTTTCAATTCGTACGAATTCTTTTTTTTTATTTCTGAACGAAGTTTCGTGGGAACATAAATCAATAAAAATTGATTGATTTCATAGACAAATGCTTTTATCATGGCACATTTTTCGTCGATCAAGTAATATTCAATGATATTGACACCAGATTCTTCCAAAGATACTTTCAGTTTGTTCAGATCAAGAGTGCTCATTTACATAATTTTATTTGTCTAAATTGATTTAAAGTTATTTTTTTTATAAAATGGATGATATTCACCAAATTCAAACGGATAATTCTGAAATTTCCGATAAGGATAGATATGTCATAAACACGATTTTTAGTAATAGAAAAATGGAGAAAAAATATCATTTCAAACAAGTATTAATCATGACATTATTATTCTCCTTACTTTCTTTACCTTCATTAGATGATTACATTGAAACGTACACAAAATTAAAAAATCCTTACTACAAATTAGCTTTTAAAACAATACTTTTCTTTTTACTTTACTTTTTAATAGTTAATTATGTAGTAAAAAACTAGGGGAAGGCATAGAATAAGTTGCCACATGATTAATTTAGAATAGGAGAGTTTGGTTTGTGTTTCGTTCAAATTTTCTTTTTGGAGAACAAAAGATGGTTTGCAAACTAACAATAAAAAGAGACTAATTGAAAAATATGAAAGGTAAATATAAATATTATTATCTGGTACAATCCGATATTGCAGTTTAGTTGTTTTTATACTTGGACTTGTCATTTATTAAATTAAAAATTTAATAATTTTTATCTCAATGTGAAATTGCCTCCTTTTTGTAACGGGGCGAGACGCTGTTGCCACATTTCCGAGTTCTTCTTTCTCATCAGACGTGTCATCATATCCGTTCGAAAAGAGATCGTATCATCCAAGATTCCGTCCTCTGCAATTTTTCTGCTGTTACAATTCGTTGACATGATATTACTCGTATCATCGATGATACCATAAGAATCTGCTTTCAACAAATGGTCAATGTTAGTCCTTATAATGTAATTCGGACGTCTGGCTGCATTCACGTCGTCGTAATAAAATCTCGGTTGTCCTGTAATATCGTGTTCGTATTCGCGGTAACTTGTGCCGTACCCATTTGTACGAGGGTCGTAGACTTCGTAGGGAGCTGTACCGTAATCTGTTTTATCGACGGATTCAACTGGTTCAAAAAGGCTTGGGTCAAGAGCCGTGTAGGTAATATTTCCGTATTTGTCTACCGATTTTTCTCGCGGCGGAATTTGTTGGTCAAAAGAGATGCCTACATTCCAATTCAATGGTTCAATGATTTGATTTTTGTAGTATACTCCTGGCGTGATTGTGCTTGTGAATAATTCATTGTTTAATTCTTTCACTCTATCATTTCGTTCACAATTTCCTGCCATATAATTTGTGGGTAAATCGTAATCAATGTTGGAGGCGTCATAGGTACACGAACGATTGACATCTCCTGGATACTTTTGCACGTCTGTTCGTCTAAACTGCTTTGCGTCGTATACAGGCTGGTGTTTATGAATCTCAAAATCTTTCGGGACAAAAGCGGAACTACCCATTTTGCTTCCATTATGGATATTTCCAGGATATTTGCCATTGTATTTTCCGAGAACGTCAACTGGAGATTGGGGAGTCAAGTAGGTATTCTCGTAATAGGGTTGTAAGGGTTTTGTGGGTAACATTTTGGGTTCGTAGTTTTCAACGAGCGGTTCGTCCGATGTAAAATAACCGCTTCCGTAATAATCTTGGGTGCGCTTTTCGTTGATAATACTGGGAAATACGAAATCGTTGGCCTTCCAATATTCCCAGTCGTGAGATGGAGGAGCGACTACAGGCGCGACAAGAGTTTTAGGGTTGGCTGGACCCACCAATCTTTGGTTTGCAGAAACGAATGTTTGGTCGGGGACAATTTCAGTTGCAATGATTCGTTCGTCTGAATAATAAGAAGGAAATTTTTCAACTGTGTATCTATTTTTTTTGTATTGATTTACACCTTCTTTGTAAAGTTGTTCAGATTTTTTGATATAATCCTGTTTTTTATATGTTTCACAAGACATGTTTCTTTGTAAATAATAAAGAATAATAATAAAAATTAAAGAAAGCGCCAAAAATAAACCCGAATGTTGATAACCAATTAAATACATAAGCAAAAAAATGAACAAAATTAATCGTGTGATACAATTCATCTGAGTTTCTTTTGGCATATTTTTTTTAGGTATAAATTTAATATCTTTAAAGAGAATCAATGGATTTTCCAACCAAAAGAGATTCATTTATAAAAATGATTATAAAAAATAAAACTAAATAAAAACAAAATGAGTAAGAAACGAACTTTTTTTCTTAAAGGTTTTAATATCCAAGAAACGGAAGCAAAATACGGTTTATCCATCATCTCAAACATTGAGACCGATGTTGTACCCGATAACAAGACAAATATTTTTGACATTTTAGAAAAAGTTGATGAAAGTCCAATCTCCTTTGTCGACGAAAAAAATGACAAGTGTCTTATTACAATGCTGGATTGGATCCATAAAGAAATTTTTCCGACTAAAACAAACATTTTATGTTTTTGGTGTAAACATTCATTCCCTTACAAGCCCTTAGGTTGTCCTGTCAAATATATCAATAATCGTATCGAAAAATCTTACATTTCCAACATTACAAAGGATAAATATTACATGAAAGAAAATTTAACAAAAAATAAACTTGAACAAGTGCTTTCAAATAAACTTTCAGTTGATGTAAAGCCGATTGAGACCGAGCATTATATCACAGACGGAATTTTCTGCAGTTTTAATTGCGTGATCGCTTTTATTAATGATAACTCAAAAGATCCTTTTTACAATGAGAGCAAAATGTTGACGTACACAATGTACAAGGAAATTATGGGAAAAAATGTTTCAAAGATAAAAGCTTCACCTCATTGGAGATTGCTTAAAGCATTTGGAGGACCTTTGTTGATTGAAGATTACCGAAAAACGTTCAATTTGTTTGAATACGAGGAATGTTCATTTCATATGAAAACGTTATCCAAAATTTTTAAAGAGAAATAATTAAATTAAATTCTAATTTAATTGCAAATTTTTTAATTCAAATGGGAATCAAATACTTTTTCAGCTGGTTCAGAAAAACCTTTTCAAAGCACATACGAATCGTAAAAAATCAACTTGATATACCTATTGACACCCTTTTAATTGATCTCAACGGAATCTTTCATCAATGTGCCCAAAAAGCTTTCAATTACGGTTCATTCGCAAAAAAACCAATCATTAATTATAACCGACAATTGTCTTTTTTCTATGAACAAACTGGAAATTATATCAGTCATATTGTATCCATTGTAAAACCTAAAAAAATAGTTATGTGTATTGACGGCGTAGCTCCTGTAAGCAAACAATTTCAACAGCGTCAGCGTCGTTACAAGAGCGAGGTTCATCCTGACGCATTTGATAGCAATTGTATCACTCCTGGAACTAGGTTCATGGATTCATTGTCACAATACCTAGAATGGTTTATAAGATACAAAATGGCAAATGATCCTTTATGGCCAGAAGTGATTTTTAGTAACGAAAAAGTTCCAGGAGAAGGTGAACACAAACTTGTAAAATATGTGCGACAATTCGGTTCAGAAAATGAACATTACATGATTCACGGTATGGACGCGGATTTAATCATGCTTGCACTTGCTAGTCAACGTGAAAATTTCCACATTTTACGTGAAAATAGAAACGATTTGTTTCATATTGATATGAAACCGATTCGAGATACGTTGGTCTACACCCTTTTACAAGAACCTTCCATGTTAAAAGACCAATTTTTTATTAACGATTTCATTTTGATGATGTTTATGTCTGGAAACGATTTCTTACCACATTTGCCTACGATTGATATCTTGGAGGGATCCATTGAAACATTTTTTGATGTCTACAGAAACACAGTTTCTTCATACGGAAATATTGTATCTACTTTTTACACAATTCAAGCAAAACCTCTTCAAATCTTGCTTGGAACTTTGGCCGCATCTGAAATCTCTGTTTTAGAAGAACGACGTACAAAGGTGCGAGATTCGCTTCTTGAAAAACACACCGAATTAATTAATCTCGAGTACAAATTAAATTGGGAAGCGTATCGCAAAGACTATTATTTAAAATTAAATTGCCATTCTGAAAAAGACATTGAAAATGCGTGCATCCAATACTTGAAGGGAATGCAGTGGGTATTAACTTATTATTTGGAGGGGGTATCTTCTTGGAATTGGTATTATCCCTATTCTTACGCCCCTTTTTGTAGCGATATGCAAAAATATTGCACTGAAAATACAGATAAAGTTGTGACTAATGATAAACCGTACGATCCTTTGTTCCAATTGCTATGCGTTCTTCCTCCGAAAAGTTCGAATTTGTTACCGACAAATTTGCAGCAGATAATGACAAATCCAAAAACTGCGATTTTTTATCCTGAAGAATTCAAGGTTGATATGGACGGGAAAAGAAACGATTGGGAAGGAATCGTGATTTTACCAACCATGAATCATAGTATTTTGTACAAAGAGTATAAAAAAATCTCAACTAAAAGTAAAAGCGACATTTCAAGGATTTATAAACCTTGTCTTGAATCATTCGAATACAAATCAAAATATGGTACGATTCAGTCTAATGTTTCTATCAATTCAATCGATTTGTAAAAATGATAATTAAACTTTAAAAAGAATAAATATTAATATAAGATGATTAATATTTACAAATGCACCAATGAATGTTGTACGTACAAAATTACCCCGTACAAACAGGTAAAATGGAATAATGGAGATGGATGGAAATCAAATACAGGAAAAATCGTAAAGGCTGGTAGTTTTGTGATTGATCCAGATACGAATAAAATTTTATTAGTGCAATCACGAGGTCAAATGTGGGGCCCACCTAAAGGTACTTTACAAGATGACGAAACGGTTATCAATTGTGCGATTCGAGAGGTGTTTGAAGAGACGGGGATTTTATTGTCGCAACAACAATTTTTGAGCAAAACGTTGGTAAAAAATAAGGCGATGTATTATACTACAGAAGTAAAGGAATTTGACATTTATCCACAGAATCATATCCAAGACAATGATGCGAATGGGATTGGGTGGTTTAATATTGAGTGTTTGGAAAAATTGGGAAAAGAACAGAAGGTATTGATCAATCAACATTGCAAAATTTTACTTAAGAAGTTTTTTGGGAAGAACATAACTTAACATCCCAATCAATACTAAACTAATCCCGATCGGGATTAGCATATCAGACAATTTCATTCTAGGACTAGAACAAAATTGAGTTTGAGTCGTAACTATAACAGCATTGCCTTGAGCATTCGACAAATTATCCTTTTCTGCAGCATTTGACAAATTTTTATCCTTGTCGGCGTTTTCATTTTCAGAGTTGTACAATAAATTCAAGGTTGGTGTTTCGTTGAATGGAATGATAGGACTTGCATTTGGGTTCGTAATATAATCGATGGTTTTAAAAACGGTCTGGTCCAAAAATTCGATTTGTCCCAATTTATCCGGATCAGGGTAACTCCACCAAATTTTGTCAAGAGTAATGTAATAGGTATCATCTTCAGTTGATTTGTCGATTTTTCCGTAAGTTACGTCATCATAATGTTTACTGTCAGTGCCTTGTACTCTGCATAAAATGTTGTGCAGTGGAGCAATTTTAAACAATTCGAGTAGTTTAACATCGGGTTTAATGTTAACTTTGGAAAGTAAATTGAATGAATTTGTGTTTATCGGATTCCAATTCAAAATATCATAAATATATTTCATTATTTTATTATATACATTTAAAAGTTTTTATTATGTTAAAAATGGCTACCGATATTCCAATAAAATCTCTAATGTCAGAATTTGAATCCCTAGAACCTGAAATTAAAAAGAGACGGGTTGAACTCAAAAAACTAACATCTCGAATGAAAGAAATCAAGGAAAAGATCTTGCTTTTTTTGAAAGAAAAAAATCAACCAGGTGTAAAAGACCAATATATTGCTTTGGTATCCGAGAAAGTTGACAGAGTGAAACGAAAAAACAAAAGTGAAATCAAACAACGAACTCTGAATGTTTTGTTGAATTACATGGATGGAACAAAAGCCGAAAAATTGTGCAAGGAAATTGAAGAATCGAAAAAAGCTGATGTTGAAAAAAAAGAAGTCTTAAAAAAATACGATAATAAAAAATAAAAACTTATAATAAAAATGTACAAGAAAGATGGTAATCAAATCACCCGTATTACAACTAAAGATACATTTAAATCTGTTGAAGGTTATAAACTAATGGCTTCAGACCCAACTACATCTGTAGTCTCGTCTTTCATGAATACTCTCATCGATAGTACAATTCTATTGGTAATTGTTGTTGTAGCCTTGATCATTTTAATTTTGCACTTTTATCGCAAAAAATAATTGTATACTTAAAAAAATAGAATTATAAAATGTCATCTCGTAAACCAAGTCCATATTCATCTTTTAATTCTTATAATAAGATTGATAGTGAAATGAAAGAGAAAGCTGCAAAAGAAAAAGAAGACCAAAAAAGGCAAATGCAAGAACGGCAAATGCAAGAACGACAAATGCAAGAACGACAAATGCAAGAACGACAAATGCAAACGGCTCCACAACAAATGAATCCTCAAATGCGTAATCAAATGTCTGCTCAGCAAATGCAACAACAAATGAATCCCCAAATGCA
>Ga0114951_10002330_pt1 | contig 21587 bp, 9 predicted proteins | sample AM7aDNAmetaG_FD_88677 | JGI IMG/M metagenome (GOLD analysis project Ga0114951, IMG submission 88677) | Freshwater microbial communities from Finland to study Microbial Dark Matter (Phase II) - AM7a DNA metaG | ecosystem: Environmental > Aquatic > Freshwater > Lake | place: Finland: Lake Alinen... | reverse complement strand
GTTCATCACCAATGCCAAATTATTGCTAAGTCAAGAAATCAGAGATAGAATTTTTTACTGGACAAGTGGCAATCCAAGAATGACTTGGGATGTTTGTTCAGAAGTAGAGAACAGGTTGAAAACCGAAGTACTTACAGCAGATGCGATTGATAAAATAGTTAATCAAATCTATCTGACAACTTTTGACAAACCGCCTATTGACAACATTCGTGAACTGGTAACAAAAGACAGAGAAATAAGAAATTCAATTGTTGAAATTGAATACAAAAAGGGAAAGGAAGTTTCAGACAAGATTAAAAACAAATTGTATCTCTCTGGAATTGTAAACTATGATGAAAATGATATTCATATCAAAAATGAAATCATTAAACAATCATTGAATCTAGAATGGATAAAATCCATTGAAGAGGCAGACAAAGGACTTATTAAAATTGCATTAGAGTATTTTGAAAAAGAGGATTTTACAGAATGCCTATATTCATTTGAAAAATATCTCGGAGAAAATGTTTTTGAGGAAGAAGTAATTTCCTTATATTACTACTATATGGGTATTGCTGCCTATAGAAGTTCATTGTTTGAGAAATCTTCAATATATTTAGATAAAGCGAACTTTGACATAGAAGACGAAAGCAAGCTATACTACAAAGTGCTTCACATAAGGAGTCTTGTGTATTATTACCGCAATATGATTGAGGAAAGTTTAGAGTGCTTGAAGATTATAATTGAGGGTAAGAAAAGAGATGAAACCTATATGAGGGCATTGTTAAATTACGGTAGTTTCGCATTGAATTCGGACAAGCAGATTCATAAGGAACAGTCGTTAAAAATATTTCAAACAATTATAAGTGACACCGAAATCACGAAAGGAAAATTAAAGGAGGAATTAATCAAAGAACTAAAATCAATTGCATACTACAATTTAGCACAAATTAATCTTTACAATCAAGATACAGAATCAGCTATTTTACATTACAGCAAGGCAGTTGAATTTAGTGAAGGTAAAAAGCCTGCCATTGTTTTAGCTTTGATAAAAACAACAAACTCTGATGAAGATAAATATGTTCTTTTAAACCAACTGATAGATTTAGTTATTGCAGGAAAAATAAAGCCAATTGAGAATGACCCAGAAAAACCTATTGATTTTAGTTTTGATGAGTTAAAGGAAGTTGCAATAATTTCCTACCTTTCAAGCAAACCAGATTTGTTCAAAAAAATTATTCCTGCTTTATCTTTACTAGGCGAAAAAACAATCTCTAAACATCTTTTTGACTTGGCCATTTTCTCAATTAATAAAAACACGGATTTGGTAACCGCAATAAAGTTACTAAACGGTATTTATGACAACTTTGAAAATGATGAATTTGCAATTGACAACGAAACAAGATATAATACTCTAAAACTACTTGCATATTTTACTCGGACACTAGAATCAACAGACAAGCATATTGAATACTTAAATCTGTTTGCTAAGGAACGTTTGGCATTGGTTGATTATTTAGATATGGAAATTTTCACGAACTTAATCTACTCTCTTAGCGAAAAGAAGAAGTATCAAGAAGCATTAAAGTATGTAAACTTAATTAATTCACTCCGTCCATCAGTTCCTGAAGGAAACTTGATTAACTACCTTGTCATTTATCATTTAGAGTTGAACATTTATTTCTGCTTGAATAACCGTCAAAAAGCTGTTCAAAAAGCGGAAGAAATTATTCTGCTTGCAAATGATGAAAAAGTAAAACTGCAAAACAGCAATCTCTTGGGAGAAACAGGACTTGAAGTAATTAGGCAAAATGCTGAATCAATTCTTAACCCGACAGCAAGAGTTCAAACACCCGTTAAGACAGCTAAGACATACAGTAGAAATCAAGTAATCAAGGTTCGCTACAAAGACGGAACAACATTAGAAACCAAATTCAAAAAAGTTGAAAACGATTTAAAAACAGGAAAATGTTTTATACTTAATTAGCTACCAAGCCAACTCACTACGACACGACAATGGATAGACAAATAACAGCTGAGGAAAAAGAACGAAGGCATAACAGCACCTACCCCAAAAGGCGGGGTTTTGTGTTCCAAAGACAGTTTTGTGGTTAATGAAACATTAGTTTTTCAAATCAAGTTTTGTGGTAAAAGTCCCGCCCTTCGGGTAGCTTCAAACCATTAATAGCCAATGTTATAGACCGAAAGTGTAAAAACAAAATGGCAGTATAAAGATGGACACGCTGGATATTCCGCAGAAAAATTTCGACCAACCTTCATTGTTGATTATCAAAATATTAACACGATTAGAAATTATCAGCGGGCAGTGATTTAGTTTATGGTTGGGCTATATTAGCAAGCTATATCACGACTTTCTTCTTCTGGATGGTATAGGGTGTATTACAAGGGTTATCATTCAAATTTGCTTCTTTCTGATAATAAAATTATTTAGTATCCCATGGAATATAAGTAAAAGTTGTATTAATGTTAAGCAAAAAATGAGTAATATATTTTAAATACAATAAATACAGTCAATTAGATATATATTTTCCTGTCCTTTGACATCAGAGAAATCAAACTCATATTCATTTAGCCTTGAATAAAATTCATCGCGCGTATTTATTTGGGTGCGTTCAAGAGTATGAATACTGACCATTAAAAAAGTCGATTACCTGCAGGATGTTATCAGCACCATATACTTCCAGATCACTCACTATCGCTGCTTCGTAAACATTCTGCCGGGGCAGGATAAATCCTTTAAATCCGTTATTCTTTGCTTCAATAGCTATAGGTAAGGCGCCTTTAATTGGCATAAGGCTTCCGTCAAGAGAAAGCTCTCCCATAATGAGGAATTCGCTTACAATATCTGATTTAATTTGTTCAGAAGCAGCCAGTATCCCTATTGCCAACGGGAGGTCATAGGCCGATCCCTCCTTACGGATATCCGCCGGAGCCATATTGATGACGATTTTTTTACCTGGAATTTTAAAACCATTGTTTCTTAGGGCTGCTTCAATGCGCTGATGACTTTCTTTTACAGCATTGTCAGGTAATCCGACTAAAAAAAACTGCACTCCTGTATCTATGTTTACTTCTATGGTAATTGTGGCAGCATTTATACCATATATCGCACTTCCAAATGTTTTTATAAGCATTGTTCTGTGTATTGATAATCTTTACATAACTCAACAATTGAAATTGAATTCAACAATTGAAATTAAATTTTTGAATAAAAATACAAACTTATTTGTATATACCAACAAATTTATTAATTCTGAATTTTCATTTCGCTGAGCAGATTTTTAGCTCCGGCAAATTTGTCAACGATGAAAAGGAAGTAACGGATGTCGAGCGATATATTCCGGCAGTAATCAGTGTTGAAATTCAAATCACTCATAGTTCCTTCCCAAACCCGGTCAAAGTTTAGCCCTATAAGTTGTCCTTCCGCATTCAAAACCGGGCTTCCGGAGTTTCCCCCGGTAGTGTGATTTGACGCAATGAAGCAGACATGCATTTCACCATCGGCATCAGAATAGGGGCCATAATCTTTTTTTAAATACAGATCTTTCAGCCGTTCATTTACCTTGTAATCGAAAATGCTTGTATCTTCTTTTTCTATAATACCCTTAAGTGTAGTAAAATATAGATACGATATGGCGTCTTCAGGTTTATAACCTTCAATTTTGCCGTACGAAATCCTTAGAGTGAGGTTGGCATCCGGATAGAAAGTCCTTTCTGTATCCATTTCAAGCTGTGCTTTCATGTAGAGCCTGTTCAGGCTATCGATCTGATAATTTAAAATGTTAATCTGCGGTAAAATTGAAGAATAATAGAACTTATAAATGGATTCTGCCAGGGTAAAGAGGGGGTCTTTCAGAATAATTTTGTAATTCTTCCTTTTGAAATTACTCAATAATTTACTGATTTTCTGATCTGATATAAAAACTGATTTCGAAATGACATCATCCAGATACCGGTCAATTTTGCCATGGTATGTCGTATTAATTATGTCGAAAACATCAGGATGTGAAGAAATGTCCCTGTTGTTATAATACTCCCGGATCATAGTTCTGAACAGGTTAATCTCTATAACCGAACTGGTGTTTTTATGGAAATTAGTCAGAGCTATTAATTGTTTCTTTCCTTCTTTTATTATCACTGAATCTGAAGAGGCTTTGTCTTTACAAAGGTTTATTAAATCATCCAGATTATTGACAATTCTAATGTAATCAGTACCCAGTGCAGCTTCAGAAAAATAATCATTAGCAAGATTTAGCGGTACTAATTGTTTATAGATATGATCATATGCGTTTAACAAGGAGCCATATTGATGGTTTCTTCCGGCTTCCAGCTTTACCCAATCCGCAAATTTAGCTTCGAACTGTTTTTTATTTGTTATGGTTTTTAATTTGTCAGTTCCCCTGCTTTCTCCGATCATTTTTTTCCAGTAATTAGCAATACTTGCTGATTTTGCTGTATACTGCAGACGTGACAGGTAATTGGTCTGCATTGCTGCCTCAATTATATGTAATCGTTTATTGCGGAGGCTGATTCGTACCGGATTTTCAATTTCAGTGATCATTTCAACCCCAAATGATGGGATATATTCCTGGGTTCTTCCCGGATACCCGTAAACAAATGTGAAATCATCATTTTTTATACCTTTTGTCGACAGGGTAAGGCTGTATTTTGGTTTATAGGGTATGTTTTCTTTTGAATAGGGTGCAGGTTTATTGTTTTTATCGGTATAAATACGGAAGAGACAAAAATCGCCTGTATGTCTTGGCCACATCCAGTTGTCGGTATCCCCGCCGAATTTTCCGATGGAAACTGGAGGAGCCCCGACAAGACGGACATCTTCAAAAACCTCGTCAACAATAAGATAATATTTATTCCCATAATAAAAGGGCTTCACTTTGGCTTTATATGATGATCCTTTTACAGCTTCCTTTTCTATCTTTTCACAACGGGATTTTATTATTGCATTTCTTTGAGCCTGAGATAAATGATCATCAAGGTTTTGAAGAACTTTATCCGATACGTCTTCCATCCTTATCATGATGGTGGCTGTCAGTCCTTTTGCCGGAAGCTCTTCCTCATTACGCAGGGCCCAGAACCCATTGTTAAGATAATCGTGATCAAGCGTGCTATATGACTGTACGATACTAATACCACAATGATGGTTGGTCAGGATCAATCCTTTTTCGGAAATTATTTCTGCCGTACAGCCTCCACCGAAAAGAACTATCGCATCCTTTATGCTGGAATGATTTATGGAATATATTTCATCAGCTGAGATTTTTAAACCCATATTGCGCATATCTGCCTCATTTATCTGACTGATTAACATGGGGATCCACATACCCTCCTTGGCAAACAGTGAGTTTAGAAGAAAGCTCAGGTTTAAAATGAATGTTAATGATAAACGTTTCATAAACAGAGAGTTGTTATTAAAATAAATTATTTTGTTGCTATAGCTTCAATTTCAATAAGAGCATTTAAGGGAAGGTCCTTTACAGCAAATGCAGCTCTGGCAGGTGATTCATTATGAAAATATGCCAGATAGACTTCGTTCATTTGTGCATAATTTCTGATATCATTCAGGATACAGGTAGTTTTAACTATATCTTTATAAGAATAACCGGCTGAATCGAGAATTGCGCCTATGTTTTTTAGAACTTGTTCTGTTTGTTCTTTTATCCCGCCATCAATAAATAGTCCTGTTTCAGGGTTGATAGGGATCTGGCCGGAAATAAAAAGAAATCCGTTTGCTTCGATAGCCTGACTGTATGTTGCTATGGCTTTAGGAGCTTTTAAAGTAGAAATGACTCTTTTCATTATTCAATAATTATTAATTTATATTGCATGCATACTTACCTGGTGTTAATATCTCTGAAGTCTTTTTTCTTTTCTATCTTAAGATCTTGAAGCACAGAAGCTTTAACTCTGATGACAAAATTCCAGCTTTTTCTGAAACCGATAGGTACCCATTCAAACTTCATTTCCCAGCAATGAAGATCACGGTATAAACTAACCGAAGTATATGATATTTTCTTTTGCTCGAAATCGTAACCTGATGATACACCGATTTTCCACTTTGGGGTAAGGCTCAGATCCCCGTTGAATGATAAGGTTTGAATAACTTTTTTTACCGTTTTATCTGTCAGAGCCATATATTGGCTTGTATACACCAGGTTATAGTTGATATTCAGGTTCCAGGGTATTTTGAAGTTTATTTCGTCAGGGTTTTGGATATATGAAGTTGGAGGAGCAGGATTCTCATTTCCCCCTTTCTTGAAAAAACTCGGATTAAGATTCAGGCTTGCTCCAAAATTCCACGATGTGTTATCTAACCGGAATAAACGTTTATTTACTTTCCATTCGAATTGATTTCTTCTTCTTCCCAGAGAATCAATAATATAAGGGTCCCATAAACTGGCATAGGTAATATTAATGTACTTGAAAAGCCTGGTATTTCCTCTTAAACTCAAATAGGACCATTTTAAAGAGTCAAGGGCGAAATCGTAAGAAGAACTGATTGTAAAATTTTCAATCAAAACAATTTTTTTTGTCCCTGTTACAGTGTCTTTCCTGTTTCTTACCTTTATTTCAAGGTTATTACTTATTGAAAAATTCAGGCTGCCTGATTTCCCGGTTGGGGGAGAACCAAATATCCCGTTTTGGAAAACGGAATATCGTTCTGTGCGGCCAAGCGTATCTTTTTGAACAGTTTTATAATAGCCCCAAAAGTCTTTACCAAAATCAGGGCGGTAAGAAAATCCAACAGAGGGTGTTATTACATGCCTGATAGCTCTCAGTGGCCCTCTTTTAAACTGAATGATACCGTATAATTTTGTGTTTAAGGATGATCCAAGGGAAAAATCATGTGCTGCTTTAAATCCATACACTGTATCCGTTTTCAGATAGCCTACAATGGTGTCGTTATGTGCAAAAAGGGTGTCGTTCCTCCATGATTTGCGGATGGAACTGATGTACCACTTTTCATTGAAACTGAATGAGTTGGTCAGTGTGAAAAATTTGAAAAGCTTAATTGGATTACTGATCGAAAGAGTGTGGCTAATACCATTCTGAAATTGTTTTATCGATTCTGCCCGAAACAACAATGAATCGTAGGTGCTGATTTTATTTTGTACCGTCACCCTGTAGTCAACACCAATATTTTCATACCATTTTATTTCACCGATATGTGTTTTCCTTCTCAATGGATAAAACCGGTTCACAGAAATATTTATGTCGGGCAGCGACATATCAATTCTGTGTGTATTTGTATTCTGGCTGTGAGTTAAATTTGCCGACAGGTATACTTTTTGAAAAAGTGTTGCTGAATAGGATATGCTGGAACTGAAGGTATTGCTCAGATAATCGACTGTACTAACCGGGTTATACTGGTTGTATTTCCCGCTTTGAAAGTTCACATCCGCTGAGAATTTGCTGTTTGGCCGTGACTTAGGATCCTGAACATGTTTCCATTTTATTGAAAAATCCTTGCTGCTTGAGAATTCGGGAGTATTTTCCTGCCCTATTTTATTAAAAGCATAACTGACACTTAACGATCCATCAAATTTATAACGCTTTTTATAGCGGGTTGTGTTTTTAATTCCCCAGCTTCCCCTCGTATAAATATCCCCTCGGAATTCCATATCAATATAATCATTTATACCCCAGTAATAACCTAAGTCTTCAAAGAAAAAGCCCCTGTTCGCGGACTCACCGTACTTGGGTAATAAAATCCCGGAATGTCTTCCGTTCTTATTCGGGAAGAATCCAAAAGGTATAGCAATAGGTGTGGGTACATCTTCTATTACAAGATATGCAGGACCGGATACAATCTTATTTTTGGGAATTACTTTCGCTTTCGCAAAGTCAATATGGTAATGCGGATGATCCAGATCACAGGTTGTGTATTTCCCTTTAAAGATGTATGTGATATCATCACTCATTTTTTTAACTGTTGAACCGTGAAGGTAACTGTCTCCCTCCTTGGTAATGACCTCATTGCTGAGACCTTTTTTTGTTTTGAAATTATATTTAATTTTCTTCGCTTTAAACGATTGTTCCCCATCTTTAAAAACAGGAAGACCTTTTTCCTTTCCTGCAGAATCTGGGACGCCCGTGGCAGTCAGCGTATTCAGATTAAAATCGAGCTCAATAAAATCAGATTTTATATTCAAGGTTTGATAGCTTATAACAGCGCTGTTATATAAATAAGACTTTTTGTTTTTTATATCAAAACGAATAGAATCAGAAGCAGAATAATCCACCTTTGCGTCAAGTGCATTCTTTTTTGAGTTAACAAGCGTGTCTTTGCTCCCTTTCTTGGCAATAGTATCGGCTTTCCTTCTGGCGTATAATTGTTTTGTTTTTATATTAATATAAGAACTGTCTTTTATAACTGAATCATTAACAGCCTGAGCATCAATATTTAAACTTATGGTCAGGAATAATGTAACCAGTAAAACTAGGGGTATATATTTTTTAATTAAAAGTCGCAGCAATTTAATTATTTTTGTGTACACAATAACTGAAGCAAATTTAAAGTTTCTCAATCAAATAACACTGAGATATTTTGATGAAACGTTATTTTCAAACATTTGTTATATCATTCATATTACTAATCGCAGTATATAACAGAGGCTTTTCCCAGTCACAAAAATTATCTGTAATTGTTATTGATGCCGGTCATGGTGGTAAAGATCCCGGAGCTGTCGGGAAAAATTCGATGGAGAAGAATATAGTATTATCCATAGCATTGAAACTCGGCAAACTGATCAATGACAAGTATCCTGATGTTAAAGTAATTTATACAAGGAGCAGTGATGTGTTTATCGAGTTATACAGAAGAGCCAAAATTGCAAATGAAAATAAAGCTGATTTATTTATTTCTATTCATTGCAATTCATCCAAAAACACTGAACCATATGGTTCTGAAACGTATGTGATGGGTATTAATAAATCAAAAGCTAACCTTGAAGTCGCCAGAAAAGAAAACTCATCCATACTGTACGAAGAAAATTATTCAAAACAATATGAAGGTTATGACCCATATTCTCCTGAGGCTACAATAATTTTCTCCCTTTATCAGAATCTTTTTCTTGATCAGAGTCTTGATCTGGCGGCCCGGATCCAGAAACATTTTTCAAAGTCATTCAGTTCACTTAACCGGGGAATTAAACAGGCCGGTTTCCTTGTTTTATATAATGTTACAATGCCGGGTGTACTGGTAGAAGCCGGATTTATTAGTAACACGGAAGAAGAAACATTACTCAAATCCGCTGAAGGACAGCAGAAAGTTGCCCAATCGCTGTTAAAAGCAATTTGTGAGTATAAAAATAACAAAGAAGGATTATCTCTTGAAATGGAAGATGTTGATGTACCCGGATCAATTGTTGATACAAATCATAAAAACAATATTGTCAAAAGAAAACATTCTATACATGATTCTATCCCTAAAAAATTATCTGGTCAAAAATCAAATATAGCAGACACTCTGACTATCAATGGAAAAATAATTTATAAAGTTCAGTTTATGACTTCTCCTGTAAGGATTTTACCAGGTTCACCAAAGTTAAAAGGGCTTGAGGATGTGAATTATTATATGGATAAAAAAATGTACAAATATACTGCTGGAAATTTTAACAGTATGTTGAAAGCAGTAGATTATCAGGAAGTTGTTAAAAAAAATGGATACCATGATGCTTTTGTTGTACTTTTTCTTAACGGAAGACGAATTAGTTTGGAAGAAGCAAAAAAGAAGTTGAAAGAGAATTAAATAAATTATATTAGATTTGCAAAAACATTAGAAGTTGAAAATCAAAAAAGAAATAAAAATTGGTTTCTTATTTATAGCAACACTTGCCATATCCATCTGGGGATTAAACTATCTGAAGGGTAAGGATATTTTTACCAAACAAAGATTATTGTATGCTATTTATGAAAATGTTAACGGTTTACAGGTGTCAAATCCTGTACTTTTAAGGGGGTATAAAATTGGACAGGTAAAAGACATTCATTTTACGAATGATTCATCGCCCCGGATTGCTGTTATAATGTCTATTTCTTCTGATGTTAAAATCCCCAAGAAGACCACTGCAAAAATCTTTAGTGAAGATTTATTAGGATCAAAAGCAATAGAACTTCAGTTTATCAAGTCAAATGCATATGTTGAAAATGGGGATACATTAGTCTCGGATATACAGGCCAGCTTGGGTGATGAGGTGAACAGACAGATGTTACCGGTGAAGCAAAAAGCAGAGAAACTTATGGCTTCTCTTGATACTGTTCTCGCAAGTATTCAATCTATTTTTAACGAGAATACCCGTGATAATTTAAGACAAAGTTTTGAGAACATTAAAATAACCATAGATAAACTCAGGAATACACTGACAAATGTTGATACCATTATATCAGAGCAAAAAAACAATCTTTCAGCTATTATACTTAATGTTCAGTCGTTTACGGGTAATTTGAAAAAGAATAATCAGGAGATTAATCATATTTTAGATAATATTTCAACTTTCAGCGACACCCTGACTAAATTGCAGATTTCAAAAACAATCAATAATGCAAATAAAGCCATCAATGATATTTCTTCTGTTATTGATAAAGTAAATAAAGGTGAAGGAAGTATTGGCCTGCTCATTCATAATGACAGCCTCTATAGGAATTTAAACTCATCTTCAAAGGAGCTTAATGAATTGCTTAGAGATATTAAACTGAACCCTCAAAGGTATGTTCATGTTTCAGTTTTCGGCAGAAATCCAAAAAGAAATAAATATACGCCTGCATCAAAATAGTAATTAGAAAATCATGAATTTTGATAAGGCAATCTCTGAAATTACCGGAAAAATTAATGACATTACCAATCATCCTGTTTTTGCTGTTTTAAAAAAATCGAAAAAAAGGTATATAGGAATAGCTGTTAATTCTACGGTCATATATTTATTCGTCTACCTGTGTATTCTTCTCCTATATCAGACAGCAACAGTCATTGCATCCAGCACTTTTAATATTCATCTTATTTATTTCTACAACAGAATATTTTTTTTAACTTCCGGTAAGGCTTCCGTTTGGAACAGGGATTCTATACTGACCGTATTTTCATCAGCACCTGTCGTGATGGCTTATTTCTGTGCTATTTGCATTGTCGTTTTTTTGACAAAATTCAGGGAGGCAACGCGATTCAAATTGTTTTATGTTTGGGGATTTTCCCTTATACTAAACAGGGTGATCTGTGTTTTTGCTATAGGATTAGTATTTACATTGTGGGGATCAAATCTGATAGTCGATTGGATGTATTTTGACAAGAGCAGTAAAATTATTTTCTGTGCGTTTTCAATAATTGCGTTACTATTAATAGGTAAGGTCTCAGCGAAAGCCTTTTTGTACACTGCTGAATCTCCGCTGCTTGTAAAGGCAAATGAAAAAAAACTGGCTTTTATTATATCTCAGGTCTTTATACCGACAATTGCCGGAAATTTCATTCTTTTTATCCTTTTATTACCCTATATTAATTTCCTTGAAATAGCGGTAGCATTATCATCGGTGTTAATGATTATTCCTGTGTTTTTTAATTACAGGAAATTCAAGGTAATTGAAGCTATATCAATATTAGGGGCCGATGTAAAAGATAAGCAATACAATATCAATAAGCTGAATATACTGATATTGCTCGGTTTCTATATCCTATACCGTATAGTATTTATTAAAGGCATTTTTATTTAATTCTGAAGATGTCAGTTTTATTCAGCGGCCTTTGCTCAATTATCCATTTGAAATTTTTAAGCTGAAGTTCAGCAGGGTTAGCCTCTTTTTCAGGGTATAATGTTGCATTAGGGTTATTGATATAAGTGATTGATGTTATCTTTTTATCGTTTATATAAATAATTAAATCATGAGAAATACCTTTATTTATCCCGATAAGAGATCCGTCTTCATCCCGGACATAATAAACGGTTTCTGAATTACCTTTTACAATGACCTTGTATAATTTATTATCCTGTAAAAACCCGGTCATCTTCTTTCCTTTTACCTGATTGAATTTCAATGAATCATCAAGAGAAATGATGAAAGCCATATTGTTAAAAAATATCCTGCTTATCTGGTTATCTGTAATCTTGATAATGATAGTATCAGCAAACAATTGATTACTATCGGTCCATATAACGGGATTTTTAAAAAGGGTAATAAGAGAATCAGAGTTATTGTACACCAGGGAGTCGCATATCCCCTGTATATCTTTTCTGTAAAACCGCGTATGATGATAAGCAAACGTGGATTTTGTGTTTTGGGTAGAATCAAAAGTTGCTTTTAATGTATCAGCATGAATAAACAATGAATCCTTATCATCATAGAAAATACCTACAGCGCTGTCAGTTACGATGGAATAACCTTTATTTTCAAAATACTCAGCATAATTTCCCCGGGTAATCATTTTTTTTATGGAATCACAGATGGTAATTTTCCGAAACGCTTTTCCAAATCCCTGTTTCCGATCGTAGTATAAGCTATCGCTAAAGAGAACTTTATCCTTATTATGGAATACGGACTTCTTACTAAAACTTGAAATGTCTTTCTTGGTATCGTACCAGCCATTTTCACAATGGATCGTATTTTCTTTACTAATGATGTTTGTAGGACCCAAAAACGTGGCAACGTCAGTATAGGTGTTATATAATAATGTATCTGAATAAACCGTGTATTTGGGATTAGTGAGGACAACACTGTCTTTAAAGAATAATTTCTTGGAATTTGTGTAGTAATAACCTTTAATGCTAACCAGCACGTTTGCTGTATCAGTAATCTTACCTCTGTTATAATATGTTGCTGTATTCTCATTTCTGTCGAAAATCAGTAAATTGGTTGTCAGCACTGTTTGCTTATCAATAAGTTTAACATTGTCAATTAACCTGGCCATTCTTGTATTGCCTGTATAAACCAACTTATCGCTATACATATCCAGAGTATCATTTACATTAATATGAATATTCCCAAATGCTTCAATATCATTCCTGTCCTGATAGAGATAGGCACTGTCGCAATACATAAGAATATTTTCGTGAGAGAAAATGGCATTTCCTTTAATCCGGTTAGCATCATTACCCATACTTTTATCGAATTCGATCGAATTGGCCTGGACCAGCTTGATCTTTTTTATTTGTTGTGCGTATGTCTGAAATTGGAATAGCAGCAGGGAAATAATAATAATTTTTATTTTAACCAAAGGGAAGGACATAATACCTTTAAATCTGTTTACAAATATAGAGAATAGACTTCTATATAAAACAAAAAGATGCATATTATGCATCTTTTTGCTGATCTTGAAAATCGTAGTTTCTAATGAATCAGGGTAACCGTTCCTGTGGCGAAATCTCTGCCGTTTTTCAATTTAATAGTGTAGGTATATACTCCCATTGGCAGTAATTCGCCATCCTGATTTTTACCATCCCATGGAATTTTATAGCCATGCGATTCAAACAACAGGTGACCGGAACGATCATAAACTGCAACAAAGCACTGAGGATAGAACTGAATATTGCCAATTTCCCATGTTTCATTTACACCATCTCCGTTTGGGGTAAATGCTCTCGGTATGATCAGGTCTCCAAGTGAATCAGGTGCATTGGTGGTAATTACCAACACCTGAACTGAATCACTGGCAATACAATTATTATCATCTCTGAATGTGACCGTATATACAGTCGTAACAAATGGTTTTGCATAAGGATTAGTAATATGAGTATTACTCAGAGCATTAGCCGGTGTCCAGTAAACATAATCATAATTACCACTGAAAGTAGCATGAAGCTGGGTAGAGTCACCTCTGTAAATAATGACATCTTCACCCGCATCGGCAAATATGCGTGGCAGAACAGATATGCTAATAGATGCTGTATTGCTCAAACAATTGTTGGCATCAGTTACATTGAGGAAATATGTACTGGTCGATTCAGGTAAAATAAGTGATGAAGGCGAATTTGGAGAGTAAATACTATTTGGCGCGTCATTTGACCACCAGTTATAATAATATTGAGGTGTTCCTCCGGTAACTTCTGAATTCAAAGTAAGGAAAGACCCATAGCAGTTGTGCTGCAATGCATCTGATGTAATTTGTGCATTGAGTTGGGGTGGTTGCGTTATTGTAAGTGACGCATTGGCAATACAATCGTTATTATCGGTTACAGTAACCTGGTAATTGCCTGATGTTAATGTGGAAACTGTTGCAGAAGTATAGTTTCCGGTCCATAAGAACTGATATGGCATAGTCCCTCCGTTAATATTTATCGTTGCCTTGCCATCGTTACCGCCAAAGCATTTAACATTGCTTATAACAAGCGAAGTAGCTTCAAGTGCAACAGGTTCGTTAAGGGTAATAAATGCATCAGCAGAGCAGTTATTATCATCGGTCACGATAACATGGTACGGGCCGGCACTTAAATTTGATACATTTTGCGTGTACTGAGGAGGCATGGTGTTCCAGGCATAGTGATAAGTTCCTGTTCCACCGGTAACATTAATATTGATACTTCCATTATGCATTCCGAAACAGGAAACATTTGAATATGACCCAATGGTCGCATGTAAGGCAGCCGGCTGGTTAATCATTACTGTAGCACTCGATGTACATCCTATAGCATCATTAATATTAACAACATAATTTCCTGCAGCAAGTCCTGATGCATAAGCACCGTTTTGCTGAGGAATGGTGTTCCAGGAATAATAGTATGGTAATGTACCTCCGGTTACCTGAACGTGGGCCGTTCCATCACTGTTACCATAGCAACTGACATTATCATGATTGTTTACAGTTGATTGTAAAGCAGGAGCCTGAGTGAGAGATTTAATTACTGTATCCTTACATCCATAGTTCGAACCAACAATGAGCCTGACATTATAGGTCCCAGCTGAGGGATACGTATAATTAGGATTCTGTACGGTTGAACTGGAAGGTCCGAAGTTCCAACCCCAGGTTGATATTGAGCCGCCGTTGATTGTAGACAGGTCATTGAAATGAACCGGAGTATTGAAGCACACCTGGTTAAAACTAAAATCTGCTACAGGGATAGGTACGATATTTACTAAAACAACATTGGATGGAGTGTTTGCACAGCTGCCATTCTTCAAAATAACCCTGTAATAGGTAGTAGTGGTCAGGTTTCTGAACCCAAGAGTATCAGTTGTGTTTGCTATCATATACCATGATGATGTTCCATTGGGTGAAGCTTCCCATCTTAATATATTACCTGAATACGATGTCAGACGTAACCTGCCGCTGTTGCTACCGCTACAAAGATTGTTAGCTCCCTGTAATGCCAGATAACCGGGATTAGGCGGAACATCAATATTTACCACAGTAACCGTGGAAGCGGTAGCTGCACAAACACCGCTCTGTACCATGGCTCTGTAATATGTAGTGGAAAATAAATTTGGGGTAACATACAGGTTAGAATTGGCACCATTCCCACCTGTTACGTTCACCCAGTTACTGTTTCCATTTGGAGATTGTTGCCATTGAATTGTCCCGTTAGCACCGGCCAGAGAGACTGAAGAGGTGCTCCCCTGGCAGATAGGATTTGCATTTACAATAGCAGTACCGCCAACAGTCAGTGGGTTAATTATTACAGTATCTTTTATAGAATAAACCGTTTGACATCCGATTCCATACTGGGAAACTGCAGCCCGGTAGAAAATAGTATTCGATAAATCCGGGGTGAAATATGTTGAAGAATTAATTCCGGTTCCTGCATTAACATTAGCCCAACCGGTATTACCATTGGGAGATTGCTGCCATTGAATATTCCCATTATACCCCGAAAGAGTAACAGAAGTGGAATTATTTATACAAATAGGGCTCACTGCGATAGCTGTTCCTGCTACCGGGTTTGGGTGAACTACCATCGTATCGACAGTTGAATAAACTACAGCACATCCGTAACCTGCCTGGGTAAGTTGAGCTCTGTAAAAAGTAGTATTTGAAAGAACAGGGGTATTATATACCGATGAATTCTGGCCGGAACCACCGGTTACATTAGCCCAACCGGTATTTCCGTTAGGTGATTGCTGCCATTGAATGGTGCCGTTATAACCGCTTAAATTAACAGTAGAAGAATTGCCAGAGCACAAGGGACCGTTTGCAGATGCACTTCCACCGGCCGGACTTTGATTTACGATAACAGTATCAATGCTGGAGTACATAACAGGACAACCAACTCCTGAATTCAAACGGGCTCTGTAATAAGTTGTAACCAGCAGTGGAGAGGTGGTATAGGTAGTTGTATTCATACCTGAGCCAATGGTTAAATCTGTCCAGTTAGTAATACCATCCATCGATTGTTGCCACTGAATATTCCCAACCTGTCCGCTTAATTGTAGAATTGAAGTCGTACCACTGCAGATAACAGGATATTGAGCTACAGCAAATCCGCCAACAGCAATCGGAAGGACCACCATTGTATCAGGGACTGAGTAGGCATCAACACAACCACTTCCGGTTTGTGATAAAAGAGCCCTGTAATAAACAGTAGCTGTTAAAGCAGGTGTAATATAAGTAGGAAGATTTTGTCCGCTACCTTCACTACCAGGGATATTTACCCATGTACTTCCGTTAAGAGATTTTTGCCATTGAATATTGCCTAAATAACCGCTTAAAGAAACCGAAGATGAATTGTTGATACATACCGGGCTGCTGGCTGTAGCAATTCCGCCGTTTGGAGTTGAATTGACTATGACTGTATCTTTTGATGAATATGCAGTAGTACAACCAACTCCGTTTTGAGTCAGTTTTGCTCTGTAAAATGTAGTGCTGCTTAAACCGGCTGTAAAATATGTCGGGTCATTTATGCCGGAACCACTTGATACATCTGTAAAATTAGTTCCGTCAGAGGATTGCTGCCATTGTACAACACCGGATTGGCCGGTTAATTGTAATGAAGATGTACTGCCACTGCAGATTACCGGCGGCGATGCCAAAACAGTTCCGCCAACAGGCAATGGATGGACAATGACAGTATCAACTGAAGAATATGCATCGACACAGCCGGCACCTGTCTGGGAAACTCTGGCCCTATAATACATAGTGCTGGATAAAGTGGGCGTACTGAGAATAGTTGAAGTTGCTCCGAATAAATCAGTCCAGAGCCCAATACCATCAGGTGATTGCTGCCACTGAACAGAGTTACCGTTGGCACCTGATAACAGAATTGTGGTTGAATTCCCGGAACAGATTTCACTTGAGACGATGGCAGTGCCACCGACAGGTTGATTGTAAACACTTACGACAACAGGGTTGCTGGAAGGACTTATCCCTGAAGGGTAACCTGAGCATCTCATATAGAGATAATATATAACAGAGCTTGACAGTGTTGTAGTATAATCAGGAGTAGTTGACCAATCCCTTACTATATGACTTGTATTGTAGTTAGGTCCGTCGCGCCACTGGTATTCCCAGCTGTCTGAGCCTCCATCACATCTTCCACCGCTATGGCTTATATATTGGAAGGTAACAGTGTTCCCGGCACATATCTGTGGTTGAGGTAAATTGTGATTTGCAGTAATCGTCTGCGGAGGACCAATACACTGGACTTCGGCTACCCAACCCGGGCGGATGGTAAAGTTTGAAGAAGAAATAAAGTTGGCTGTAAGCTGCCCGTTTAATGCATTTGATGTAATATCGAACGGAACTGCAGGGGTGCCTGAATATGCCGTATTTACCCCGTTATTTAAAACATTAAGTATATCATCGCCGGCTTCAGTGTTGAAGGCAGTAAAGTGAATTCTTATTGTGTTTCCGGCAGAAGGAATAAAAGTGTAATTAAAATTTTCATTGCTATTGTAATTGCCTGATATACCTCCTGAATCGTACCAACTGTTATTACAGGAATAGGGGTTATTTGGATATTGTGCAATGGCATAGCTGGTAAGCAATATTAATATCGCTGTTAATAAAGACTTTAAAGAGGATGTTTTCATTCCTAATGATATTTAATTTATTATTAAATCAATATTATTCAATATGTATAGCAAATTTATAAAATTAATAGTAAAATTCAAATAAAAAATTAAAATTATTAATTTAGAATGTTTATAAATAAATAAGAAAGACATTCTCTCTTAATGAATTATCTGATAATAGTAACTTTTCCTCTGATTACTTTTTCAGGTTCAAAACTAATATGCTCATCAACTTTATAAATTAGCATCCAAACATAAGTATCCAGGGGGCACTTTTCACCTTTGTAGGTTCCGTCCCAACCTTCGTTATAATCATATGAGTGGAAAACTTCTGTACCCCAACGGTCGAAGATATAGAATTCATACTTTTCAAAATATTGTGGATCAAAACTGGAGATGGGCTTAAACACTTTGTTAAGTTCGTTCCCGTCATCCGGAGTGAAAGCATTGGGGACCCATATATGTGTGTAATCCCTTACGAGGATGTTCTGACTTGATGTATCTATACAACCATGATCACTTATTGCAATCAACATTACATTGTACAAACCGGTATCATTGAATGTATATGTAGGGAGCTTCGATTGTGAGAATGGTACACTGTCAATAAGCCATTCGAAATTCACACCACCTTGTCCAATATAATCAAAATATACTGTCTGTTCAACTATAGGATACTGTGGGTTAAATATAAAATCCGCACTGGGTAAAGGCCAGGTATAAACATAATGGTTTAATGTAACTTCTCTGCAACCGTATATAGTTACGCTGTACATTGTACTCGTTAACGGTCTGGAATTCAAAGTGTCATTTGTTTCTCCGTTCATCCACAAATAGCTGTGACCTCCTGTTGCATATAGCATGATCGGTGTGTCCGAGCAAATAGAATCAGGTCCGAAAAGTCTCATCTTTGAAGGATCTTCAACTAATATCACAGCTCTGACGGTATCACCAATACAACCAAATTCTGATTGTTCAACGACTGAGATTGTATATGCCCCTTCAGTATTACCCCAATGAATCGTAATCGTGTCGTTAACTGTATTTGCAGGTGTGATAGTTCCGCCCTGGGCATTCCAGCTGTATGTTGAATTATTGAAACCGCTTACCTCATAATTTAATATATCATCAAAACAAACCGTATCACGCCCGAATATAGGTGATGTTCTGGGTTTCGGGTGAACAATGACATTTACAGAAGCAACGGCATCAGGACATCCAAAGGGTATATTTGACATAGTGACAGTATATGTTCCGGAGTTGGAAGGTGATGCATTGGTAATAGAAGCGTCTTGCTGATCAGAGGTCCATGACGAAGCACTGTGGCTCCAGTTATAAGTTGGGTTCGGAGGAATAACTGTAGGTTGTGAATTGAGCAGAAGTGTTTCTCCTTCACATATCGGACTATTGCTTGATGCTGTAATACTCGGAGGTGCATACATGATCAGTTTTATACTGTCAGAATCTGTACCGCAATAATTAGAGACACTTAATATAAGATAAGCCTCGCCGCTGATTGAATCATTGTAACCTATAGTGTACAGAGGATGCAGTATATGACTATTATCAAATGTTCCGTCTCCTGTCGAAGTCCAGTTAATATTCTGGGCATATTCAGATGTATCAGAGCTGATTAAATAAGAAGTACCCGTAATCCCACAAATAGTATCTGTATTTCTTGTAATATTTGAAACAGGAAGAGGATTAATCTGAAGATACATCGTATCGGATAAATTTAAACAAGGTGCATTTGCCTGTACCTGTAACACCAACATCACTGACCCGTATTCTCCTGCTAAAGGTGAATAGGACGGAGTCAGTGAATTTTGGTTTGAAAGCGTCCCCTGTCCATTCGATGTCCAGAAATATGATATCGCATTATCAGCATGTGCTGCCCCTGGAGCTATATTATAAATAGCATTTTCACAAATAGTATCGTCAGGACCGGCGTTAACAACAGGGGCAGGGATTATTGTCAGGTTCATGGTGTCCATTACCATTCCGCAGGGATTATTGCCATATGCTGTTAAAATAAGCAACACGTTTCCGGTTTCTCCGGCCGCAGGTGTGTATGTGGGAGTCAATGTACTGTTATTGCTTATTACCCCTAATCCTGTGTGAGTCCAGTTTATGGATCTGTAATTTGTTGCCACAGAATGGCCACCTGGTAATGTTATGGGCGTTCCTTCACAGGTAAAAGTATCGACTCCAGTCATTGCGACAGGTGCGGGAGTTATTCTTAGAATCATGGCATCTGCCGAATCACGGCATGGCCCGATTCCATGAGCAGTTAATATTAGTGTAACAGATGTTTCTCCAGGAATAGGAGTATATGTCGGTGTAAGTGTATTAATATTCGATAAAGTACCAAACCCTGAAGTTGTCCATGCAATGTAACTATAACTTTGAGCACGCGAATGATTTACAGGCACGGTATATGAATTTCCCTGACAAATGATATCGTCAGCACCTGCATTGGCAATAGGTAATGGTGTTGGTATGATCACCGCATTTCCGGTAACATTACCATGGCAATACCTGTCTGTAACAGATACCAGTGAATAAGATCCGGCAGTCACTGTATTGATGCGATAAGGGTTGGCATAAGTTCCAGAAATAGGTATAGGATTAGGATTAGGGCTAACGGTATAGGAGAAAGACCAAGGTCCAGTACCTGTGAGGTTAACAACTAAAGTAGCGTAATCATTCCCATCGTTACATATTGAATCAGAACCTGAAATATCAGCAGAAGGGAGAGGATGTATCAGCACCATATAGTTGGTCGGAATATTGCTGCAATTAGTTAAATTGTCAGTTTCAATTACATTGACCCAGCCATTTGAAACTGAGCTCCAGTTAACATTAATCTGACTGGTGCCTTGTCCTGTTGCGATAGAACCTCCATTGATATTCCATTGATAAGTATGTCCGGGCACTGCAGGAATGGAATAGGGTACATTAGTTTCGTTTGCGCAAACAGCTTGTGGTCCGCTTATAACAGGTGTTGGAGATGTTACTATAATAACATTAAATAAGGCTGAGATTGCAGAACAGCCTGTATTAATTATTGATTCAGTCACGAGAATATTTCCTGGACCGGCATTAAGCCATGTTACAGTAATGGAACTGGTATTTTGGCCGGAAGTTATATTCCCTCCCGTAACTACCCATGTATAATTGTGTCCCTGTATATTTGGAGTAGAGTAAATGAAACCGGGCTGAGCTGAGCAGGCAACAGAAGCTCCCGTTATCTGAGGATTTGGAAGCGGATTAACAACCAGAATAGTTGTAATTGTACTATCACATCCATTTACAGTAGTGAGATGTGAGGGGTAAGTGCCGCTTGTATTAACAACAGAACCATCAGGAAGTGTGTATGTAGTTCCCTGGCATACATTTGCATTGACGGTATTGCTATAAACAGGATTTACAGTCAGATTCGTAGTGATTGTACTGTCACAACCATAGATGGTATGCAGGCTTGAAGTATAGGTTCCGGCAACCGATACATTGGTATTGTTAGGCAAGGTGTAAGAAGATCCCTGGCAAATAGCAGCATCAACAGTAATATTATATACGGGATTAACAGTCAGGTTTGTAGTGATTATACTGTCACACCCATTGATAGATGTTAATGTTAT
>Ga0114951_10002328_pt1 | contig 21594 bp, 17 predicted proteins | sample AM7aDNAmetaG_FD_88677 | JGI IMG/M metagenome (GOLD analysis project Ga0114951, IMG submission 88677) | Freshwater microbial communities from Finland to study Microbial Dark Matter (Phase II) - AM7a DNA metaG | ecosystem: Environmental > Aquatic > Freshwater > Lake | place: Finland: Lake Alinen... | reverse complement strand
TCAAGGATGGAGAGAATAAGTATAAGTACGATTTCTCTATCATGGACAAGTATCTTGATTATGCTGAAAAATATATGGGCAAACCCAAGTTGGTTTGCTTCGTCGTCTGGGATGTTTATATGGCAAACAAGAATGTGGAAAACCTGGATGATAAGCAGATGATGAAATTCTTGAATAATGGTGGATGGCTACAGGGACCGGGGTGGGGAGAGATGCGTAAGGATCTGGATCAAATGACCGAGAAAGACCGGAAGCGCGCTCATGAAATCTGTCAGTATATGAGGGAGCCTTACGATCCAAAAAAATCGGTCCCGTTTGGTTACATTTCCTGCAGTCCTAAAATTTTTAAGGAGCGGTTTGATGCTCTAAAGAGTTCTAATGCAGGACCTTTGGTTACAATGCCCGACCCTGTAACCGGCAAGCTGGAAGAAGTCAAGATTTCCAATCTCACCAACCCGGGGAGCATGGAGTTATGGAAACCACTCTTCGCTCAAATCAAGGAGCGAATGAAGAAGCGTAATCTGGCTAATGCCTCTGCGATCGGCTTCACCACGGATACCCAACCCAACAAGGCGGATGTGCAATTTTTACACGAGGCCTCAGGTGGACTGCCCTGGGTATCTCATAGCCATCATTTGGCGAAAAATCTTTATGGCATTGAAAAGGTGGGGTATGCAACATGGGTGTGGGGCCCTGTGTTCTCCCAGGACACAGGTATGTTTGGCTGGAAGAATCCCCTGCTTTTTGTTCAACATCAGCGCGATGTACGGCCCATAAAGGATCCGGCGGCGCGCTGGCGCTATTGTGCCGAAGCCAATATCACGGGAGGGCAACGCGGTTTTGGCCGCATGGGTGCGGATTTTTGGTTTGCCCTCAAGGATAAAGAAGGAAAACGGATCGGAACTATTACCGGAAGATACCCGGGAAGCACATGGAGAAATCTTGAGATCTTAAATTTCTTCATGGCAGCAGGACCCGATGGGCCGGTGGGTACAAACAGTTTTGAAGCCGTTCGCGAGGGCGTGCAGGAATGTGAGGCACGCATTTTCATTGAGAAGGCGTTAATAGATGAGACCCTAAAGGTCAAGCTTGGAACGGAATTGACAAAACGTGCTAAGGACATTCTTGATAAGAGGATATCCTATATGTGGAAAGGTTGTACTAGCTTTGACTATGGCGGTACCAGAATGCCCTGGGGATATACATCAGATTACCACTCCTGGTTTTTGGCCCCCAGCACCTGGCAGGATAGGTCAGAAAAACTCTATGAACTGGCGGGTGAAGTGCAGAAAAAATTAGCTAAGTGATAGTCTGCTGAAAAACGATAATAATGGACATTACGCAACCTGTTACCTCGACATTTGCTCTCAAATGGCGGGTAAAATTTTGAAGGTAGAAAACATGAAAAAATAAATTACCCTTATTCATATCTTCTCCCGGGGTAGACCATGAACCATTCAAGATTTCAGGTTCATGGCCCTGCACCTGAACATAGTGAATGGTACAGGGGCAATTGATCCGGCTCAATATCTGCCCATAGTGCTTTTTCCGGAATATGATTTCTACAAGGATATAGAAGGAAATCCCCGTCAAAAAGGCGGGAAATGGTCCATCGGTGCGTACGAATATGTGCCTGCGAAGAAATGAAAAGACTCCTACTAAGTGAGAAGTAATTATGTGAATTATTATGGAAAAGTTTAACTACCCGCTACTGTATCAGAAGAACTGAAAATTGCAGAAGGCTATAAATGGAAATATTCCGGAGAGAAGATGAATAAAATATTAGTATCTATTGTTTTGATTTTTGGTGCCTGCGTTTTTGGTATGGAGAAAATAGTTGAAAAGCCGGGGTTTTATTCTCTTTATGCCCCCGGGGGCGAATTTTTAACCTTTGCAAATGAAGTGGAAAAGGCCGGATTTAAGTGGGTGCGTTTCCACGGCGATATATTGGGGACTGCGTCTGAAAAAGGCATTATCGAGGCGGCAAAAAGAGGGATCACGGTGGTGCCTGTCATAAGGGATACTTTTAAAACTTATGACTCGAAAAATTTACCTGTTTGGAGGGAGCGTGTCAGGGAGCTTGTCAACCGTTATTGCGAAGGCTGCAGTCTTTGGAAGGAAAATCCTTCGGTCAAACCTTTGCCGGTTAAATATATAGAGATATGGAATGAGCCGAATATTGAATTTCTCAAACCGCCGGAAGGGAAAAAAAGAGATGAGTGTTATATTGAGCTCCTGAAATCCGCCTGTGAAGAGATAAAGAAACTAAAACCTGAGGTGCAAGTCATAGGGATGAACACTTCCGGAGGAACATTAAAAGCAGATGGCGGAGTGCCGCCAAACGGGGAATACAAAGGGCTCTTTGGCTGGCTAAAATTCATGAAAAGCGTACATAAATATGAGGGAGGAAAGTATTATGATATAGCAGGAATTCATCCTTATATTGGAAAAATGCCGCCGGAAAAAGCCGGTTACATTAAGGCGTTGGAGGTAATAAGAGAAGAATGCAAAACAAATGCAGGCGGAGAAAAGCCAATATGGGTTACAGAGGTTGGTTACTCCTTGCCCATTAAATTAGGGGAGCAGAGTTTGGAAGGCCAGGTAAAGGATGAGGAAGAACAGGCAAATTGGATGACAAGATTTCTGGCTATTTCAGCGGCAAACGGTATAGGACAATTTCAGATAATGTATGTTTCAGATATTGATAATTTCAAGGCAGGGCTTTTTGACAGGTCTAAAAAATGGAGGAAACAGGCTTATGCAATTAAGAATATGATAGAAGTCCTTCCTGAGCCGGTACTCATAAGGAAGCTCAGTGAAGGAACTGATAATATTTATGCCTATGTTTTTAAAGGCACAGGAGCTAAGGAAGTGATAATGTCCTGGACGACCGGTAAGGAAGCAATTGAAAAAGAATTTGAAGTTAAAGAAACAGCTTTAACTCTGGTAACCAGGGACGGTGAAAAGAGCTCAATAAAAACCGATGGCGGAAAGGTAAAAGTTACGCTTTCTCAAAGCCCGGTATATATCTATTAAAAAAGTTCAGGAAAAGGGTTTTACCCCGAAGCATTGTTGCTTATCCGAATAGGCGGTCTAATGGGCTTGCTCTTAAAAATTATGTAATTCTGCAAACCGGCATATGTTAATATAAGGGTAGGCAGACATAAAAAGCAGTAAAAACGGGTTCCGGCAAAGCCAGCCAATATGTAAACAAAGCGGCAAAAGTGAATAATGTTAGCAAAGGAAATACTCAAACGCAAAGAGGAGAAAAGGGCAATGAAAAATATCTGGCTATATATCAGCAAGGAAGACCTTAATGTGGAACTGGAACAGTTAAGGGATGAAGGCCGGGACATTTCAAAAGTCCTGCCCGAGTTCAAAAAACTTCTAAAAGTAAAAGACGAACTGAAATACCGGAAGGAATTTGGAGAACTGCTTGACAAGACCATCAAGCTGCCTATGAAGAAAGATTATAAATATTTTGAACCCTCGGACCTGGCCGGAATAAAAAAAGCAAGGCCTGCTTCCGGGCATAAAATAACCGGTAAACTGTCCACGAAAGTAGAGTTTGACCGTATCTACGGAGCCTGGCTGGGCAGATGCGCAGGATGTCTTCTTGGCAAGCCTGTTGAAGGCATACGCAAAGCGCAGTTTGAAAAGTATCTTAAAAGCATAAATAATTTTCCGCTTAAAAGTTATATTAAGTCTGTCCCCAAACTGCTGAAGAAAGCAAAATGGTTCGACAGGCCCTCGTTTATAAACAAGGTCGACCACATGGTTGAGGACGATGATACTAATTATACCGTTGCCGGGATGGCGCTGATGAAGGTGCACGGCAAAGATTTTAAATCTGCGGATGTTGCCAATTTTTGGATGAACAATATTCCTATCTTGCATACCTGCACGGCCGAGCGCGTTGCCTACAGGAATTTTGCACTGGAAATAGACCCGCCGGCCTCCGCGGTTTATAGAAATGTATACCGCGAGTGGATAGGCGCGCAGATAAGAGCGGATTTCTTCGGTTATGTTGCGGAGGGTGATCCGGAAAAAGCCGCCGAATATGCCTTCAGGGATGCCTCTATCAGCCATGTAAAGAACGGTATCTATGGTGAGATGTGGGTTGCCGCCATGCTTGCGGTTGCGCCGTACTACGACGAACCTCTCAAAGTTATACAGGCAGGTTTGAACCAGATACCGGAAAACTGCCGGCTTACGGAGGATATTAAAGAAGTTATCAGCTGGTATTATGAATGTATAAATTACAGCGAGGCTATAAACAGGATACATAAACGCTGGAATGAAAACAAAAAACATCACTGGGTGCACACAAACAGCAATGCACAAATAGTAGCCATAGGCCTTCTCTTTTCAGAAATGGATTTTGAGAAAGCTGTTTGCCGGGCAGTGGAAGCAGCATTTGATACCGATTGTAACGGTGCAACCGTCGGATCGGTAATGGGCATGATGCTCGGAGCAAAAAAACTACCTGATAAATGGGTAGCTCCCTTGCACGATACGCTGGAGACCGGAATAGCAGGATATAATATGGTAAAGATATCTGATATGGCGAAGGAAACTATTAAAATTTCCCGCCGCAGAGCCCTTTGATAACGGCGGTAATAGCTGTTGAAAGGTAAAAGCATACTGATGAAAAAGAGGTTTAAATGAAAAATAGTTACGATATAGCCGCTTATGTATGGCCTTCCTATCATCCTGATCCCCGGGCTAAAATATTCTGGCCGGAGGGAATAGGAGAATGGCAAACGGTCAAGGGCAATGTCTCTAAATTTCCCGGACATGAACAACCCCGCTTCCCTTTGTGGGGCTATGTTAACGAAGCCGACCCGTATGTTATGCAGATGCAAATAGACGCGGCGGCTGATCACGGGGTCAATGTTTTTATCTATGATTGGTACTGGTATGACAGGATGCCTTATCTTGAAGGCTGTCTTAATGACGGTTTTTTAAAAGCAAAAAATAAAGACCGTATGAAATTTTATCTTATGTGGGCTAATCACGATGTGGACATGCTCTGGGATAAGAGGAACGCCGGAAAGAAGGGGGATAATACCCTTATCTGGAAAGGCGGTGTTGACCAAAAAGAGTTCGAGGTTATCGTGCATCGTATTATTGATAAGTATTTTTCACAGCCGGAGTATTATAAGATAAACGGCAAACCTTGTTTTATGATATATGATTTGAATAATTTCATAAATGGCCTCGGCGGTTTTAAACAGGCCGATGAAGCGCTTAAATGGTTTCGCAGGGAAACAATAAAAGCGGGTTTTAAAGGCCTGGAACTCCAGCTTACACTTCGTGGCCGGGGCACTAATGTAACAGGTATCCGGGGTGATAATATCGGAACGCAAAAAGAAGTTATCGAAAAACTCGGTTTTGACAGCGTGACGCATTACCAGATAGTCCATTTTACAAATATTGACAGGGATTTTTTAAAGATCATGAAGGAAGTGGCCGTGGAATGGGAAAAACTTTCAAAGGACTATAAAATTCCTTACTATGCCCATGTTTCGGTTGGCTGGGACAATAATCCCCGGTTCGAAATGTTTCGGCCCGGAATAGTCAAGAACAATACACCTGCAAATTTTGAAAAAGCTCTTCTAATGGCGAAAGCTTACACGGATGCCCGGCCTGCGCAGGCGCCGCTTATCACGGTCAATAGTTGGAATGAGTGGACCGAGACCAGTTACCTGGAACCCTGTACTATGTACGGATACGGTTATCTTGAGGCAGTAAAAAAAGTATTTACCGGTAATTAAAATAGTATTGGGAGGAAATGAATGAAACTTGGCTATCAGAATGAAGATTTATCAGATTGGAAAGGCAAATGGATATTTATCGGTTACAGGTCTTCTTTACGCAATGCGTACCGGAGGTATAGAAAAACATTTGTTCTTCCAAAAAAGAAGATAGCGTCTGCAACTATAAGAATAACAGCCGAGACCAGGTATCTTCTTTGGGTCAACGGACAATATGTGACCCGGGGCCCGGCAAAATGCTATCCCTGGTATCAGGCCTATGACACGCTGGATATTTCAGCATATCTAAAGCCCGGAAAGAATTCCCTTGCCGTTTTAATGCATATAGTCGGCAAAACGACTTATTCCAATGTGTGGCGCGATAAAGCCGGCCTCCTGTTTGACGGGGAGATAAAACTTGAAGACGGTAACGGAGTTAGAGTTGATACAGATTCCTCCTGGAAGATAATAGTTGACCCTGCCAGAAGTTCCGAAGGGCAACAGTTATTGCTTCCGCTTTCTTTCCAGGAAATATTTGACGGGAGGAAGGACCTGCCCGGTTGGACTTTACCGGATTACAACGACAGCGAATGGAAAAAACCTGATGTCTTTGGTACTGTGCCTATAGGTACCGTGCCTGCAGGAACATTTCCCTGGTCAAATATGGTCAACCGGGAAATTCCTTTGCTTGAAGAAAAAATTACACATTTTACGGGCGCAATCTGCTTTTCTAGAGGAATAAACGCTAAAGATTGGGAAGATAATTCTAAATTGATGAACCATCTCGAAGAAGAAAAACGCATAAAGGCAGGGGAGTCAAAGATCAGTGTTAAAATGAACGGACAGACAGCAGCCTCCATACAGGTGGCCCCAACAGGCAAAAATAACTTTTCCTCAGTTGTTCTGGACCTGGGTAAAACTTCGGTAGGTTGTCCGAGATTTAAAATAAAAGCGGCAGCAGGCGGTGAGGTTATAGACTTTTACTACGCTACCAGACATCCTGATGATGCGTTGTTTATGAAGATAGTCCAGCCGGATGCTACTAAGAACAAAAGCAAAAAGAAGGTTAAAAAAGAACCGGAAGACAAAAATGGCCGGGACGGATTGGTTGACAGATATATATGCAGAAAAGGCGAGCAGGATTTTGAAACTTTTCTTTTCAAGGGTTACAGGTATCTTATGCTGGTCTTCAGAAATGTAATAAAGCCGCTGGAAATCCCTGAAATAGAAAATAACTTTGTCGCCTATCCCGTTATTCATAAGGGCAGTTTTGAATGTTCCGATGAAACATTTAATAAGATCTGGAAACTCTGTGAACATGGACTGCGAATTTGCATGCTGGACTCCTATATTGACTGTCCCGACCGGGAGCAGGCGCAGTGGATGTTCGACGGACTTATTGAAGGCGAGACAAATTTCTTTGCTTTCGGCGATAAAGATCTTTTCCGGAGGTTGGTAAGACAATGCGCGCAAAATCAGACACCAGACGGGCTTCTTTATGCCGTCTTTCCCGTTGAACATTTTGTGCTCATTGTTGTGGATTTTAATTTGCATTGGCTTCAGGCGGCGGACAGATATTACTATTATACAAAGGATAAAACTATTTTAGCGGAAATATACCCGGTGGCGGTAAAAAACCTGGCCTGGTTTGAAAAACTCGCAGGGGAAAATAACCTTCTCGAAAACCCTGAAGGTCTCTGGCTGTGGCTCGACTGGTCCACTCTTAAAAAAACCGGTACAAGCGCCACCTTCAATCTTCAATACATGCGGACCCTGCAGGCAATGCAGCGGGTTTGCAAAATAGTGGGCCAAAACGCCGCGCCCTATAAGAAAAAGGAAATCGCCGTAAAAAAAGCCCTGTTAAAAACTTTCTATGACAAAAAACACGGGGTCTGGTATGAGAACTTTAATAACGGTAAACTTACACAGCCGGGCCAGCAGGCGAACGCCCTGGCCTGTTTGGCCGGCTTACCTGCGGGAAAAGGCTCTTTGGAGATACTAAAACAGTCGTTTTTGAAGGAAAGTGAGAAAAAGCCGGTTGCGTCACCCGGGTTCTCCTTCTATATATTAGAATCCCTCTTCAAACTAAAGGAAGAGGCAAGAGCGCTGGATCTTATAAAAGAAGGTTGGGGTTTTATGTTAAAACACGGCGCTACTTCCACCTGGGAAACTTTTTTTGCCTTAACCCGCGGAACGGTCTGTCATGGCTGGTCGACTCACCCGCTGGCGCTTCTTTCAAAACATGTGCTGGGTATAAAACCTGTTGATCCCGGCTGGAAAACATTCAAATTTGAGCCGACAAAAGATAAAAGAATTACAAATGCAAAAGGTAAAGTGCCTACACCTTATGGTGAAATATCCGCGGAATGGCAAAGAGATTCAAAGGGTAAACTTGTTTACAGTCTGAATTACCCGAAAGAAATAAAACTAATCAAATAAATAAATACGGACACCTTTGAGATAATTTGCAATATGTAAGACTTTCTGAATTTTCTGTCGGAGAAATTGCCATTCTTGATTTAGTATCGTCACCGGTTACTGCGACGCGCGCCGTCACGCCAAAGGCGGCCGATGCTACGGAAAAGAAGTATTATCCATATTTAGTCACTTTATTAGTAATCAGCAATTAGCCATTATGCCTAATGGACTTGCTCTTAAACCTTAAATAATGATATAAATTGATATAGGCTAACCGGATAGTTTAATAAATATAGGCGGATAGGAAAAGCAGCGAGCACCGGGTTAAGAGCGGGAAATATTTTTTAAAGGGGGTTTTATGCCGGGGAACAGGAAAGTAAAAATAGGAATTATCGGTGTCGGGCAGATAGGAAAGCAGCACATTGCGAAATATAAAGAGATCCCGGATGTAGAACTGGTGGCTTGTGCCGATATAAATGAAAATGAAGCCAGCAGGGTGGCAAAGACCAACGGAATCCCCGACCATTATACGGACTTCAGGGAACTCCTAAAAAGAGAAGATATTGAAGCCGTCGATGTGTGCCTGCATAATAATTTTCACGCGCCGGTTTCGGTTGCGGCTTTAAAAGCGGGTAAGAATGTTTATTGCGAAAAACCCATGGCGGGATCTTATTGTGACGCAAAATTAATGTACGATACTGCAGTCAGATTGAAAAAGAAATTAAGCATCCAGCTTTCCTTTCTTTTCAACAAAGAATCAAAAGCCGCGCTGGAAATCATAAAGGCCGGAAAACTGGGAGAGATCTACCATGGCCGTTCTACAGGCTACAGGCGCCGGGGCCGTCCCTATGTTGACGGTTACGGCACTTCTTCCTTTGTGCAAAAACAGACTTCGGGCGGCGGCGCGCTTTATGATATGGGTGTATATCATATTTCTAATATACTTTTTCTTATGGATAATCCAAAAGTGCTCCGGGTTTCAGGCAAGACCTACCAGAAGACGGATATTGACCCTGAAAGAAAAAAACTGAGCGGCTATAACGTGGAAGAATTGGGACTTGGCTTCGTTAAATTTGATAAAGACAGGACTATGGATATCATCGAGGCCTGGGCGATTCATTCCAGCCCGTTCGAAGGTTCAAGCCTGGCCGGCAGCAAAGGGGGACTGCGTCTTTCTCCTTTTGGCTACTTTTTTAGAGTGGGGGATCTTGATTTCAGTGCTGTAACCGATCTTGACGGGGCGGATTTCAGATGGCATGCCCTCAGGAAAAATGCGGATGCTTATGATGGTCCCCAGAGCCATTGGGTTGCCGCATTGCAGGGCCGGGTTAAACTTATCCCTACCGCAGAGTTAGCTTTGAATACCATGCTTATTCAGGAAGGTATCTATCTCTCGGAAAAACTCGGCAGGGAAGTGTCGGCCGCAGAAATACAAAAGATTTCAAAATCAACAGCCGTAAAATTATAACGGGCGGCAATGAAAAGTAGCACCCGGGCAAAACCCAAAGCAAAATAACCCTCATCCATACCTTCTCCCGGGTTAGAGCAATGGAACAATAGAAAATAGATAATAGATGGAAGAAAAACAAGATGAATTATGAGAAGTTGAGCATAGCGAAATCCGCCAACGCTTTTTGGCGGAGAATCTGACAAAAAGCTGATGAAAAGGAGAAAAAATGAATAAAGTAATGGTGTTTTTGGTTCTGGTACTAAGTGTAAACTTCTTTTGTGCGGATAAGGCGGCAGAGAAACCGGGTTTCTATTCGCTTTATGCCTGGTACAGCGAGGTCCCGGCCTTTGCCGATGAGGTAGCAAAGGTGGGCTTTAAATGGATGCGTTTGGGCGGCCCTGTTTTTGATCCCGGTGAGGAAAAAGGTTTTATCGAGGCGGTAAAGAAAGGGATAAATGTAGTTCCTGTTATGGGCGGAGACAAAGATTCGGATATAACCAAAATGCCGGCGTACAGGGAAAGTATAAAGAAATACCTGGCCCGTTACGGTGAGAACGGCACGCTCTGGAAGGAAAATCCTTCCGTTAAACAGATACCCATAAAATATGTTGAGATTTGGAATGAACCTAACATTGAATATCTGACCCCTACCGGCGGAAAGAAAAGAGATGAATGCTACGCGGAATTTTTGAAAGTCTCCTACGAAGAAATAAAGAGATTCGATCCCGGGATTAAAGTAATCGGTATGAATACTGCCGGGGGGACAATGAAACCCGACGGCGCGCTTACCGCTGAATTGGATTTTAATGGTTTGATTGGCTGGTATAAGTTCATCAAAGGCGTTCATAAAGCAGGCGGCGGGAAGTATTATGATATTCTGGGTATACACCCGTATACCGGCGGCAAAGCACCGGAAAAAGCAGGGTATATAAAGGCGATAGAGAATGTTCACGCAGATTGCATCGCCAACGGAGGCGGGGACAAGCCCGTCTGGGTAACCGAATGCGGTTTCTCTCTCCCGGTAACAAAAAAGGACGGTAAGGGTGTTCCGGCCGAAGGTGTTATCAAGAATGAGGAGTTACAGGCCAACTACCTTATAAGACAGATGGCCATCTCGGCCGCTTGCGGCGTTGAACAATTCCAGATAATGTATATCTCCGATATCGGCGACTTTTACGCCGGTCTTTTCCTGAGAGGAACAAAAAAATGGAGAAAGCAGACCTATGCTTTAAAAAATATGATGGAGCTCCTTCCTGATCCGGTCATCCTGAAAAAACTGAGTGAGGGGACGGAGGGAATTTACGCTTATGTTTTTAAAGGCGCGGGGGATAAAGAAACTATCATGGCGTGGAACACCGGCAAGGAAGATATTGAAAAAGAATATGAAGTCAAGGGAACGGACTTCACACTTTCGACCAGGGACGGCGAAAAAAAAGCAATAAAAGCCGCCGGGGGAAAGGTAAAAGTCACGCTTTCTCAAAGCCCGGTATATATCTATTAAAAAAGTTCAGGTAAAGTAACCTACTCCAAAACTTTGTAGTTTTATGCGGATAAGCGGCTAATGGACTTGTGTTTAACCCTTACATAATGCTATAAATTGGTATAGTTTAATCGGAGACCTATATAAAAAAGGTCACAGAAATAATTTAGTGAGGAGGAATAATGTTTAAGAGAATAGTTTTGGCGGTAATGGCGGTAAGTTTTGCCTCGTATATCTATGCGGCAAAAATATCGGAAGGTTTTGAAGATAAGGCGGTTTTGAAAAAATTGGAACTTGAGGGTGATGTTTCTGTTGCGGCGGATCAGTTTCACGGCGGGAAAACGGCTCTTTCGGTGCCTGCGGGTGCGGTTGCGACTTTTAAATTTAATCCGGAAAATGTATTTGGTACGGCAACTATGTGGGTTTATGATTCTTTTACCGCAAAAGGAAGTAAGCCGGGTAAAGTTTGGAACGGGCCTTACTTTGGCCTGATAAACAGCGATGATGACAAGGCTGTTGAAAAAATATCCTGGCGTGCTTATGCTAATGTCAATAATTACACTGTGGTCTTCACCGGTGAAAACCAGTGGTCGAATGTCTGGGATTCGGGTATTAGCAGAAAAAAAGGTTGGAACAAATTTGTTTTTACCTTTACTGACGATAAGACCCTGGGGGTAACGGTTAACGACGAAAAAGAAGATGTCACTTTCCCGGGAAAACTCGAGTTTTTTAACAAAGGTGCAAATGGTCTCGTCTTTGGCGGCGGCGAAGTTCTAAAACCTGCAAACGAAACCTTCTATTTTGATGATATAGAAATAGATTTTAAGGATGCGCCTAAGAAGTAATATTTTAAAACAAAATGGGCGCCTGCGAAAACGGGCGCCTTTTTTTGCTTGTATTCGCAGAGTGCTTCCGTAATTATAAGTATGAACCAAAAGGGGTGTATAGATGGACAATTTTGTGAAAAGATCTGTTTTTGTAGTTGTTTTGCTCTGCTTTTTGTCGGTTGCCGGTTTTGGGGTCAGTGCTACGGACTACAGGAATGAAGCATTAAATGACAGAAATCTTAGCGCTGCAAAGGGGGAGCTCTATGCCTGGCTTACAACCTACTATATAAGTACTTTTGTAAAAGGCTACCGGGCATATAATGATACCAGCTGGCTTGATGAGGGCGTAAAATATTACGATATGGCTTTAAGTAAGAGAGAACCGACCCACGATAAATATCTCGGCTGGATAGGGAGTTACGGGGGTGATGAAGGCGGACTCATAGGAGAAGCCTTCATAAGCGACGCGCAGGTTTTTAATTTTATTCTTATTTTTTGCGAAGAGGTAATGAATAATCCTGCTTTAAAACAGAAGTATGGAAAAAAAGCGGAAGAGTACATTGCCGAGGCCAAAAAACAATTGCTAGAGAAATGGGATAAGCGCGGCTGTTACTATGAGGACGGAGATTTTGCCGCTTATGTTGTGCAGACGACCTGGTTTGATCCCAAGAAAAAAGAATGGTATGAGCGGCCGAAAACAAGAGGCAGCGAGAATCTTAACAAACACGGGACGATGGCTTCTTGTTTTCTTAAACTTTACAGGCTGACCAAAGAACCGGTCTTTCTCGAAAGAGCAGAAAAGATCTTCGGGCGTTATAAAAGCATAATGAGATATTATGAGAAAGAGAACAGATATGTCTGGAATTTCTGGGAACCCTTCGGCCCGTTTGACATGGCCGGTAAACCCAAAAACTGGGTGGATGTGCATCCTTCGAGACCGGGCTATCAGGAGGAAGAGTGCGGGTATTTTGTGGAAGCCTATCAGGCCGGAGTGGTCTTCAACGAAGAAGATATGAAGCGCCTGATAAATGCCAACCTCTGGATGTGGAACAAGGACGAAAAGAAACAGGCGTTTAAGAGCTCCGATGGGACCACCCCTGCGGGCGCCCTATGGCTAAGTTTAGCCGACTTCAATCCTGCAATAAGAAGTCTGGCGGAGAACGCGCTCAAGAATGGAAAAAGCATACAGGATATTGTGGAATATGATTACTTTAAAAAAGTTACCTGCAAAGAACCGGCCTCTTTTAAGAGAAGGAACCTGACAGGCGAAGTAAAACTTCCCGATATTCCCATCTACCCGTCGAAGGATATAAGCATGGCCGTTGTCATTCCCGCGCATCTGTCTTCAGGCGGCAGTGAGGAAACCAAAATTTGCTGTAAGGTAAAGGCGCTGGGAAAGATAAATGTGGAACTGTACAGCCGTGACGGTAAAAAATTGATAAAAAAATTATTTGAGATTGAACCTAAACGGGCAAATGAATTTTACACGGAAAGGCTGACCGCCAAAGGGATAGAAAAAGGCAGTTACCGGGTCAGGTGGACGCAAAATGCCGGTATTATGGAAAGAACTCTGACTATAGAATAAAAAATATGTGGTTATGAAAAAATGAAAGGGAGAAAGGTATGTCGAAATATTTTAAGCCTGCGATTGTGGCTGCTTTACTGTTAGCGTTTTTCACGCTGCCGTTATTTGCTGTTGATGCACCGGCCGCACCAGGAAAAAATCTTATCAAGAAGGCCCTTGCCGTTGCAGGCAAACCGGCCCCGGATCTGCCTAAAAAATTCATCCTGGAAAAGCAAGGGAGCGTGGTTGCCATAGGAGATTCCATAACTGAATTCGGCGGCTACCTCCGTAAAACCTATTCTGCGATGGCAGAGCTCTACCCGGACCTGGAATTGCACAGGATAATAAACAAGGGTATCAGCGGACAAAAAGCTGAGGAACTGATACAAAGGTTCCCGGCTGCCATTAAAAACAAGCCGGATGTTATAACTATAAGCATCGGCATTAATGATGTCTGGCACAGAATGGGCGCTCCACATGATGAAAAAATACTTAAAAAGTATAAAGAAAACATAGCCAGGATGGTAGATATGGCACAGGAAATAGGAGTCAAGGTTATTCTCCTTACCCCTACGCTGATTATGGAAGACGCAAATTCACCCGGCAATAAACGCCTGCTTCTATATGTTAACGCAATGAAAGAGGTTCAGGCTGAAAAGAAATGCGGTTTGTCAGATTTACATGCCCTGTTCCTTGAAGCTCTAAAACACAAACCTGCCGATATTACCGGTAACTGGCTTACGAAAGACGGTGTCCACATGACCCCGATAGGTGATGCATTGATGGCGGTTGGAGTGCTCCGCGCTCTGGGCGTTTCCGACGAAGCTTTGGCGAGACTTAAGTAGCTCCGGAAAAATCAATATTGTCTGGAAGAAAATGCGGCCCGCTTTAAAACTTTTTATACCAAAGGACGCGAGTTTTATGAAAATAGATTGCCATGTACATAGCCGGGAGCGGTCGGCTTGCGGCGTGGATGGCGATGAGGATATGGTTCGCGCCGCCATCGGGTACGGGTTGGATGGGCTTGTTTTTACGGACCATGGAAAATATATTTCACATAAACGGGTTGAAGAGCTTAATAAGAAATTCAACCCCTTTTGTGTCTTCCGGGGAATAGAGGTTAATACCCGGGAGAAAGAGGAATTCGTTGTTTTAGGGTTCTATGAGCCTGCTCTGGAAAAGTCTGACTGGAAATATCAGGATTTACATACCCTGGTCCGGGAGCGGAGAGGTTTTATTTCCCTGGCCCATCCCTTCCGTTACCGTAAAGACCTAAAATTTGACATTACTGCCTATCCTCCGGACGCGATAGAATGTTCATTTTCCGTAAGCAGCCGGGACCGGGCAAAAGAGCAGCTGAAAATTACCGGCGCGCATCCGATAGTTGCTTCGGACGGCCACTGTGTTGCTCATGTCGGCAGATACTATATAAATTTGCATGGTGCTCCAAAAAACGAGGCCGAACTCGCGGCTTTTCTAAAAAAAGGCGATTATGACCTTTGCGGAGATCCCGTCCGCCTGGAAGTACAGAATGCCGGAATAAGAGAAGAGGAGCGGGTCATACGCGAAATGCTTGCCGAAGGCCGTGATAGAAAATACTATGAGAGGGTCGTTAAAAAAGGTGCAGGATTTCTTTTTGATACATTGCAACGCGGTGATTCTTTTTTGAAACCCATTTTTCCCGGGGCAAAAGAGCGCCGGGATTAAAAAAATCTTTTATTCGAATAATTTTACTTTCCCCGGGTAATCTGCCTAATGAACTTGCGCTTAACCCTTATATAATGCTATAAAATGGGTAGTTGCCCGGGACATTAAATAAGTATGGGCGGATAAAAAAAGCCGGCACGGTTAGGTCAAAACAACTGTATGTAAAGCGGTAAAAAACTTTATTAATAGCAGATAAAGGAGAGAAATGAAAAAAATACTTGATTTAGGGTGCGGCAATAATAAGATGGAAGGCTCTATAGGACTTGATAAGCAGAAATACCCGTGTGTTGATATTGTCTATGATCTTGATAAAATACCATATCCGTTTAAAGATGATGAATTTGATTATGTGAACTGTTCTCATATAATAGAACATGTTGCTGAGCCTTTCGAATTTCTAAAAGAGATTTGCCGGATATCTAAACCCGGGGCGGAAATAAGAATTATAACTCCTCATTATACAAGCCAATTGTCTTACAGCGATCTTACTCATAAATATCATTTCGGATATAACACTTTCATCTGGCTGGAGCAAAGAGGTATAGTTGAAATAGTAAAGCACAAGATATATTTTACCGATTTATATCGAGTATTCCTGATAAGCTTCCTGGCTAACCTTTTTCCCCGGCGTTGGGAAAAGTATTTGGCTTTTATTTTTCCTGCTATGTATGTTGAAGTTATGCTGAGAGTGAAAAAGACTCTTTAATGAATAATTACCTGCCCCAAAACATTGGCACCCTATACAAGTAGTCATGCCTAATGGACGACTTGTACTTAAAACTTAAATAATGTTATTAATTGATATAGCTTACATAAAAAAACAGTCAAGAGTGGAACAAATTTTCAGGAGGCAGATTAATTTATGAATAACAAAATAAAAGTAGGAGTAATAGGTGTCGGACGGGGGCAGACCTTTATGAACGGGGCCGCGCTTTCCGGTATGGAGCTGGTTGCTATATGCGACAAATGGCAGGAGAAACTTAAAGAGGTTAATAAAAAATATGGCGTCGCAGTCTACACCGACTATGATAAGTTCCTTAACCATAAAATGGACGCAGTGGTGGTTGCCAATTATTTCCATGAACACGCCCCCTTTGCCATTAAGGCGCTTAAGGCGGGAAAACATGTAATGAGCGAATGCACTCCCGCGAAAACCCTGGGCGAATGTGTCGCGCTTGCAAGAGAAGTCGAGAAAAGTAAAAAAATATATATGCTGGCGGAAAACTATCCCTTTACCGCGTACAATATTGAGTTGGCGAGGCTTTACAAGCAGGGGGAGATAGGAAAAATACTTTACGCCGAAGGCGAGTATAATCATCCGATGTCGGCCGAACCGCTTCTTGGGATTTCGCCGGGTTTTGACCATTGGCGGCTCTGGATACCGGCTACATATTATTGTACCCATGCGTTAGCCCCGCTTATGACTATCACGGGTGAGATGCCTGTTTCGGTGAATGGCCAGGCTATAGCAAACCAGGAATACTCCAAAAAAATGATCCGTTTTAATGACCCGAGCTCGGTCATGCTTGTTAAAACAAAGGGCGGTGCGGTATTCCGCATATTTGGAATTTTCGCTCCGGGGCATTCCATATGGTACCGCCTGCACGGGACCAGGGGTAGCATGGAAAATGTAAGGAGCAAGGGATACTGGGGAACGGAGGAAGTAAGAATAGTACATGAACACTTTGATCTTAAAAAGGGTGAAAGAGAAGAAAAGATATATAAGCCTGGTTTTCCTGCCTGGGCAAAGAAAAAGACCGCAAAATCCGGGCACGGTGGAAGTGATTTTTTTACCAATGACGCTTTTGCCGGGGCTATCAGGACAGGAAAACAGCCGTTCATGAATGTATATAGAAGCGTGGCCCAGTCGGCGGTGGCCATTCAGGGCTGGAGAAGTTGCCTTGATAAAGGGAACAATTACCTCATTCCTGATTTTAGTAAGGAATCCGAACGGAAAAAATACGAGAAGGATGACTGGTCACCTTTCAAGGAAGACAAGAAGAAGGGTAACCCGCCTTCAAGTGTTGATGGCGAAATGAATTGGACCCCAAAGATGAAAAAGAAGGCGCTAAAGATTTGGGAGAAAATCGGATACAAACCGTAGAAAATGGATGTTTAGATGGTTAGAGGGTTGGATGGTTGGCAGGAGCGGAAGACGGATGACGGAAGACAGAGGACGGCAAAAGATAAGAGAGAGCCGTACTGGCGTCGGCGGATATCGGGGTTTAAGAGAAAGACATGAAAAATAAATTTCAAAAGCCGGAAGGGAAGTACGCAAAGTTAGCGCTGGATATTATCGAAGGGAAAGAGGTCAAGGGTATTCCTGCCTGGATTATAAACCCGATGGAGCATTCGCATATTGACAGGCTTGCCGGCGAACCTGAAGGGAGTTACCGTAAGGATCCAGTGCCCGTCTATACAAAGATGCTTCTTAACACCGGTTGTTCACTTATCGACCAGTTCATCCCCGAGAACCCGCTATCTATGGGTTCGCACGGTTACGAAGAAGACGCAAAAACAAGAGATAATGTGACTGCCGGAAATAAAGTGATAATCCTTAACGGGATGAAGATAGACTCGCCGGAGGCTATGGTTGAGCACATGCAGAAGTTCTATTTTCCCGCCCTGAAGAAAAAAATTGCGGAGTATGATATCGAAGCCGGGATAGAAAGTATGGTGGCACTTGAGATCTCGGAACAGGCAAGGCTCGGCTCTGAAATGCTTAAGGTCCCCTACGCATACCAGGATTTCCCGCGCCTGGCTTACGGCACCTATGGCTACGAGAATTACTTTATGGGTTTTGCTCTTTTTCCGGATATCATAGAAGAGCAGTTCAAGCTCGAAGCAAAATATGCTGCAAAGAGTAACACTGCCCTGGCCAGGGCCTACACGGAAGGCGGCCTGCCGAAACTGCTCCGGCTGGACCATGATATGGCAGACCAGAAGGGCACGCTTGTGGATATAAAGATTTTGGATAAGATCTGGTTCCCGCATTTTGCTTCGTCCATCAAACCGCTTGTTAAAGCAGAGATAAAACTTATTTGGCACTGCGACGGCTATCTTATGGAAATGATTCCGCGCCTTTTGGAATGCGGCCTTTCGGGCTTCCAGGGTTTTCAATACGAATATGGCATGGATTATGAGAAGATCTGTAAAATGAAGACAAAAAGCGGCGAAGAACTTTTCATAATAGCCGGGGTATCAGTTACTACGACCCTTCCCTTCGGAAAACCTGAGGATATAAAGAAGGAGATGAAATTCCTGGTTGAAAAAGGCCCGAAGAGAGGACTGGTTCTCGGCGGTAGCAGTTCTGTCGCTCCCGGCGTTCCGTGGGAAAATATGAAAGTGTTTACAGAAGGACTCAAATACTATAGAGAATACAGATAGAGGATTGGATGGTTTAATGTTTGGATGGTTGGTAAAAGCTAAATAGCGACAAGGGACAAGATACAAGTAAAAGAGTAAAAACAAATACCACATTAATGCAGTATTTTCTAGTGCCTTATCGCTCGTTAGCTTATAAATCTGTGTCAACTCGTTTGTATCCATGCCCTCTCCAAACAGACTGGCGGGCACAGCGCCGATCTTTTTGGAGGGTGTGTCATCAGCCGTCAGTTTTGACGGCAAAGGAGGAACGAATATGTCTGATAACTATTTTTTTTCAAAACTTTTTACGGGGCTTCCGGCTGAAGAGTTAGAAGAATATCATAAAACGGTGTTTCTTAATATGGATTCTAAATTTGCAATGGAAAAGCGTTACGAGTATTACAAGAATAAATTAAGGTTTATGGGGAAGGATATCAAAATCGGGCCGGGGGTGAGGTTCGTTAACCCGGAAAATATTTCTCTCGGGGATAGGGCTGAAATTTCTGCGCACTGTACTCTGGTGGCTTCTTCAAAAGAAGGAATAACCATGGAAGAAGGAGCCAGGCTTATGTACGGAGTTTATCTTGATACCGAAACTCCGGATAAAGGATATATAAAAATAGGAAAAAGGGTGTATGTTGGCACAGGCACCTGCCTTCACGGGCATTCAGGATTGGAAATAGGGGATGATTCCCTGCTGGCGCAAAATATTACGATAACCCCTTACTCGCATATCTTCACTGACCCGGAAAAGATAATCTATGCGCAGGGCGGCCATACCAATAAAATAACGCTGGGAAGGGACTGCTACCTCGGCATGAGCGTGAGTGTGGTTTTTTCTGCGGAGTCCATAGGTGAAGGTTCGATTATTGGCGCCGGCTCGGTGGTGGTAAAACCCATTCCGCCGTTTTCAGTCGCAGTCGGAGTTCCGGCAAAGGTAATAAAAAAAAGAGGGAGTTAAGCCCCGTTAAAAAACCTTTAGTTTATGGCAAGAAGATGTTATTGATCCGCCCAAAAAACATTCTAGATTTATCCGGGTATCGGCTTGTGCTTAAACCTTTAGTAGTGCTTTAAACCGGAATAGATTGACTGGAACATTCAATATATATAAAGCGGATATGAAAATAGACGGGACTGGTAAAAATGTCTGACATTATCGATGAATCTCATATAATCGCTCCGGTGCGCGTTAACCCTGTGCTTTTGCATCCCGGGGAGCGCCGGGTCAAGCTGGACGGGGAAGAAATTGCCACGAGTGAACCCGGCGGTAACGGTAATTCTCCGTTTTCGAGAGAAGATTTTATTTCAACCGTCAAAATTTCAAAAGGTTCGCACCTCCTGGTTGAGCGTTTTTGCAGGGGAAGTACTGCCTCGGTCTTGATGGTTTGCTGTCAGGCCCTGCCGCCCAGGCCGGCCGAAGAAGTGTTATTGCCTATATATTCCGCATTGCGGCTAAACTATCCGGCTTCCCGTTTTCGGGATTAATAATAAAAGGGCGGTCTTTACGGCGGAAGGGGATAGGTAAATAAATTATTTTATAGCTTTTTATCTTTTTACTTTGTTTCTTTCCACATTTTATTTATGAACTTGACACCGGCGGATAGCCGTTCCAGACCTCCTCCGGTCATTTCATAGGCAATCCAACCGTCAAAGCCCGCTTTTTTTAATTTAGAGAATATGTATTTATAGTTGATACTGCTTTCTTCAAACGGGACGGTCTGGTTCCACCGGCCTCTTTCCGGGTCGGGTTCAAACCTTATTGTTTTTAAATGGACGGATTTTGTTTTTTTTGCGACTATATCATGTTCTAAAAAATCTTCGGGCCGCTGGCCTTCGCGGAACATCGAACCGGTATCCAGGTTTAATTCCAGGTATTTGGAGTCAACACGCTCCAGTATTTCCACAAGAGCGGTTGCGTACCTGCTGATCCACCCGGGATGGTTTTCAAGCACCAGTTTAATATTATTGTCTTCGGCTACCGGCAGGCAGGCCTTCAGGGTTTTTATGGTATTATTTACGCCTTCCTGAAAACTCATCCTGTACATATCAAAATCACCCCAGCCCCCGGAAGCAACGCTCAATCTTTTCGCGTTCATAAGTTTTGCTTTTTTTACAAGCGTTTTCAAATAGTCAACACTTTTTCCCTGCTGTTCCCTGCTTTCACAATTTAATTGAAAGTCGAGGATGCAGTAGGAAGATATCTCCATATTGTTTTCTCTTATTTTGTCGCAGAGAGCGATAACCTCTTCCCATTGCAGATAACTCAGCCAGTTATTAAATATTTCCACGCCCTTTAGACCGTGCTTGGCTGAAAAATCAACCCACTCCTCGATTCCTTTTAAGCCTTCTTTGCTGACCTTTTCCGCTATCAGCCCGTAGGGGATACTGGATATTTTCATAGTTAGCTCCTGTTGAGGCGGCCTGCCCTAAAACATTGTAGCAGTTTTCTAATTGAAACTAAACAAAAGTTTGTCTTCCTGTTGTAAAATAATGAATTTTGGCAAGAAATTGGCAGAGTCGGAGTATTATAGACCGTCTTAAAATTGAACTTGAAGAAAATCCTTACAGTGGCCGTAATATTCGTACAAAGTGCGGGTAAAACGATGTCCTTCCTCTCTGATCAGACGAATGCAATTAAGTAAATATTGAGTGTATAAGTAATCAAGAAGCAAAATCTTTTATGAGTCAAAACTTCCAACAAGTTCTGAACCGGCATAGTAAGGGGCAAATCGTTTTTCTAATAATACCTGATAAAATAAGCTCTTTACCATTCCGGTTTTAGCGGTTTTACCCAACCCTTATGAGCGGCTATAGCATAAAAAACAGCGTAATTATGGGTCATAACACCTTCATACCCGGTAGTCATTCCATCCCAGCTCCAGAACTCTGTTCCTGTATGTGAGCCTTCAAAAGTATGTTTATCAAAACTCTCAAGCAGCTGGTTGCAGATCCGGTCGGCTGTTTTCTTGAAACCATATTTTGCCATTGCTTGTATATAATACTGGGAAAAAGTAGGAGTGAGGCAC
>Ga0114951_10002327_pt1 | contig 21602 bp, 16 predicted proteins | sample AM7aDNAmetaG_FD_88677 | JGI IMG/M metagenome (GOLD analysis project Ga0114951, IMG submission 88677) | Freshwater microbial communities from Finland to study Microbial Dark Matter (Phase II) - AM7a DNA metaG | ecosystem: Environmental > Aquatic > Freshwater > Lake | place: Finland: Lake Alinen... | reverse complement strand
GTGTCCGCATTGCTGGCACGTGTTCCGTCCGGAGCAGATTCTGTGGGTGGCGCAGCACGAGGACCTGATGGGGGACTCGGTGCTGAAGGAGGAGCCGCAGCGGTTTTTGCCGTCGCGGTTCACGATTGAAGGCCAGGCGATCGATTCGCGTGGAATGCCGTGCCATTCGCTGGCGTGTCCGGCGTGTCATTTGGTGTTGCCGCGGGTGCTGCTGGAGAACGAAATCACGTTCATCAGTATCATCGGGAGCGCGGGGAGCGGGAAGAGTAATTTTCTGGCGGCGATGACGTGGGAACTGCGGCAGAAGCTGGCGCGGGAATTTGCGATCATCTTTGCGGACGGCGACAAGGAAGCGAACTGGATTCTGAACCGGTATGAAGAGACGCTGTTCCTGCCGGACGATCCGGACAAGCCGGTGGTGCTGGACAAGACACGGACGCAGGGGGATTTGTATCGGAGCGTGACGATTTCGGGGCAGGAGACGCAGTTGCCCAAGCCGTTCTTGTTTTCGTTCCATCCGGGGGCGGAGCATCCGCGGGCGGCGCTGCGGGCCCGGCTGGGGCGGATCGTGTGTCTGTATGACAATGCGGGGGAGCATTACAACGTCGGGCAGGATACGGCGCTATCGCCGGTGACGCGGCATCTGTCGCGCAGCCGGGTGCTGATGTTCCTGTTTGACCCGACGCAGGACCCGCGATTCCGTGCGAAGTGCAAGGCGTTTTCCACTGATCCGCAGATTGTCGAGCCGATGCAGACGGTGCGCCAGGAAACGATTCTGAGCGAAGCGGCGATCCGGTTCCGCAAGCATGCGAGTTTGAGCGCGTATCAGAAATGCGACCGGCCGCTGCTGGTGCTGGTGGCCAAGAGCGATATCTGGGGGCCGCTGCTGGCGGACGAGGATCTGGTGAGCGAGCCGATCGTGCGGGACGAGCCGGGCAAGGCGCATTTGAGCGTGCTGGATCTGGACCGGATCGAACGGGTGAGTATGAAGGTGCGGCAGTTGCTGCTGGAGCTCACGCCGGAGGTGGTGACGATCGCGGAGGACTTCTCCGACGAAGTTTTCTACATGCCGGTGAGCGCGCTGGGTCATTCGCCGGAGAAATATCCGGAGAAGAACGGCCTGCTGATCAAGCCGCGGGACGTGCATCCGCGGTGGGTGACGATCCCGCTGTTGTATTCGTATGCGCGCTGGGCGACGGGTCTGATTGCGGGCATCCGCGGACTGAAAAAATAGAAAATAGAAAATGAAAAATAGAAAAACTTGATGCGTAGATCAATTGGGAAGAGTACAACGGCTTTTTCTATTTTCTATTTTTTGCGGGCACGATTGAGCCGACATGAGTCATGAAATTTACTACACCTCCGCACCTGAAGGAATCAAGCGCGGCAGCAGCGGGTTCTGCACCGTAGGCGCGACGGAGAATATTCCGCGGGCGTTGTGGGAGCGGCTGGAGGCGTTGAGCGCGTATCGGCATCATGAAGGCGCCGGGGCGGGGGATTCGGGAGCCAATCCGGTGAGCTGGGCGCATTGGCTGCTGAACGTGGCGGGGATTCGTTATCACGTTTTGAGTCGGGTCAGTGATTCGGGCGTGGATCACACGCAGCGGACGAATGCTTTTGCCCATCACTTAGTTGTGGATGCAGCGGAGATGGCGGCGGGCGGGCCGGCGTGGATGCTGCAGCATGGCGTGATGGTGGAGAGTTGGAACGGGCAGGTGGGGACGATCGCGCGGCGAGCGAGTTTGCCGCGGGGAGACGCAGCGCCGGGCATTTGCCGAGGATGGGCGCAGGCGGCGGGTGATGCGGGATGGGGCGGGGCGCTGGCGGAAAGCGTTCTGAAGGGCAACGGGCGGCCGGTGTGCATATTGTTCAGCCCGGAGCAGGATGTGCTGGGGTTGGTGGCCGAGGCGCTGCGGCTACTGCCGGCGCGGCAGCGATGGAATGTGACGTTTAACACGTATTTTACGAGCATGCCGACGAGCGCAACGTGTTTGTGGCGCTGCTGTCTGAAGGGGACGCCGGCGGCGGATATCGGCTTGCGTTATGCGGCTAATGGATTGGTGCTGGATTTGACGGATCGGGGGAGTTTGGGTGCGCCGGCGGAGAGCGATTATGTGAAGCTGGCGCGGACGGGGACGATGTCGGCGGCGCTGCGGGCGGCACATTCCAGCACCGGCGGCGCTGCGGCAGCAAAGACGACTGCGCCGGTGTCGCGGGGGCCGGCGGCGGTGACGGCGGCGCGGAGTGCGCCCGTCGAGCAGCCGGTGGAAAGCGGCGGGGAGATTCCGTTTGCAGATGAGGCGGAGGCGGAACCGGCGGGGCGAGCGGACGATCGTGAATCGCCAGTGGCAGCTCCGCCGATCGCGCAACCGGCGCTGGTGGTGCCGGAGGGGGATATTCCGGTGGCGCGGCCGGCGCGCAAGAGCAGTTTTCTTCCCGCCAAGACCTTGGCCGAGACGATGCGAGAAGCCGAGGCGACACTGAGCCGCAACATGGACATCGAAGTGGGTGCGGCGAAGAAGCGGCGGCGGCAGGCGATGCTGCTTTACCTGGGTGCGATTCTGGCGCTTGCCATTGGTATGACGCTGATGTGGATCGTGTTTCATGGGATGGGGCCGAGAGATCAGTCGTCGAATCCCTTGCCGCCGCAGCGAAATCCGGCGAATGTTGGGCCAAAGATTGCGGTGACGCCGGAGGTTATTCCGACGCCGCCGACGAACACTGTTGCGACAAATACACCGCCGACGAATACGAACATCACCCCCCCACCGCCGATGGATAATGGGACGGGAAACGTGACCCAGGCACCGCTAAATCCGGCACCGCACGTGATTCCGGTGGCGGCGCCCAAGACGATCGTGCTGCGGACGGCGCTGTTGCGGATGAAGCCGGGTAGCGGCATCGGTGACAAGTCGCAGACGATTCCTGTACCGGCGGGGGAATTCGCGGACCTCAAGGGAATCACCGGGTTGTCGATGACTCTCCAAGGAGCGCAAACGGAAATCCGGTATAAACTGGAAAGCCTTTCGGGCACGCTTGCGGCGGCGCAGGAGACGCGTCAGGGAAATCCCGGGGTGGCGTTGAAATGGACGGATGCGAGCGATTTGACGGGGCCGATTGAAGTGGCGTATGTGTCGCTAAATCGCGGCAAGGCGTCGGTGGAGCTGAGTTGGAAGATGGCGGTGGCGCTCAAGCGGCCGGAATTGCCGACAGTGGTTTACTGGGCGGTGCAGAATTCCTTCCTGACGGCGGAGATGGGCAGCAAGATGGGGCAGCGGATCGAATTCAAGCCGCTAGAGCTTAAGGCGATCAATCTGAAGGAAGCGACGTCGGCCCTGGGATTGCCGGCGGCCGTGCCCAATGAGGCCATCGTTACGCCTCTGGGTGCCTTGCCGACGGGTTGGACGGTGACGTGGTATACGGACTGGGAAGTGAAGGACGCGGCATTGCGCACGGCGGAGAATGCCTCGCAGGTGCTGAAGTTCCGGAAAGGGACGAGCGCGCCGGGCGTGGAGGCGTGGTTTTTGGTGACCTTCCGTCCGGGCTGGGCGACGGTCGAGAGCACGATGGGCAAGCGTCAGGGCGCCGACGAGACGGAACTGGCCCGTGCAGAGAGCGATTTGCGGTCGGTCAACAGCGAAATTGCGCGGATCGACAGGGAATCCGGCGGGAAAGTGGCGGCACCGGATTCGCTGCAGCAGCAGGCAGCGGCGGGCAAGACGGCGATTGCAGGATACAAGGAAGCGATTGCCGGATATAACGATTTGACGAATGTAGAAGTTGCCTTGGATTTGCCTGATGGCATGCGGATAGCGATCATTCACTTCCGCGCGGATGGCAAGTAAGAGGAAGCAGGTAGAATAGACTCGTCGCAAGAGTCTATGGACGTGACGGCGTAAGCAGGAAAAAAATCATGGCGGATTATCAACGTGTGGTGGAATTTCTCAGGGACGTGCGCCAGGCACCGCTGCAGGGCGTAACGGAGGAGATATCGCAGGCGGCGAAGGACTTTGCCACATTCTGCGTGGAGGCGAACGAACGTCTGCGCAAATGTTCGGGATTCCTGCAGCAGGGATTGCGGACCGAAGCGATTCACCTGGCGGACGAGAATCCGAACCTGTTGGACCTGGTGGCGGCGCTGGACCTGCCGGACCCGGAAGTATGGGCGGAATTCTGCGCCAACAACGGATTGCCGGTGCCTCCGCCACTGCAACTGGACCGGGCGGAGCAGTTGAATGAAGCGTATGCGCAGGACCAGCCGATGGAGCATCTGCTGTCGCGGCATCGGCTGCTGGCGCTGGCGCGCGCGCCGATGCGCGAGCGGCTGGGGGTGATGCGGCAACTGATGGCGATCGATCCGGGAAATGCGGCGTGGGAAAAGGACATCCGGGGGTACGAGGCGGCGCGTATCCGCGAACTGCCGACGTCCTTTTACAACGCCATGAAGGATCACGATGATGCGGCGATTGTGGACCTGGCGCACGAGATGACGGAGAGCGCCTGGATTGAGCCGCTGCCGCTAGACCTGGTGACGGCGGTGACCGACGCGAACGCGCGGATTCAGCGGCGCACGTTGGAAGACGAGTTGAAGAAGCTGGTACAGCCCTTGCGGGACGCTTTTGCGGCACAGACGCTAAAGGACTGCCAGTCGATCGTGGCACGGTGGAAGAAGCTGATGACTTCTGCCGGCGTGACGAACGTTTCGCATGAATTGAGCGATGAAATCAAGCCGGTGATCGCGTGGATTGCCGAGGAAGAGAAGAAGGAAGACCGGCTGCGCAAGTACCGCGGCAGTTGCAAGGCGTTCGGCGACCTGCTGAACCGGGACGCAACGGACCGGGAGCTGGAGGCGGGTTACGCGCGGCTGAAGGAATTCGGCGAACCGGTACCGGAAGATTTCACGACGCGGTACGCGGACAAGCGCAAATCGCGGCAGCATGCCACGGAGCGCAAGCATAAGCTGCGTCTGGCGGCGATCGCAGGGATCGTGATTGTGATTGTCGTGGTGGTGCTGGGCGTGGGCATCACGATCATGCATGCATCGGCGGCCGAGCGATGGGCCAACGAGTTAAACTCTGCCGTAGCGGCCAAGGATATTGAAAAGATCCGGCACTTGCTGGAGGAGTTGTCGAAAGCTTCAGCGCAGATCACGGGCGATCAGCGGGTCAGCACGGCGCGGGCCGAGGCGATGGCCAAGGAAGCGGAATACGCCCGAGACCAGGATTCGCTCAAGGACACACTGGAAAAATATGATGGGCTGGAAAAGAGCGCCGGGCCGGTGGCGGCCAATACCGGTGCTTCGATGGATGATTTGGTGAACGCGGCGGCATCGTTGAAGGAAGGCCTGGCTGCGGGGCGAGCCAAGGGCGACCTGTCATGGGTCGACACGGAGAAGAAACTTGGGGCGCAGGAAGGGCGGCTGGTCGATCTGCTGGCGCGACTGCAGACGCGCGCCTCATCGGGCGTGAAGGCCCGGGTGGATGCGCTGGCGGCGGAGGTCGACGGGTTGGCGTCGCTTTCGTCGGCGGATGCATCGGCAAAGTTATTGACGATCGGGCGTTCGCTGCGGGCGATGAAGGATCTGACGGGGATCGATGTCGACGCGACGACGGCGATCGCCAATCTGCTGCAGCGCGCGGACAAGATGCGTGAAACGCTCGAAGCCACACGGGACATCACGACGGAACTGCAGAGCGTGCGTGCCGCGGCCATCAGCTCCGACGATCTCAAGCGGGCGCTGGAACATTTTGTGCAGCGGTTCCCCAATGCCCCGCAGACGCAGGAGTTCTCCACGGCCATCCAACGGATGAACCTGGCCAAGGCGGTGGAGTCCTGGCGTGACATGGCCGCCGGTTTCGGCGGGCGATTCGGGCCCACCAGCCAGGCGGGTGCGCAGAAGCGCTTTGACGCGCTGGCAGCGCATTTGACGGCATATCCGGATTCGCCGTTTATCAGCATCGCCACCGAGTATGAGGACTACCTGCGGCGGGCGATAGATGCGCTGGCCGAGAAGGGCACGTGGCAGACGGCCTTAACGGATCTGCTCAGCACGCCGATGGTTTCCGAGTTGTGCTACATGGAGAGCTCCGACGGCAAGCGCTATTACGTGCTGGGCGACATCAAGATGCAGATCAAGCGGATCAACAACCAGGTGACGGTGACGTTCGAGGCGCTCAATCCCAAGGACCTGTCGAAGCGGATGATCGTCAACATCGATCCGCCGGTGAGGGTGCTGACGGACAAGCCGGTGCGGATGCCGCACGCGAAAGTTGCCGCGGACATGGCCGATGCGATCAAGTTGATCGACGAATCCAACTGGGACACGTGGGGCATCGACATGAGCGACAAGCTGGTGAAGAACACGGAGATGGACATCGTGGTCAAGGCGATTTTGCTGCAGCCAGTGCTCAAGGCCAACGAGCAGGTGGCCGGTTGGGCGCTGGGCGATACGTATTCCAAGGCGATCACCGAACTGGCCCGGCAGAAGGCCGAGGAAATCCAGTGGATCGATGCGGACAAGGTCACGGATGGCATGAAGAAAGCGTTTAAGTCGACGATGGACAATCTGCCGCCGGCGGTGACCGTCAAGCAACTGCTGCAGTCGCGCAAAGTGGCGTTGTTCAAAGCGGTGAAGATCGACATCGGCGGCACGGGCGTGCTGCTGCGGGACGATCACGGGAACTGGGATGTGAGCGCCCGGACGGGGATCAGCGACGGCAATATCCTGTGGATCGTCAAGCCCGGGACGGTGCCGTTTACGCCTGCTGCAACCGTGCCACCGGCAGTGAATCTCACGGACGCCACTTCCGCAGCGGCGGCGGCGCCGGCAGCGGCAGCCATGCCCGGAATCATGGTGCAGATCGGCGTGGTGAAGGACGGCAGAATCGTGGTCGACGAATCGGCCATCCGCGATATTCCGCAGGGGTCGATGGTTTTCCTGATGAGGCCGTAGAGGCGGATTCATAACTCCAAAAGACCGCCGTAAACAGCGGGCTTTCACTACGTAACCGGGGTTATGAAACAACTTGTAATCTGTAGAACAGGTACCGAGGTGCCCATGAGCCGCATACCGCATCCAACGACGCCGCGTCCGGCAGCGAAATTCAGCGTAACCGAAGCGCCGGAGAGCGGGATACGCCTGGGGACGGGCACGCACGTGGCGTTCACGGCCAGCCTGGAATTTTTCCTGGCGCCGATCATGCCGTTCATGCTGGATGCGGAAGTCAACGAAATCATGGTGACGGCGTTCGATCGAATTTACATTGAAAAAGCCGGGCTGCTGCAACTGACAACGGCGCGCTTCGGCTCCGAGATGGACGTGCAGGCGGCGGCCAACAACATGGCGCAGTTCGTCGGTCAGCCGCTGACGATGGAGCGGCCGCTGCTGGACGGGCGGCTTCCCGACGGGTCGCGCGTGTGCATCGTGCTGGGGAATATTGCCTCGACGGGCACGCAGATCAACATTCGCCGGTTCGCCCGCAACACCGCAACGCCTGGGTTCCTGCTGGAGAAGCGGGCGCTGACGCCGATGGTGATGGAATTTCTGCTGCTGTCGGTGAAGGCGCATCGGAACATTCTGGTTTCGGGCGGGGCCGGTTCGGGCAAGACGACGATGGTGAACGTGCTGACGAACGGTTTCGGCGAGGACGAACGCATCGTGGTCATCGAAGACACGCGCGAACTGCAGGTGCAGCGTCCGCATGTGGTGCAGATGGAAGCCCGGCCTGCCGACGCTTACGGCCGGGGGCAGATTACGGTGCGCGACCTGTTCATCACGGCGCTGCGGATGCGGCCGGACCGGATCGTGGTGGGCGAGGTAAGGCGCGGGGAGGCGCTGGACATGATTCAGGCGATGACGTCGGGGCATCACGGCAGCCTGACGACATTGCATGCGTCGAGTGCGGCGGACACGTGCTACCGGCTGGAGACGATGGCGCTGATGGCGGATGTGGGCATCCCGCTGTTTGCGCTCCGGCGCCAGGTGGCCAGCGCGATCGACTTGATCGTGCAGACGGCGCGGCTGACTTCCGGCCGGCGACTGGTTACCGAAGTGACCGAGGTGTCATTTGATGAACAGACGCAGAACTATTTGACCAAGGATATTTTTCGCTTAAGCGAAACACCGAATGGGCCGGAACTGGTTTGGACGGGTGAAAAACCTGAAATGTTGGAGCAACTTCGCTTCGAGGGGCTCGTTAATCAAATGGATCTCACAAAGCCCATGCTGGGGGCGTAGCCGATAGAGGATATGGTAGACTGTAGGGTGGTTACCCGAACGAACGGGTGGCCGGTAATGAGGGTTGTATGACCGCCAAAACGCCACGTAAGCAGGTTCGGCGACGCCGGCTGGGCGCGATGAGCGTTGAGTACTTGGCGATTCTGACGCTGGTGGTGTTGCCGCTGGCGCTGGGAGGGGTTCCGCTGTCGCTGAAAGCGATTCGGGCCTACACCCAACGGCTGGCGTACGTGCAGCAGCTTCCGTTCCCCTGAGAATTCGCAAAGAGTTGTAACAGATGCCGCCCAGCGGCGTTAGACGATACAGAAGGGAAGCACGAATTCCCGCTCTTGGCCCCTTACGTACGGAGGCGAAAGCCTATGAAAAACCTCATGACCATGCTCAAAAAGCTGCATCGGGATGAAGCCGGCGCGATGTCGGTTGAGCAGGTGTTGATCCTGGCTTTGGTCGCTGTGCCGATCATCGTCGGGGTGATGCTCTTCAAGGACAAGATCAAGAGCTGGTTCACGGGTCAGACCGACAAGCTGAAGGACGACACCGGCGGCTGGGTGAACTAAGCCCTGCCTTACACTGGCACGTGGTGGCGTACACCTGGATTCACATGCCGTAGGCTGGGGATGGAGGGTGCGCCTTGGTGCAAGGGATGGCGGCCTGCCCGCAAGCGAATGGGGCAGGCGAAAGAGGAGAATCCATCGTGGAGTCCGTACGCGAACTGCCCGAAGGGATGGCTCCACCGGTTGCGGCGGGCGCGGGGGAAGGTGTGGGCGCGAAGGGGCAGGATTCCAACATTTCGTGGCCGGCGCTGTGGATTGGCATGATCAGTCTGAGTGCGGTGGTTGCGACGATTTGTTTGCTGGCCCCCCCACCGAAGGTTTCGACGATACAACCCACGGGGATGTATGTTTTCGGGCTTACGGGGATGATCTGCGTTGTGGCGGCGCTCATGGATGCGGCGACGCAACGGGTTCCCAATGCGCTGACGTATCCAGCGATACTTTGCGGGCTGTTGCTCAATTGCGTGCCGGTGGCGGCCAAGGTGATGGGGTTTGGTGAGGTTGAACGGTGGCTGGGGGCGGGGGGGCCGAACCAGTCGCTGATGGGCTTGGTGATGTGCGGGGGGATTGGATTTCTATCACTGCTGGTGGCGGGAATGGGCGGGGGCGGTATGAAGCTGCTGGCGGCGGTGGGTGCGCTGCTGGGATTTGGGCAGGCGGGACTGGCATTAATCGCCGCATTGGTCGTGGCCGTGGTATATTCTCTGGTGAACCTGGCGCTGCGCGGGCGGCTGAATCCGGCGGTGCGTGCCGGGGCGGTACGGTTGGTGGAGATATTTTTTCTGAAGCAGTGGATCGCCGATCAACCGACACCGGTGCATGGGCGTGGATTGAGGGAACGAATTCCGCTGGCGGTGCCGCTGGCGATCGGTTTGGTGGCATCCCGTTTTGTGCCGCTGGATTGGCTGACGTTTGGATTGATGAGCGCATGAGGAAGAAGCTGTCGCAGATTTTCAAACGGATGCGTGCGGATGAAGGCGCGATGGCGGTGGCGTTTGTGCTGGTGTTTCCAATCATCCTGGGACTGATTGCCATCCTGGTGCAACTGGCGTTGCTGGTGAATGGGCGATTGATGGTCGAGCAGGCGGCGCAGGCGGCAGCACGTTCGGCCGTGACCAGTTTGCCGGAGGATTATCCGGATCAGGTGAGCCGTGCGGCGTACATGGCGCTGACGCCGCTATCGCCGAAGGCGGACAGCGCGGATCAGGACGGCCAGGACATGATGGACGCATTGGGAACGCTGGGCGTGCAGCCGCTGCCGACATTTGCGTTTCGTTATACGTATGCCAAGGCCGCGACGAAAGTGACGTGGACATCGCCGCTGGGTGCTTATCCGTCGAACCAAGGCCAGCCGATGGAATTGACGGTCGCGTATAAATTTCCGCTGATCGTGCCGATTGCACGGTTGATCGTGGCGGACCCGAATATCAGCGAGGTAGCGGGCATCACGGGGCATTTTGTGACGCTGAAGAGCACGGTGAAGGTGATGACCGCACATAGCCGCAAGGCCTCGGCCGATGGAAGCGGCTGGCCGGGATAGAGCTTTGGCGAACAAGAGAATGCAGGATGAAGCCATGAAGAGCCAACAAAGACGTGCGTCTGATTCGCGGTGCGGCGGGGGAGAAGTGTGGGCGTTTTTTGCCGGAAGATTGCGTTGTGGGGCGCGGGCGGTTCACCGTGACGAGCGCGGCGCGATTGGATTCCTGGTGTTGTTCATCATGTTTGCGTTGCTGGGATTGATGGCGATGGTGTGGAACACAGGCGACCTGGCCACGAAGCGCCAGCAGATTCAGAATGCTGCGGATGCCGATGCGCATGCCGCGGAAATTTGGACGGCGCGTACGGCGAATCTCTTGAGCGCCACGAACATGCTGATCTGCGAGAACGGATCGGCCGAGGCGATTTACCGTTCGGTCAAGCCCACGGCCGACAGCATCGGGAACGAACTGATCAACGAACGGAATCGCGCCAACCGCGCCCTGACGAGGATTGCGAACCAGCGTGCGAGCGCCAATCTCTTTGGCTATCCGAGCGCGGCATACAAGGGCCTCGTGCTCGATCTCAAGGAACGCTGTCTGCAGGAAGTTCTCCGCAGTCTTCCTTTGCAGCAGTCGATTCTTAACGAGTTTATCGCCCGCACCTCGCCGGCGTTGATGACTACGCAGGCGGATGATTTTGCCCAGCGCCGGGACCAGATGTTCCAGTACCAGGTGGAGATCCATCGCATTACGCCGGAGGTGGTGAACGAACAGCGGGCGGCGATGGCTGATTTTTACAAGGTGCAGTTGACGCACGCACTGCCGAAAACGCCGGGAAGTGATTCGGGCGATCCGACTGTGAACGCACCGGTCAAGCGGATCGGCGGGACGGATGCGGTCGATATTGAGCAGCCACTGGGCCAGGATGAAGAACTCAATCATCCCGGCGTGACGGTCGAAAAGGTGAATGTCGCGGGGTATGACGTGTTTGGGGGAACTTGGGGCGGGATACTTTGCCCGCCGCTGCGGCGTTATTTTTACGATCGCAACTGGCGCGACATTGGCCAGGGACGATCGGATTCGCTGTATGAAATACTGAAGCGGATCGATGATGAACGGGATCGCCTGGCGCTGGTGATGGATGCGATCTGTGCGGATCCCGGAGGCGTTCCAGCCGCTTTGGCGGGGGCCTATCCGCAGGCGCGGCAGGAAATCGGCGTGATGGGCTTTGATGACCGCAATTACCCGGGATTTGGTCCGTTGCTTCCCGGTCAGAGTCGCGGAGGGTACACGACCGGTCACATGGCCACCGGAACCTACGTCAACATCGTTTACAGCTTCCGCGATCAGATTCTGGGCGATCTGGGCCGGCGGCCGATCTTCATGATGGCCACGTACGATCGCTACAATGTGCCGGACTGGGCCAAGTCCGGTGTGTATAACAGCGCCAAGAATTACGTTTATAACGATATTTACTCGCGCGAATGGTTCAGGCTGGCGGAGATCAAGTGGCAGGAATTGTGGCGGGCGCGAAATCCCGTGGGGAATCCGAGTATGGATACCCGCCGGTGGACGGCGCAGGATTTCGCCGATTGGGCGACGGCGCTGGCGTGGGCGCAGCCGATTGCCCAGCAGGGCTGCACGATGATCGCGGAGCAGGCGGCGCAAGAGTGGATCGACAGAAAATGGCCGTACGAGATGAAGCCGCCGATCACGGAAGTGCCGCCGACGCAGGGATTTTCGCAGGAAGAGCGTCATACGTATTTCACGCTTATCACCGGGGCCAAGACCAACGAAACGTATAAGCCGCGGCTGGCGACGCTTTCGGGCATCAAGGGTGCGCCGATGGTGGCCCTGACGCAGGCGGAGGTTTTCAACTGGATGGAATTCAACGGCGGCTACGGTGCCTCGGATCGTTACGATGTGTGGGCACCGCCGGAACCATGGCGGCTGTCGACGATCGGAGGTTGGAACTGGAATTCGCGTCTGACCACGTTCGTCAGTCCTGCGGAAAACGATGCCGGCAAGCTGACGGCCGAAGCGTTGTCCGAGGCGATACAGAATAATCCGCAGTTGCAGCAGATGTTGGAATCCGTTGGCATTACGGGAAATGATGCAGATGCATTATCAAAAGTTATCCAGCACTAGAGCCTGTGCGGCTTGGTCACGGGCGGATGTTCGCTGCCGCGGCGTCGCGGAGATCGAGGCGATCTTCTGCGCGGTGGTTTTGGCTTTGCTGATGCTCATGGGAATCGGCGCGCTGAAGATCGCGGGGACGCGGATGACCACTCAGAACGCCGCCATTTACGAGTCGTTCAAGGACAGCACGAATCGGCCGTCGCCCACGCTGGAGGGAGATTCGCTGCTCACGCCGATCGATGGAACGACCACGGTGCGGCCGGGCCTGCCGAACCGTACGCACGTTTCCCGGCAGGAGACGCATTTGAACGTCAACGTGGATGCGGGGCAGACCATTCCCGCAGTCATCCAAGCGCTGGCCGGAACCATCGGACCGCAGTTGTCATATGGGGCTTATCCGAACCTGGATGATCGCGAAGATGGCGAAAAGAACGTGAAAGATTGGTTCAACGCCTACGTCGAGGAATCGCATTCCGAAGTGATCGATCCGCTGGGCCTGGCGCCGGCGTGGTCCCCCTGATCAAGAGACACTGACAATCCTCCCCTGACTTCTTATAATGTCCGTTCACGCCCTGAAGCTTTGCGCGTGGGCGGACATGTTCTTTTCCAGGATGGTTTCATGAATCCTATTGCCCAGTCGGACCCGGCACTTTGGCAGGCCATTGTGGATGAGCAGCGTCGGCAGGAAACGACGCTGGAGCTCATCGCCAGCGAAAACCATGTGACGCCTGCGGTGCTTGCCGCCGCGGCCACGCCGTTGACCAACAAATATGCTGAGGGGTATCCCGGCAAGCGTTACTACGGCGGTTGCCAGTTTGTGGATGTCGTGGAGAATCTGGCCCGCGATCGCGCCAAGCAGTTGTTCGGCGTCGATCACGTCAACGTGCAGCCGCACTCGGGGAGCCAGGCCAATCAGGCGGTTTTTCTGGCGGCGCTGATGCCGGGCGACACGATCATGGGTCTGCACCTGGATCACGGCGGGCACCTGACCCACGGCAAGAGCGTCAACATGTCGGGCAAGTGGTTCAAGGCAGTGCATTACACGTTGAATCCGCAGACCGAGCGCATTGACATGGCCGACGTGCGCAAGGCGGCAGTCGAACACAAGCCGAAGTTGATCATCACGGGAGCCTCGGCATATCCGCGGGCATGGGAGTGGGAGAAGTTTGCGGAGATCGCCAAGGAAGTCGGGGCGTTGCTAATGGCGGATATCGCGCATGTCGCGGGCCTGGTGGCCACCGGACTCCACGATTCGCCCGTGCCGTATGCGGACTTTGTGACGACCACGACGCACAAGACGCTGCGCGGCCCCCGCGGGGGCATGACCATGTGCAAGGCGGACTGGGCCAAGAAGATCGATTCGGCCATTTTCCCCGGCCTGCAGGGCGGGCCGCTGATGCACATCATTGCCGCCAAGGCCGCTGCGTTCGGCGAATGCCTCAAGCCGGAATTCAAGGTGTATTCCGCCCAGATCATCAAGAACGCCAAGACGCTTTCGGAGGAATTCCTGAAGCGCGGCTACCGACTGGTGACCGGAGGCACCGACAATCACCTCATGCTCATCGACCTGCGCGGCAAGGACGCCAACCTCACCGGCGCGGCGGTCGAAGGTTGGCTCCAGACGGCCGGCATCATCGTCAACAAGAATATGGTTCCTTACGATACGCGTAAGGCGATGGAAACGTCGGGCATCCGCGTGGGTACGCCGGCGCTGACCACGCGCGGTCTCAAGGAATCGGATATGAAACTCGTCGCCGCGTGGTTCGACCGAGCGGCTTCCAGCGCCGGCGACGCGGCGGTACTCGATCGCATCCGCCAGGAAGTGGAAGAGTTCACGCGCCAGTTCCCCCTTCCCCACATCAAGGTGGAGACCGAACAGCCCGAGGAAGCCCTGGCCGCCCATTGATCCCCTGCCTGAAAGGGCTACGCAGATACAAACGTCACAATGCCTCTGCAGCGGAATTCGCGGCAGAGGCATTTTTATTGGCTTTTGGGCCTTTTCTGATCGTCACTGACAACTGACCACAATACTCAAATCAGCATGGTCAGGGGATTCTCCAGGAGCTTCTTCAATTCCTGAAGGAATCGGGCGCCGGTGGCGCCGTCCACGACACGGTGATCGGCCGAGAGCGTCAGGTTCATGACCTGCCCGGCAACCACCTGCTTGTCTTTGACGATCGGTTGCCAACTCGTTCCGCCCACCGCCAGGATCGCGGTTTCCGGCGGGTTCACGATTGCCAGAAAATCTTTGATGCCATACATGCCGAGGTTGCTGATCGTAAATGTTGAGCCGGTCATCTGATCGGCCTTGAGCTTGCGATTGCGGCCGAGTTCGGCGAGTTGCTTGATTTCGGCAGAGATCTGCCGCACACCCTTCGTGTGCGCCTGGCGGATCACCGGCACGACCAAGCCGTCTTCTAATGCCACGGCGATGCCGAGTTCGACGGTTCCATGCTGAATGATCGCGGTCTCGGCGAAACTGGAATTGATCGCGGGAATGTTCGTCAGCGCGATGGCACAGGCGCGGGCAATGAAGTCCGTCACGGAAAGCTTGTCCGGTGCGATCTGCTCGTTTGCCGACTGACGCAGCGCCAGGAGCGCGTCCATCACCACGTCGATCGACACGTAAAAATGCGGGATGTTCTGTTTCGACTGGAGCAATCTTCGGGCGATCGTCTGCCGCATGTTCGACAGCGGGATGGTCTTCTTTTCGAGTTTCGACGCCAGATGCACGGGCGAGGCCTGGGCCGCGACGGACGGACCGAACGCCATCACCCGGCCCGGATGCACCGGTTCAGGCTTGGGAATGCGGCTGATGGCCTCGAGCACATCGCGTTTGATGATGCGGCCATCGGGCCCTGTGCCGCGGATTGTGGTCAGGTCGATTCCCTTTTCGTCGGCGATTTTTTGCGCCAGGGGGCTGACACGCACCTTGCCGTCGGAGGCAAGTACGGTCGGTTCGCTTCCTTCGTGATGATCTTCCACGGGTTCGACCGGCGCCGCCGCCGCTTTGGGGGCTGGGGCGGGTTCAGCGGGTGCTTCCGCTTTCGGCTCAGGCTTTGGCGCGGCCTGGGGCGCTGCGCCGGATACTTTTACGCTTGCGGCGACTTGTTTCACATCCTCCCCCGGCTTGGCCAGGACCACGATGAGGGCCCCTACCGGCGTCTTGCCGCCTTCCGGAATGACGATCTTGGCGATGGTGCCCGCCTCGAACGCCTCCAATTCCTGGGTGGCCTTATCGGTTTCGACTTCGGCGATCATGTCTCCGGGTTTGACCTGCTCGCCTTCCTTCTTCAGCCACTTCGCGAGGGTGGCCTCGGTCATCGTATCGGTCAGCTTCGGCATCGTAATTTCAATGGGCATGGATTCTTCCTTGCTTCACCGCTCAGTTTCGTAATTCAATTCACCACTTCAAACAGGTGCCATAGTTTACGCACAACCCCTCAGCCGCGAAAGCGCTGTAAGTGAGGTGCGTAATTCTTGCCATAACCAGGGTTTGGGACTCAGAAATCCCCCGCCACGGATCGCAGGTCCGATCCCAGGCCGGATATGCTTATCGCCATTTCCCCCTGGGGCATGATCCCCTTGCGATCGTCCAGAATATCCTGGACCAGTTTGACAATTTTTCGGGGCGAAAAAGGCTTGTTGAGCACGTAGTCCACGCCCGCTTCAATCAACTGCTCGAACGTCGTTCGGAAATCGTACGAGGTCAGCAGCAGCACCGGGACCCGGCGTTCGCCGCCCTTCAACTCCAGTTTCCGGCACATGGCCAGTCCGTCCAAGCCGGGCATCACGTAATCGGTAATCAGAAATTCAATTGCGGGATTGGCCCGATACATCTCAAACCCCTCCCGGCCGTCTGCCGCGGTTATGACTCGGAACCCATGCCCTTGAAGCGCGAAGGACAGAACCCGCCGAATGTGTGGTTCATCGTCGACCACCAAGATCATCTCGCTGCCCATCTAGTCGCGCCTTGAATGAAATGCATTTCCAAGCGTCGTACAACAACACGCCTAGGAAGATGGTCGGACCATTTTCCTATTCGCTTTATTACCTATCCAGGCTGTAATCTGAGCGATAAAATCGCTGTGCGAGGATTTTCCCCACCAGTACATGGACGTACGAGCATCTACAGAGTCCGATTACCTATTCGGCAGCGTCCGGAATCTCCGGCTCCACGGCGGCAAACGGCGCCGCGCGGCCGGGCTTTACCCAGAGACGCTGGGCATAATCCATCAGAAACTCGACCTTGGGCGGGTGGGCCAGCTTTGCGGTTGCCTCGGCAAAGACCCGTTTGGCGAGTTTCAGATGCGTGCGACGGCTCACGTGGCTGATCAGGATCAGCTCGTTCCGCAGTTCCGGCAATGCCGCCATCAGATCGGTGACGTGCAGATGCTGGCCTACCGCGGCACGCTTGCGATGGTCGCGTTCCCAGAAGGTGCATTCGGTGATGAGCACCTTGGCGTCGCGGACGCCGTCCTGCGTCAAAGTCTCGGCCATGCAGGTGTCACCGGTATAGGCGACCATCGGCACGTCCAGCGTGTAGGTGATTTTTTCGCCACGGTCCTTCATTTCCCGCAGAATGTGGCCAGGCAGGTTCTGTTCCAGCAGATCGGCACGCAGCTTTTCCCGACGATCGATGACCAGGAATCCGATCGACGGCACGGTATGCCGGGTGGCAAAGGCGCGGGCAATGAGGCCTTTGCGAAGCTCGAATTCATCGCCGACATTCATCGCGACGATCCGGTGCTCGGTTACTTTGCCTTCGAGGCCGGCCCAGGAGTGGATGATGTCGCTGAGGGGTTTGGCGATCTTGGCGGGACAGAGAATCGTTCCGGGCTTCATTCCCTGGAAGAAGCGCTGCGACAGGTAATAGGGGATTCCGGCGCTGTGATCGATGTGGCCGTGGGTCAGAAGGCAGAAGTCTGCGGTCAATGCGGGGCGCGGGCACTTTCCGATGTCGAAGTTGATGTTCAACTCCGGCACCTGAACGACCGACTCTTCTCCGGCAACGCTGTAGCCCACCACGTGAAAGTAGGGCGTCTTCACCACGGCCATCGCGGGCACCAAGGGATACTCCCGCGGCTTGTGGATGTGCTCGCCACCGGGTGTTGCACTTTGCTCTTTTGGGATATCCCCGCCCGCTGCAGGCTTTATTTGCTCGTCCGCCATGTCACGACTCCTCATTCAGTCGCGCACAGCCGCCATGCAAATATCGCAGCCGATGCCTGACCGGCATCGCTCGATTCACAACGCTTTCTGCGTTTTCAATCCGACCTTACCGGTGTCCCGGCAAAATCAGTTCATGGCCGCCTGCGCGACGCCTCCACATTAGCCCAATCGTGTCGCCGTAGCAATCGGGGCGAATCGGTGCCAAGAATATGCTAGATTCCGCCGCGCCATGCAGGTTGATCTGGAACGTAGACGGCCTGGACCGAAACGGGAATGCGGGCGGTGCGTTTGCGGCGAAAAAGGCGGAACGCTCTGATGAGAATCCACACCGCGATGACCAGGAAGAGCCCTGCCAAGATGGGAAAAAGCACGGCCAGCAGGGATGTCACGGTGGCGACGAGATCTTCAAGTGCCGAAACGATCGGAGCGCCGATGCCGAAAGAAGCGGTGTTGATCACGGGCCGGGAGAGGGCCTTGGCGGTATGCACCCCGCCGGCAAGAACGAGGCCGACGACGATCCACACGGCGGGATGAACGCCCTTGATGACGCCGATCTGGGAAGCGAAAAGAATCGCGCCGGCGGTGGGACGGATGAAGGATTGGACGATGTCGTTGATGTGATCGGCTCCGGGAATCTTGTCCACGATGATTTCGATGATGCAAAGAACAACCAGAAGGCATAGGCACCAGGTGCTGCCGAGGAGATCGTAGGGCGCGGCGAGATGAATCGAACCGAGGCGTGCCATGATCGAAATAATCAGCAGGGGGATATACGCGTTCAGACCCGCGGAAGCGGAAAGACCGAAAGCGGAGGAGAGATGAAGCAGCACGGGCATGAGGGAATTATAGCCGAAAGGGTTATTGGTCATTATGCGATTAGTTTTTCGGCAATGCTGTGTTTGGAAGGGAGTTGTGGGGAATTGATCGCTATCTATAATGCCCGCTGCTTTCGAAAGGTCTAAATGATGTTTTTGGCGGCATTGGAAATTCCCTTCATGGATCAGCCGAACCCGACCCTGTCGTGGGTGCTGGCAGGATTGGCCGTGCTGATCCTGGGTATTGCCAAGTCCGGATTCGGCGGGGGCGTTGGCATCGTCGCGGTGCCGATGTTCGCGCTGGCGATGGGGGCGAAGGACGGGGCCGCGGCACTACTGCCACTCTTGATCGCTGCCGATGTCTTTTCCGTCTATCACCACTGGGGAACGTGGGACACACATATTTTGAAGGTGCTGGCGCCGGGGACGCTGACCGGCATTGCCATTGGCTCAATCGTGCTGTGGGTGCTGGTGGTGGCCATCCCGAGGAGCGCGCCACCGGCGAGATCGGAAACCCAGAGCGCCAACTCTGCGACGACAAGCCTCTCTGCCGCGCATCAGGCCAAAGCGGCCAAGAAATCCGGCGACAATGCCTTGAACCTGCTGACAGGAATTGTGTCCGTGGGGTACGTCGTGTTGGACCAGGTGCGCCGAAAATTCGCACCGCGCTGGCATTTCAAACCCAACCACAAGAGTGGCTTCGTTGCCGGGACCGCGGTGGGCGTCGTTTCGACCATTTCGCATGCCGCCGGACCAATCGCCGCGATCTTTCTTCTCGGACAGGGATTGGCGAGGCAGGTGTTCATCGGAACTACGGTGATCTACTTTTTCGGCATCAACACAGTAAAGCTCATTCCCTACAGCTGTATTCCCAACTTAATGACCTGGGATACCTTGTGGATCGGCCTTTGGCTGCTGCCGCTGGTGCCGGTCGGCACGTTTCTTGGCGCGTGGTTGAATCGCCGGATGTCGGAAAGCGTTTTCCAGTTGGCCATCATGCTCACCGTATTGCTCACGGGGCTGCAGTTAATCGTCGAGAGCGTTTCCAGCGTGTCACTGGTCGGAATGCTGAAGGTAGCGGTCGGCGCCGGGGGATGAGAAGTCAGTGATCGGAAAAGTGCTGTCGTGCTAGGTCGCCGGACTGCGACTGACACAAACAATATTTCATTGTCTTTCGCTAAAGTACCAAAGCGGGCCCCATCATTGAACCCTCAACCCTCATCACCGTATGATTCACGCTTTGGAGGTGACGTAACTGTGAACGTTCAACGTGCCGGCAATGTCAGTCGGTTATATCTGGATAACGCCGCGACGAGTTTTCCCAAGCCGCCGGAAGTGCTGCAGGCCATGGTGCATTATGCGACACAGATCGGCGCTTCGGCGGGTCGCGGCGCGTATGCCGAGGCCCAGGCGTCGGCCGCCGTGTTGCGCACCTGCCGCGAGCGGTTGTGCCAACTGTTTAATGGCGAAGAGGCCAACCAGTTTATTTTCACGTTGAATTGCACGGACGCGTTGAATACAGCCATCCAAGGACTGCTGCGGTCCGGGGACCATGCCATCACCACGTGGATGGATCACAACTCGGTGCTGCGGCCGTATAACGCACTGGCGGCGGAAAGAGGCATCGAGTACACGCACATTGCGGTCGATCCGGTCACGTGCGTGGCGGATCCGGCGGATATCAAGAAGGCGATTCGGCCGAATACCAAGCTGGTTGCGGTCGTTCATGGCAGCAACGTGACGGGGACTGTGCAACGCATCCGGGAGATCGGGAAGATCGCTCGGGAGGCGGGAATCGCGTTTCTGGTGGATGCGGCGCAGAGCGCCGGCCACGTGCCGATCGATGTGCAGGCGGACTACATCGACCTGCTGGCGTTTCCGGGGCATAAAGGATTGCTGGGGCCGCTGGGTACGGGCGGGTTGTACATTCGTCCGGGGCTGGAGAAGGTGTTGACGCCGCTGCGCTATGGCGGCACGGGAAGCATCTCCGAACAGGATGTGCAGCCGGAGTTCATGCCGGACAAATTTGAAGCAGGATCGCATAACGCGATCGGCATCGCAGGTTTGAGCGCCGGCGTGGAATGGGTTTTGAACAAGACGGTGAAAACGCTGTTCGAGCACGACCAGACGCTGTGCCGCACGTTCATGGAATGCGCGGAGAACGTGGATGGGCTGCGGTACCTGGGGCCGCAGGGGATCCGCGACCGGATGGGCGTGTTTTCCGTGCAGGTGGGGAATTACGAACCGCTGCAACTGGCGCAGAGATTGGAAAACGAGTTTGGCATTCTGACGCGTCCGGGACTGCATTGTGCCCCGCTGGCGCACAAGCATCTGGGCACTGTGAACGCCGGGGGAACGACGCGGCTGAGCTTCGGACCGTTCCTCACGCCACTGGATGTGAAGTACGCGGCGGATGCGCTGGCGACCATTGCACTGGAAAATTATTCCGTGGCGGAACGGTAGGCAAATCCCATTACGTCACTTACTGCGCGATTGCATCAGCAGCGCGATGACGATTCCCTGCAGCGTCACGGAACCGATGAGCCACGCCAGGGCGCGGAGAAGGCCCAATACGGACGGGTACCATTTGTCGATCGTGGCGGGCGTGGAAACCGCACTGTACAAGCCGACGAACAACATCAGCAGCGCGAGAATCTGAACGATCACCGCGGCCAGCCGTGCCAGCGAGAATTCCGGCATGTCGGATTGCCGATTCTGATGGCGAAGCTGAACGACCAGTTCCTCCAGCGCCTTTTCGATCTTTGGATTTGCGGGAGCGGGTTGGGTGGCTGCCATCTTTTTCCCCAATCGTTCGGCGACTCTCGCGGTTAGCGATTCTTCATCGATTCGTGACTGCACCACTGCGGTGGCGGCGCTTGCGGCGGTGGTGGGAGGCAGGGCAGGTGGAACGGACGCAGGTTCGGCCGGCACATTCAGCGGGGTCGGGACCGGATCACGATGATGACTGGCCCCTTCGCGGGCGATGATGCGGGCGGCGTCGGCCAGCGTCTTGACGATGAAATTCGGGCTCACATCCAGACTGTTGGTTTCATTCTCGGGAGCTGGGTGATTGGGATCCTTCAGCAAGATGGTGCGGCAACCGGCCGCGGCGCCGGAGGCGATGTCCCGCGGCATATCACCCACCGCCCAGCACTGCGAAAGATCGAGGCCGAAATCGGTCGCGGCCTGCTTGAACATTCCGGGCTTG
>Ga0114951_10002324_pt1 | contig 21621 bp, 22 predicted proteins | sample AM7aDNAmetaG_FD_88677 | JGI IMG/M metagenome (GOLD analysis project Ga0114951, IMG submission 88677) | Freshwater microbial communities from Finland to study Microbial Dark Matter (Phase II) - AM7a DNA metaG | ecosystem: Environmental > Aquatic > Freshwater > Lake | place: Finland: Lake Alinen... | reverse complement strand
TCTGGGTTGTTTCTTACAAGGACCGTGATTTGAGGCGTTATCCAGTGTTTACCGGAATCCTTACCGTTGTCATTATCACTCATTTTTTATACCTCAATAATAAATATTTTTCTTCGCCTAAACGATAAATCTTTTGCATACTATCCTGAAGAGATCTTAATTTTAAGACGATTCAAAAAATCTATTGCTTGTCTATCCTTCAATAGTTCCCGATTAAAGATTCGGAACCATATAAATCCGTGAAAACCGGATATCAGACCCGCCTTATCGGAAAGCATATCGTGGTCTTGTGTGAAACAGCTGGGACGGTCCCATATCTGGTTGAATTGATCGGAAATGAGGAACAATATCATGTAATCTTATAACCATGCAGGTGATAGCAGTAGTATTGAAAGGGAATCACACCTCCTATGTGTCCAGAACCCAGACTACACGTACCACCTGATGACCATACCTCATTACCTGCCACGCTCCGCCAGTGGCATATATTGTATCCATTGGTGGGTCGTCCGCCCAATGCCCTCCTTTCAGCACCGGATGAACTCATCCAGTACGTGGTTGCTGCAATAAGAAACATCCCCTGCACCCCTCCTGCCTGCGGTCCTGAAGCATGGGACCATCTCTTTGAGAGTCTTCGCCCTCACGGGATCATTCCTCTCATGACCTCGCATATATCGTCATGGCCGGAAGAGTACCGGCCGCCAGAGAAAATTCTGTCCGGATTAAAAGATGCACTCTTTTACGGTGCGGTCAGGAACCTGCGTATGGGGCCTCAGGTGCGCCAGGTCCTGGAAGCCTTTAATGAAGTCGGAATTCCGGTTCTTCTGGTGAAAGGTCCTGCATTAGCCAGGACGGTATACCCTGATCCGGCACTGCGCCAGTCCAGTGATATTGACCTCATGGTAAGGCCGGAAGACTTTTTGCGGTGCGAACGGGTCATGGAAACACTCAGGTATTCCTGCCCTGCCCGGACGTATCAGATATCCCCCCATGCCTTCCATCACCAGGCATTTTTACCCGGGAACCCTGGGGTAATGGTCGAGGTCCACTGGATGGCGGACTTTGGCTATGGATATTTCCCCAAAAACTGGCTGGAAAATGCAATGAATAGAAAAATCCACGTGCAGTCCAAAGACCTGGCCTTTGATACCCTGCATCCACAGGACCATTTCCAGTTCCTGGTAATCCATAATATCATCCAGCATAACCACCGGCGGCTGGACTGGATTATGGATATTGCACTCCTGATGCAGGAAATCTCAACAGCTAGCAACTGGAAATCTCTCCAGACCACCTCGGTCACGAATCATACCCGAATCCCCGTTGAGATCGCCCTCCGCGAGGCGGTACTCTGGTCGGGGCGACCATTGCCGACCAAAGTCGCTGATTTTCCGGCATGGCCGGCCCCATCTGCACGTGAAGTACACCTCTGGCAATATGCACGAATTCAGGAGGTCTCAGCCTGGGCCGCCATCCGTCTCCACCTGTCCGGGCTCCCGGGATATCGGGAGAAACTAAAATATTGCCGACGTTTTATCTTTCTGCCACCTCACCTGATGACCGGTTACCGGCGATCCCAACGCCTGTTTGACCCTTATCTCGCCCACCTGCGACGCTGGTGGAGTATTATCCATCACATTTGAGATTGAAAACCGTGACCGGACTTTCCCGGCAGGAACTATCTTAATATCCGGTGAAGGAGGTCATCCCGAAAGGCAGGGCATACCAGGATATCCATGTTTCACAGATGTACCCGCAACACCAAATTTGGCCCACCTGGAATTATTCACAAATCGGAGAAGAAATACGCCCCTGCAATAGAAAATCCAGGGCTTTTAAAAATCAATCCATACAAAAGTCCATACTAACTTTTTTCCCACCCTTAATAGCCCTATAAATCGGTCCGATTTTAGTCAGATCCCCAAAAATCCGCCAAATTAACAGGATATTAAAAAAATGCTAAGTATTGCTGCAATTTATTGTAACGGCCCCCTAATTGCGGTTCGTTTCCCGGTGGCCATGCAGGGTGAGATCAATGCATGAATAGTACCGGAAATCGAAATAAAACCGGCAGTCAGGTAAAAATAACCCATATTTCCATCAGGAAACCGGAGTTAAAAAAGTCAGGGGTTCATATTTTAATTCATGAATGCTTGACCAGACGCGGGATTACAAACCACCCGGGGGGCTGTAGAATAGTGATGAATCCTTGTTCACTGTCGCGAGAGAGACCTCTAATTCCCATGCAGAATACCCATCATCCGGACCACGGGTCAACCCGTTGATTCCCGGTAGGGATCAGCCTGAGCGTGGAACATCGTGGCGTACCTGCCGTTTTGTGCCATAAGGTCAGCGTGGTTCCCTTGTTCAATGATCTGCCCGCCTTCAAGGACATAGATACGATCCGCCATAAGTACCGTTGAAAAACGGTGGCTGATTAAAACAGCCGACCTGCCCCGGATAATCTCCCGGAATTTCGTAAATATCTCTTTTTCAGCAATCGTATCCAGAGAACTGGCAGGCTCATCGAGGATGACGATCTCCGCGTCCCTGAAAAACGCCCGGGCAAGGGCAATTTTCTGCCATTCCCCGGTGCTTAACTCATGGCCACCGGAAAAACTCCGGCCAAGTATTGTTTCGTAACCTCCGGGGAGGTCACTAATGACGGCGTCAGCACCGGCCTTCTGTGCCGCCCCAGTCACCGCCAGGCCGTCAACCGGCTGGTGGACATCGGCCAGCCAGATATTTTCCCGTGCGGTAAGATGGTAACGGACATAATCCTGGAAAAGAACCGTGATATGCCGGTACCAGGCCCCGGGGTCTGCTTCTCGAAGGTCAGTACCATCTACGAGGATACACCCGGATTCAGGGACATATAACCGGCAGAGCAGCTTGATGAGTGTGCTCTTTCCCGCACCGTTTGACCCGACGAGTGCGATCACCTCTCCAGGGTGCAGGACCAGGCTGACATTCCGGAGTGAAGGGCTCTCTTCGCCCGGGTAGGTAAAGGTGACATGATCAATCCGCACTTCATCCTGGAATGTCTCTGGCAGGGGGACCGGTTCTTCCGGTACCGGGACCTCCGGTTTGAGGTCGAGAAATAAAAAGAGATTTTTCAGGAAGAGCTGGTCTTCGTAGAGACTGTTTGTACTGCCAAAAATCGACTGGATATACCCGATGCACATCTGGAACCCCATGAAGTACATCACCATATCACCAAGCGTCAGTTTCCCATCAATCGCCATGAACGCAATGACAGCAAATGACCCGAACACGGCGACCGCGATAAAAACCTGTGCGATAATATCCCAGAATGACTTCGAGCGTGAAAGAGTGAGCCGGGCATGCCAGAGGTCTTCCTGCAGGAACCGGTACCGCTGCCGGAACAGGGGCCCAAGCCCGAAGAGCCGGACTTCCTTGGCAAAATGAGCATCCGAAATCATCCAGTGATAATACCGGGTCTTCCGTTCTGCTTCGGTCTGGTCGTTCCGGAGAGCATACAGTCTCCTCGAGTACCAGACCCGAAAGGTCACGGCCGGTATCGCTGCACAGAAAAGTACAAGCCCCGCAATTGGCGAAAATGCAATAACAAGTGTCCCGACTGCCAACAGCGAGATCCCGCTCTGGGCGATCTGGACGATGTCGTTGACCACTTTGGCCGGACGGGTCGGCCCCTCCATCTGGGCCCGGTGGAGGTCGTTAAAATAAGCGGGATTTTCATAATATGCCAGGTCCAGCTGGATAGAATGTGCCTGGATCTGGTCGGTGACCACGTCGGTCATGACGAGGGACTGGGCTTCGGTCGCGTAGGATGAGACAGATCTGCACATCACGGTGATGATGGAAATTGCAGCAGCAGCCACCAGCAGGGGGACAAGGTGGCTGATGATTTCAGCTTTATCGGGCGTAGTAATACCAATGGTGACCGTGTCGACCAGGAGCTTCATGATATACAGGCCGGCGAGCGGCAGGAGCCCGAGGATGAGGATCAGGATAATGGTGACCGCAGTCCATCCGGGAGTATGCGTGAAAACGAGTTTTATCGCCCGCCATATATCGGATTTCATCACGATGAGACCACGAATCACTGAAGAAATGGTTGGGGGGTCATTCATGGTCTTTTCATCCGGGTGTGGGCAATCGGGTTTCTTTCATAAGTTTCAATTTTGCAGCTCTCTTATGGCGATTCGCCGGTCTGTATTATTCTCAAAAATCTATGCGTTTATTACACACCAGGTAGTGAGGTGCACCGCCACCAGAGCAACCGGGTCCTTGCTCCGGGATCCGTGACTATCACGTCCGTGGAAATTCCCGAAGAAGGATTCGTAATCTGAATGCTAAAACCTTTCTGCTTCCGATCTTCGGTTCAATCTCTTTCCCTTTTTCTGTATTAACCTGTAACAAGGGCATAATAAACAGAAAATATGAGGTAATTCACCGAATACTCATGTGAGCATGGCAGGGAACAGTCACATCCTTTATCCAATCCTGGAAATCTCCCGTTATGGTAATATGGGGCCGTGTCCACCCTGAACCAACATGCAGCCCGTGTTTTAACTACCGTACCGGTTAACCCGGATGTCGGAAAGTTCGTACCCTGAAAGCACATTTTTCCAGGGACTGTATCCGGCAGACCCGGCATTATGATAAATGAACCCCATCCTTCTGTAAACAGGATCTGCAGGATATGCAACGATATAATGAAAAAAAAGTCTGAAGTCCTTCTTCCCGTCATTCAGGAGTCAACTACAAGCCCCTTAAGCACATCATCCTCGGTAACATCAATTTCCCTGGTTGTCCCGATAATGTGATACCTCCCATTGGCATGAACCTCATTTGGATTATTTACTGTTGAATAGGGGACGATGAACTCCCCGTTTACGCTCTCCTGCTGGTATAAAAATTCCCTGCCGGTATTCGTCACTACGTTGAGTTGGATGATTCCCTCTCCTTTGACATGAGCTCCCTGAACAAATTCAAATACTTTTACCTGCTTTAAATTAGCTACACCAAAAATATCGTACATAGTATTTGGCGAATTACCCCGGGATTCATGTACCATCCGGAAGTGTTGAAGGGCAGGTACAGGTTCAACAGGTCTGAGGTACTGTCCCACAATGATCGCCTCTGAATCCCCATGCGGTTGTTTTTCAAATTTCCCAATGGCATTCATTGCATCCGTTACATTGAGGAGCCTGTCGTTGGTTACCATCGGTGATGTCACACCGTTCCTCGCCTCATTATGGTACTCCAGGTACAATACCTCATCAGGAATTTGCATCGACCCGTCAAAAATTTGAAGACGGGCTATCGTTGTGTGGAAATAAGGCGGAAGTTTATCTTCTAATTGCATAAGACTACCGGGATTTTTAAGATTCGTTTTAAAAAAAGATTTCATATATAATGATAAATTTCCAGAGCTCCCATTGATCGCCACCAAACCCCATAATTTGTCAGTAGCGATAGAAGTATCGGTAATAACATATCGTGCACCATCGGATTGCAGTATTCTAATCGAATCTGCCTCAGACCCGGACAAATAAAAACCTGCGATACGACTTGAGAAAAGATGGTCCTGGAATGGATTTGTGATGGGAATTCGTTTCCCGATGAACAAAATATAATGACCCTGTTCCCACCAGGAAAGAATTCCATAGGCAGATTTCGGGTATGAAAAATTATCTTCCTGGTACACACCTAAATAATCTATACCGGGATTTGGTGTATGTGAATCCAACCATTCTGACGTTTCCACCCAGTTGTTATTTATAATCAGATTAGGCTTCAGGGAATAGTCAAGATCCCGCTGAACTGACAACTCCACGGAAATAACCGTTGTTATAAGGATAACTGCAATGATAAATACGCCTGCAACCCTTGATTTTTTTAGTTTTTCCAGGGTTGTGGACACCTTAATTGTTTTCCCTGATTCCCCCTGATTCTTTCTTTTTTTTTTCGCTGTTGGGATGTCTTTATGCGTTTCGGTAACCGCATGGCCTCGCAATGGGAAACGGTAACCAGGAATACCGAAGCTGGCTAACCCCATAGTTAGTCCTGTGACGATACTCAACGATGAGAGAAGTGTTACATTCACTGCAAAATAAGCTTCAAACCTGAGATATTGAGTGGTTAATGCGAAAATTATTAATGTCCAGATCAGAAAAAAAAGATGTTCCTCCCGTTTTTTTGTATAAACGTGGTACAGTAGGATCACAAAACCGAACAGACTGAGTATCAACATTACATTAAATGAAAAAAATGCCAGGTCCAGACTCCAGGGTTGAGCTTCTGCGATGGTACGGATCTCTGTAATCCGGCCAAACAGCATAATCTCCTTATACAATGCACCGTGCCCGATCGTGAGAATTGATAGGATAACAACGGCACAGAAACCTCCAACTGCAAGAACATATCTGCCAATATTTCTGTCCAGCCACTTTGACAGCGAATACATTACCAGGGTTTCACCGATAATGAATAAAATTACGAAAATATGCGCCATACTATATTGCTGCAGCGAGAGCCCCGCCTGGTGCAATCCGAACATCGCGGTAAAAACGAGAATAAATGCGAAGACCACTATATTGGTGAAGAGCAGGCTTGTATCAAGTATATTTGCAGCATGGTCAATGAGAAATTGGAAAAACGTGTATAGTGCAACAACTACCCCAAAAATAATTACTGTTGGCATCGTGAGAAAACCGGCAAAATAAATCAACGAAGTGAGCAATGATAACCCCAGAAATATGAGGGTCGCCCGTTGAAACGAAACAGACGGTGGATGTTGTTTACTGTACTTCAGGGTTACGATATATGTGAGGCAGAACAGAGCACCAAAAAATAGTTCCAATATGTGGTGATCAACATGACCGAAGGTGGAAATCAAAAAATAGGTCCCCGATGTAACAGACAGTAAACCAGCAGCTAATATCCCTGTTTTCCAGTCCCAAAAGATTTTTCCGATACTATATGTGACCGGGATCATCAAGGCAGCAAAAAGGGGGATCACCCAGGAGGAGAGGTACATCATATCCTGTCTCGAAGTCATCCCTGTGATTATTGAGAGGGTAGCAATAACAAACGGAAGAAACGGCCCCCAATCAATTGACTTCCCTGTTGGATATCCGGTCATGGGATCAAACCAGTTGTATACCGGATAATTGTGGATCATTAATTCGATCTGCCTGAAATTATACCAGATGTCTGGATAGGAAAACGTCATGTAATCTGGCAAATTTATTGAAAGGGCTATTAAACTGCGAATCCAGATGGTCAATATCATGAGACCGGCAATGGTTACCAATATGAGAATAGATTTATAACGTTTGAATTGTGAAAAATTCAAGAAAACTTCCTCTCTTTATGTATCTGGAAAAGTTCTATGCAAGGTAACAGGTGTCCATTGTCGGTTATTCATTGTAATCGGCAACACATTTCGCATAATGGGTGCACTCCCCATTCTGTTTCAATGATTGAAGGTTGTTAGTGTATAATATCATCGTTAACTATTTCACCAACGATATACGGTAACCATCATAACGAGGTTGCTCTGACAGTGCCCAGGATGGTCATCCCCGCCAGGCATCAGCCAGGTTTTTCCATCGTGAGCATATAGGAAAAACACCTTCCTGAAAATTCACATTGAATGAACCCGGCAGCACCGGCCAGCCTTTCGACTGTTTTTCTGGTCTGGAAATGGGGGTCACCGATGGTTTCTTCAACCAGCAGGATACCCCCGGGCTTCAGTGCACCGAAGATATCCGCCAGTGCCGCTTTCCGGTCAGGAATTTCACCCAGCACGGTGACCATCACGGCCCGATCAAACCGGTTGCGTTCTATTTTTCCCTCCCCGGCACCGGTCAGAATAAAACGGATATTGGTGACTTTTGCCTCTTTTGCCCTTCTTTGTGCCTCTTTGAGCATTCCCTCCTGGATATCGATCGCCGTCACTTCGCCATCAGGGCCCACTGCATCAGCGATGGGAATTGCAAGCCGCCCCGGGCCACAACCCGCGTCCAGTACGTTCATCCCGAGCAGGAGGCCCAGGTGCCGGACCGTTTTTTTGGTGCGGGCACTCACTCCCCCTGAAAAGGGGGTATCAAGACACCCCATCATCCATACGGGGCAGGGAATTTTGAAGCAGCGTGATGCAAACCGCCATGCAATGGCGGTGATGACGACGAGACCGATAAGAATGATAAGGATGTACAAACCGGGTACCATTGAAATCTCCTGTCGCATTGCGGTACTGAATTACTCAATGCCATCCGCCATATCTTTTTTGGCTGTTGCCCCTGTCCTATCCCGGACCATTTCAGGCATCGTTATCTGCCGATGGTTGTTCGCCACCATACCGGGATTTTGCTGAAGGTTGCGGATGAAAGGATTCTTTTTACTCCCGAATCAAACGTCTCCTATGCACGAACTCCTGGAGGTCTGGACTGAAAAGAAAGGGCTGATGTTCATCGCGTTGAGTGCGATTATCTACATTGTGGTCCTGGTCCTTTTCAACCAGGTCCACTGGGTTGTTGCCGGGATTTCTATCCGCCCCGCCGCAGCACTCCCGGTTGTCTTTGGCATCCTCTGGGGCCCGGCGGCTGCCTGGGGCCTTGGTATTGGCAACATTGCCGGGGACATATCAGGGTCCTGGTCCCCCATGAGCATCTTTGGTTTTCTCATCAACTTTCTCTACCCCTATCTCTCCTACCTGCTCTGGCACCGGCTGATGAAAGGCCACGATACCAGCGCGGACTCGTATAGCCTCAGTTTTTTCCTGCTCGTAACCGTTGTCATTACCCTTGTATGCATGATCCTCCTCGCTGCCAGTGGAACAATATTTTTTGCCCGCCCGTTCGAGAGCAAATTCATCAGTTACTTTGGCAACAACATCCTCTGGACAATGACCGTGGGAACCGTCATATTCTGGTTGGTCCTGGATAAAGCAGTCAGGAAAGGGTTTGTGTACGGCAGGGAATGGGACAGGCGGAAAACGATTGCAGAGACCTGATCAGACAGGGCTGGGGGATTGGAGTATAGCCATTTGCGACGGGAACATCAGTGGATCGCCAAACAAATTTTTTTCATCAGTCCTCCCATATATTTCTTCGCCAAAAATACTATTTATGCAGATATCATCAACATTCATGAGATGGAACAGGAAAATCTTGATGTAATAGCGTATTGTGGGCTCTGCTGCCTGGACTGTCATGGGCACTCCGGAAGAATTGCCGACCTCGCACGCGACCTGAGAAAGGAATTGCGTGCAGCAAAATATGAAAAATTCGCCGCATCCATTTCGGCTTATCCTTTTGCAAAGGCATTCGTTCATTATCCTGAATGCTACGAACTGCTTGGGCAGATAGTCAAATTCAGATGTAAAAAGGGGTGTCGGGACGGTGGTGGCCCGCCGTTTTGCAATATCAGGAAATGCTGCCAGGAAAAAAACATTCCAGGATGCTGGGAGTGCGATACCGTTGTACAGTGTGAAAAACTGGATTTCCTTAAGAGCGGCCATGCTGACGGACACAGGAAGAACCTTGCGATAATCAAAGAGAAAGGAATAGATGAATTCATCAAGGGCAAACGGTACTGGTGATTGCAGATCGTGTGACCCGGATTACCAGGGGGGCTTCCTTTTGGAACCTCTGGCCCCGGGGGATTTAGAGGACCCGGGTTAAAGATCACCACAGCAGGGCCGGCAAAGGAAGAGGACTGCCACCTTGCAAAAGATACCATTAAACTCCCCCCTCTCTAAAGCTTTATTCCGGAGAGAAACCGAATGGACAAGATTGCGCTCGGCCCGATGCCGTATATGAGTGTCATGCCTACCGTCCTCGTAGGTGCGAATGTAAATGGAAAGCCGAACTACATGACTGCGGCCTGGGCAACCGTTGCCTGCCTGGCCCCGCCCATGGTCTGCGTAGCGATAAACAAGATCCGGTATACGGCGAAGGGAATCGAAGAGAACAAGACCTTCAGCCTGAATATCCCCTCTATTGACCAGGTGGTCGAGACGGATCATTGCGGCCTCGTCTCCGGAACACACACTGACAAGTCATTAGTCTTCCGGTCATTTTACGGTAAGGAAAAGACTGCCCCCATGGCAGAGGAGTGCCCGGTCAACATCGAATGCAGGTTGTTTAAGTCTGTCGAATGCGGGAGCCACCTGCTGTATATCGGGGAAGTCATCGAGATCCATGCCGCCGGATCGTGCCTGACGGATGGAAAACTGGATATCAAAAAGATTAACCCGATCGTATACGCCCAGTCTACCTATTTTGACGTGGGGTCAAAAGTCGAGGCGGCATTTTCGGCCGGGAAAAAGTACCGGAAGCAGTAATCATCTGGATTTTCCCCGATCTTCCATTTTTTCATTTTTCATTTTTCCTTTTCGATTTTCCCATTTGCCCATTGTGACGGAAATGTGACCTTTGGGGTTTGGTACTTACCAGGTGTGTCCCGGACCTGGAAACCCGGGAACGTGGGGGATGCAGTTCAGAAGGACGAAAAACCCCCGCAAAGTCTCTTATTTTTTTATCTTCTCCATGATAACTACCATTTTTTTCGGAGTCAGGGGAAAGATTAACCCGAATGACGTGAAATGTGTGTTTTGTCTGATCATGAAAAACAGAATAGCAATTCTAACTGCTACCGTCCTCCTCCTCCTCGCCGTCGTAGCGATTGGGACCGTGTCGGCAGCTGACACCAGTACCGACCATACAATTACTGCGTCAGGGACCGGTTCGGTGATCGGGACACCCGACCGTGCGCAGATTTCGCTGGCTGTCGAGACTGACAGTCCCGATGTAAAGACTGCCCAGGGGGATAATGCAGCCCGTATGACAAAGGTCATGGACGCACTGACTTCGGCAGGGATCCCACAAGACAACCTGAAGACAACGGGCTATAATATCTACCCGGTCTACGATGACACGACGTTGCCTGTCGGGCAGAAGATCAAGTCCTATCGCGTGACGAATACCCTGACGGTGACACTTCACGACGTCAACCGGACCGGCGAGGTTATCGATATCGGTGTGGCGAACGGGATTAACCAGGCGAATTCCATCCAGTTCCTCCTCTCGGATGAACAGGCCCATGTCATCAGGACTGAGGCGCTGAAAGAAGCAACCGACAGGGCGGCTGCCGACGCACGGACCGTCGCCGCGACACTCGGCGTCAACATCACGTCGGTGAAATCCGTTGATATCGGGCAGGGATACACTCCGGTACTATTTCAGAACTATGCAAAGAGTGTGAGTTCGGGTGGCGGAGCACCCACGCCAATCCAGCCCGGGGAAATCACCGTTACTGCAACGGTCACCGTGACGTACCTAATTGACTGATTTTTCCATCCTTTTTCCGGATGGACAACCTGGAGTTGTTCCGGTTTTCGTATCGAAAAGGAAGGTACTGATTGGAATTCAACTGTTCTCTTTTATCTTAGCGGTTGCATCTTTTCAGACCAGGTAATGACCACGGGTCTTGGACCTCCGGATAATCAGACTGTGGGGGCCGTTACCTGGCCAGGCGATATACCAGGTAGCCAACGACCGGGATTGTCAGGTAGACAACGGTACTCCACGTGTTCCCATACAGGGCGATACTGATGCCGACGACTGAGATGAAGGGGACAACAAGGTTACCCAGCAGGACATAACGGATATATCCCTGGTCAAGTGTCGGTGAGACGAGACGGTGGCCATGTGTTGCGTACCACCATTGACAGAACATCGCGATACCGATCGCAAAGAGACTGGTCTCAAATACGATGGCTCCGATAGTGACTTTCGGGAAATCCCCTGAAAAAGAAGCAGAAAAGGGAAGAAGTGCAACGAACAGGAGCACAATGAGGTTTAGCCAGACATACACCTTATCGATAGTCTTCACGGAATGGAGCTGGATATGGTGGCTGAGCCAGAATGCACCGAGGATCAGGAATGATAAGACGTAGTGAAGGAAATCGGACTCGAGGGAGACGAGTTGGTTCATGGCAAAACCGGTTGACTGCACAATGGTAGATTTGTCAGGCAGGTCCAGGCCCACGACAAGCAGTGTCATTGCAAACGCAAATATCCCATCCGAAAGTCCTTCCAGCCGCCCCTTTGTGAGAAAGACCTCCTCACCATCAGTTTCTTCAGCCATATTGTTAGCTGATGGGTGTGTTGGGGTTGAATTTAAATTATTGGAAATTTGTTCATGGGAACAACTGCCATCGGGAGTTGGTACTACGATCTGTTGGAACTGGCGGGAATCATCCCTGATTCCATTAAAAATATAGTGCTCCCCACTGTCTTTTATGGTGTGGTGCGTATCTGCGGGAATGATCGGAAATGGAAATCCCTGGATCCCGACCAGCAGTTAATACCTGCATATCCTGTAGGCAACGGTATATCCAGGTGATCCTGGTGGAACCGGGGGCCGGTATACAAAACAAAAGAATTATCTTTAGGTGACCCTTTTTATCATATAATCATGAACCTGATATCACTTCTTACCGCATTCGTGCCATGGATCGCATTCACCCTTGTTGCTGAAGCTCCCATTGGAAACCCCCTGATGAGTCTGACCCTAGCCTTTATTGTTGGTATTGCCCTCACGCTCCTGACGAGTTACCACCAGCTGCTCAAGGGCTATATCCTTTCCGTTATCACGATCGTCTTCTTCGTTGTGTTCTTTATCGTGATTATCGGGTTGAAACACTATTATGTCGCGAACTACATCTCGGTACTCTCGATGCTGGTTCTTACGGTGGTCTGCTGGGCGACGATGCTGTTCCATTTTCCTTTCACCCTCCAGTATTCGAGAGAAGGGGTAGACCCCGAACGTGCGAAGAGTGCACCATTCATGCACGTAAATTATGTCATCACCGGGGTATGGGCAGTTGCATTCACGCTCGGGCTGGCGGTGGATGCCTTCCTGCTGTTCCAGCCTGACCCTGCCCTGATGTTCTGGGACAACGTGAAATGGGTCTTCATGGTCATCGCGATCGTCTTTACCGTATGGTATCCGGACTACGTCCATAAGAAGAGGGCATTACAGGCGATCTCTGAGATAAAAGCAAAAGAAAAAGAATCGGTATAGTCCCATCCTGATACTTTTTTTTATTGACAGAAGCGGGAATATCAAAAAAAGAAGTGTACGAAGACACCTCCGGGTGCTCGTATCCGGCAATCATATCCTGAATATCCCACGTATTTTTTTATTTTATCGGCTTTACTGAGACCCTTACGGTTTGAGGGAAATACACAGGTCGCGTGGATTGGGAAGAGGAGGCCGGAAACTTTTTGGTACTGTTCCTGTGGTAATGACGGGCATCCAGAGCACCACCCGTTTCATACCGGACACCGTACCGGATGGTAAGACTATTGAGATGACCCGAAACTTCTTCAGAAATCCTGAGCCGTATCTTTTTACCCTTCGCCCGCCAACTGGGCTATATGCGTCCCTTCCTTTCTGCCGTCATCCTTACCCTTGTACTGCTCCTGGTTCTGGCAGGCTGTACCGCACCCGGACCCGGACCACTGAACAATTCAGCCACCTTGCCACCTGGAAGTCATCAGAAGGGCGTCGATTCCCCAGTACCCGTGATTGATGGAAACCAGGTCAGGACTGTCCATGTCGATGATATCGACATTGCGTACCGGGAGTCCGGCCAGGGAAAACCTCTCATCCTCATCACCGGGTACGGTGCGACGATGGACCTCTGGCCACCGGGTGTCATCGCGAACCTGTCTGCCAATCACCGGGTAATAGTCTTTGACAACCGTGGGATGGGGAATACCACCGCCTCCGGGAAGCCTTTCTCTATCGGACTCTTCGCCGACGATACCGCAGGGCTCATGGATGCCCTCAATATCAGCCGGGCCGATCTCCTCGGCTGGTCAATGGGTGCGGACATCGCCCAGGAACTTGCGTTACGTCATCCCGGGAAAGTCGACCACCTGGTCCTTTATGCCGGGTCTGCCGGGGGGAATGAGAGTATTCCGGCTTCGCCGGCAGTAATGGGACAGCTCACTAACACCTCCGGATCGGCGCGGGAACAGGGCGAACGACTCTTCACGGTCCTCTTCCCGGCGGGCTGGCTCCGTTCACACCCCGACCCCCGTACCTACTTCCCGATTCCGACCGAATCGTCTCCAGCGGAGAGTTACATCCGGCAGGTTGATGCGATCAGCTCGTGGAACGGCACCTATTCCCGCCTCCCCGGGATCCGGTCGCCGACAATGGTCCTGACCGGCACAGAGGACGTGATCAGCGTCCCTGCGAATGCATTTGTTATCGGAGGCCGCATACCCGGTGCATGGGTTATCCAGGTCCCGGGCGGTGGACATGGTATGATGTACCAGTACCCGGAGGAATTCGGGAAGACCGTTACATTCTTCCTTGACCAGGCCTGATGAACTTCAAACCGGTCCATAACCACATGACGACAGGGTTACCTGCCGGATAGAATTCCCGGCTCCGGTGGATATCCCACCCCGGGCCCCTTTACTCCTGAATTCCCTCATATCTGGCATCTTATACCGGGCCCTTTCACGACGGACGAACGGAAATCCGGGGGTCCTGAATCGATGATACCGGTCATTAGGTCCATTCCGGTTTACATCCGATACCCGGTTGCAGGTGAGAGATTTCCTGGCTTTGCCATCCTTATTATTACAGGCCCGGTCCAATATCCATCTGAGGATCGATCATGTCCGCCCGTTTTCTTGTCGCATATGCATCGCTGAGAGGATCAACAGCCGAGATCGCGCAGGCTGTTGGAAAAGAGCTACAGTCGGCAGGGTATGGTGTTGATGTAGTTGAAATGAGGTCCGTATCATCTCTCGAATCCTACCATGCGGTCGTTGTTGGTGAGCCGGTTTATATGGGCCGGGTTGGCAACATAGGAAAATTCGTTTCCAGGCACTGCAACAGCCTCAAATTACTGCCTGTCGCTGCATTCGGCGTTGGTATAGCCCCGGTAGAAAAAAAACCCGGTGCTGTGGAGAACGAAATGAAAATTCTCCACAAGGCACTCTCCCCCCTGGAACCTGTCGCAGAGACGATCTTTGCAGGAAAAGTTGAGCTGGAAAAGCTCTCGTTCCTCCAGAAGTGGATGATTGGAAAGGTGAAATCTCCGGTGGGTGACTTCCGGGACTGGAGTGCAATTGCCCGCTGGGCAAAGGAACTGCCCGGAAAAATGGGTGTATAAAGGAATGGGTTAACCCTGGTCCCGTTTCAAGGGGCCCGAATGAGCCGTTTTCCCAGTTCAGACGCCTGCCTGCAGTCTTCAGGGAAGATGGTCCTGTGCCGTTCCCTCCGTTCCTCCGGGTCGAAGTAGTTGAATACCACCTTATCATAATCCTCGAACTGGAGTGTCTGGAACGCACACAGGGATTCGGAATGACCGAATGTCCGGGTGAGGACCTGGGCATTCGCAGCAATATGCAGGGAATAGCCGAATTCCGTCATCTGCTGCTCTGAAACGTTCATCGTATAGATGAAGGCGGTCCTGATCTCACGCCCGAACAGGGTTGACGGGGGGCGGGTGTATTGCAGGTAAGGGAAGAGGAGCCGTTCCATAAAGCACCGCATCATGCCGGTCACACAGCCGAAGTAGACCGGTGAGCCGAGAATAAGGGCATCGACGTCCGGTATCATTTCAAGGACCGGGGTCAGGTCGTCCTGCACGGCACATTTCCCGTAACTTTTTCCACCTTTCAGTTTGCATGCAAAACAGCTGGTGCAACCTTGATAGTCCAGGTCATACAGGTGGACCAGTTCAGTCTCTGCTCCCATGGATGTTGCACCTTCAAGGGCTGACCCAAGCATGGCAGCGGTGTTCCATTTCTTTCGCGGGCTTCCGTTAATTGCCAGAATCTTCATGTTAATCGGTTCTTTCCTCTTATTTTGGCATTTCGCCTTCGTAATTGTTCATCAATCCTTCAATTTCCCGTCGCAGTATATCCGGGATTTCCCCTGGTGGCATCCATCATTCATGGTTACTGGTCAGCCAGGTCCCTTCCGGCACTCCACGCGTCACCCGCCTGTTCCCCGGGAGTCCGGTAGAGGTTGTCCGGCAGGGGGACGGTCCGGGCCAGGCGGCATTTGTGTTCGCCCGGGAACACCGGCCCACGGTCATGAAGTGGTTCTTTCCTCCTGCCCGGATCACAACGATGACCCCCGGCATCTGGATGAAAAAGTTCCTTTCAACCTGTACCTTGTCTATACGAACCCCCTCACTTCCGCAGTGCGCGGATCACCCCTCCCCAAAAACCATTATCATGAATGAAGCATACTATTCTTCTGCAAGGGTATTATTGACTCTTACAAACAAGTAGGCCTCAAATGAATAAATAGATAATACATGCCAGAAAGAAATCAACATACATTGAGGTACCTATGACAAACATGAAGAACGGGAAGACGTACCATTGTCCGGTTGAGGCAGCACTCGACGTGATAGGCGGGAAATGGAAACCCCTCATCCTCTGGGCCCTGGGAGACCGGGTGCTGCGGTATAACGAACTACAGAAGGGGTTGCCGGGCGTCAATACCAAGATGCTCACCAAACAGCTCCGCGAGCTGGAGGGGGACGGGGTGATCACGCGGATCATTTACCCTGAAGTGCCGCCCCGGGTTGAGTATTCTATTACCGATTTCGGCAAGACCCTCATCCCCATCCTGCAGGCATTATCGGACTGGGGGGCACACTATCTCGAAATAGATGATACGTCTGCGTACCAATGCCCGATAAAAGCGGGGAAAAAGAAGACCTGAAGATCTTTTTTCATACCGGCAGATAGCCGCTCCATCACGGACCTCCGTGAATACCCGTTGATTTTGCCGGACTCATTTTAGCACTCATCGGCATTATCGGCCAGTGCATCCTCATCCTGAAGATCAGGGGATGGCGAGTCCGAATATATCTTGCCATACCTGGTTGTTGTTACCGGGACTGGCAGGAACAGGTTTTATCCTTGCAGAAAACCACCTGATTGGTACGACCGTTTCGATGCAGACCCTTCCTGCCCGGATAAGGACAAAGGCATGCAATGAGTTACTCCCGGACCCCCTGAAACGTATCCGGGTAGTACTCGGGGAGATCCAAAACACCGTACATGGCCGGAAGACCCAGGTGAACATGAGTGCGGATGAGTGTTGATACGATGCGAAAATATGGAAAATTGCCGGGAAACAACGAGAAAAATTTACTACCGGTAGTATTGGGGAGTGATGATACATGAAAGACAGAAGGGACCTTCATCCGACCCACCAGAAAAAGGGGAAAAATTCGGCAAATACCCGTTGGAAAACTGCCGCCATCCTGGTATGTGCCATCATTGCAGTGGCCTATTTTGTGATATATGGTGCAACTATCCTGAACCCGGCAAATCTTTCGAATGTTTCTCCGGATGATCAGGGGCCTCTTTATCAGCCCTCCCATAATCAAAGTAATTACCCTGTCGGATCCATTGCAACAGATGCATCGGGCCACAGAGGATACGCAATTGTAAACGATGATGGCAAAGGACAGTACCAGGTTGTCCAGGTCTACCCTGACCAGTCAGGGACCGGATGGCATACGAATGGACCTGGAAAGAGGGTGTGGCTGAATTATGAAACAGTCGGGGGTCAGGACCCTGTGATCTGGTCCGGAGGGTTCATCGATAGTAACCATATCCCTGAGCAGGACCCGTCCCTGGCAGAGAACGGGAACTCCGGAAACGGGACCTGAGTATCTCTCCGGAATACATCACCCCTGGAAATCCCGTATCTCCAGGTCCAGTCTATCCTGTAACTATTCAACCCAATTCCGACATCAGGTATGGGAAGTACGGGGACCCGAAGACCCGTGGACCGCCCCTCATCTCCGCAACATTCCCCCGGTCGGCCAATAGCCTCCCGCAATACCATCTGCAAACCCCCCCTGACCCATGAACGACCAAATCCTGCAGACGATTTTATTCCGGGATCCGGGTAAGGCCATATCAGAAAAAGTCTCCACTTCACGCACTCCACACCCTTATCCCGTATCCCTTCTAACCTTCTCATATGGACCCGGTTATCACACGTATAAGGAATGAACTGGAAGGACAAGCAGACCCGGAAATTAAGAAATCCTCGGTCCGGTTTTTTAAGGAGGAGATTACGTGTTACGGGGTGAAGACGTCCGCCGTGGGAACGATTGCCAAAAAGTACTGGAAGGAGGTAAAGGGACGTCCGAAATCTGAAATTTTCAACCTTTGCGAGGAGTTGTATCAATCCGGGTACCTGGAGGAGTCGTTTATCGTCTCGAACTGGGCCTATGCCTTGACCGGGCAGTATGAACCTGATGATTTTTTGGTATTCCGGCACTGGATCGAATTCTATATCACCAACTGGGCATCGTGTGATGGTTTCTGCAACCACACGATGGGTGACTTTATCGAACAGTACCCTGATTATATCGGGGAACTCAAAACATGGACCCGGTCAGCTAACCGGTGGATGCGGAGGGCCGCGGCTGTCTCACTGATACTCCCGGCGAAGCACGGGAAATTCCTCGACGAGGCGATCGGAATTGCTGACCTCTTACTGACCGATGATGAGGACCTGGTGCAGAAGGGTTACGGGTGGCTGCTCAAGGAAGCAAGCCGGAAACACCAGGCGGTGGTGTTCGATTACGTAATGAAGAACCGGAGGGTCATGCCACGCACAGCGCTGCGGTACGCAATTGAATTAATGCCGAAGGACCTCAGGACAGAAGCAATGAGGAAGGACTGGTAAACCGGGGACGCCCGCCGGATTACACCGGATTCTGCCGGGATGTGCGGTATGGACTGTGCCTTTGTGCCAATTGCTTCCGCAATGGGACCTGTCGTGGCTGCCGGTCTGATACCCTGCCCGGAAATGGATATCCATGCGGAAATGCGGGACCCGGAACATCATACAACCCGTCCGACCCTCAGTTATTTTTTCCGGCTCCACCAACAGGTACATAGAACATGATCACCCTCCGTGAACTCCGGAATGAGGATATCGCCATCATCAAGGCCTGGCCACCGTACCCGGAAGAATTTTCTGACCTTGATTACGCTCTCCGGGACGGAGGATGGCTCGATGAGTACCGCGTGGAGACCGGAACGGAACGGTTCGCGGCCATGGACGGTGAAAGGATCGCTGGTCTCTCCCTCCTTGCATGGGAACCGGGTAACAAGGCCGAATTACGGATTGCACTGCACCCGGAGAAGACCTGCCGGGGAATAGGGAAGACGGTCCTCCTCCTCACGCTTGCGAATGGATTTGTTAACCCCGCTTTAGCAGTAGTCCGGCTTATTGTCCGGAAAAACAATCCCCGTGCAAAACGGCTGTATGAGTTCATGGAGTTCCAGAATACCGGGGAATGCAGTGAAGAGGTCCAGGGAAAAATGGTTGAGTTTTATTCGATGGAGATAGACCGGGATACATTTACCGGGGTGAACAAGAGATGAAACAGGCATTACTGGTTATCGACGTCCAGAACGAGTACTTCACCGGGAAACTCCCGGTGTCGTACCCATCAGGAAGCCTCGAGAATATTGTGAACGCGATGGACCGGGCAATCGCGTCCGGGGTGCCGGTCGTCGTAGTCCAGCATACAAATCCTGCACCGGATGCGCCAACGTTCAGGAACGGGACACCGGAATGGGAACTCCACGACCAGATCAGGGAACGGCATTATGATATGCTGGTTGAAAAGACCCTGCCCGGGAGCTTTACCGGCACCGGACTGAAAAAGTGGCTTGATGAGCAGGGCATCACGACCGTGACAATTTCAGGTTACATGACCCAGATGTGTTGCGACACGACCGCACGCCAGGCGTTTCATGAGGGGTATGCGGTGAATTTCCTTTCAGATGCCACCGGTTGCCTGTCGGTGACGAATGCTGCCGGCACTATCCGCGATGCCGATCTCCATCGTGCCATTCTCGTCACCCAGCAGATGCGGTTCTCGAAGGTCCAAAAGACTGAGGAATGGACCCGGTCATTGCATCCCCTGTAAGGCAATGAACGGGCCGTTTTTAACACCGGCGGTCACTGCATTTTTTACGGGCCTGCTGCCTGGTCAGGGGCGCGGAGATATACCTGGGAATACAGGGAAAACCAGTCTGCCTTATCAAGACCCCCGAGTTCCTTCATTTCTGCCCACTGGAAAGCAGAATGTTCGTCACTGATGGCAAGGCCACCGGACTGGATCGAGGCAATCATGACCACGTGAACGACGTGGTGCCCTGATACCAGCTGGTCTGCTGTTCCCGCAGACTGCTGGAGGGTGATAGAAAATCCTGTTTCTTCGAGGACTTCACGCCTGAAACTATCTTCAAATGATTCTCCCTTGTTTGGTTTGCCTCCCGGCAACTCCCATTTACCCGGGTTACTACCGGAGTTTTCAGACCGCTTCAGGACGAGGATACGACCGTTCTGGTCAATAATCAGGGCACGACCACAAACTTCCACAGGTAGTTCAGACATGGAAAATAATCACGTACTGGATGGAACCCGGTTATTAATAAAATTCCCCCAAGGCCCTGATCCCTGAGTTTTCAACGGTACAAGGTCCCCGTGCCAAGTCTTTTCAAAATGAACATCCCTGTCCGGGCATGATTCCGGCTTCAATTACCCCTTGTTACGGCTCACAACCTGGCCTTTGCCTGGAATACATCGTTGCCTGCGATAACGACACTATGGTCGATCTATCCGCAGGTTATTTCCCCCCGCTGCTCTACACTGATTATTCCGCACGGGATGCGGGGGCCCAGGTACCTGCATGATGCCGGGATCGGTTCTCCATGGATTTACCGTGGTCTGTCTTATTGTCGTTCTGTTCCTTGTCATCTGCCTGGTCCTCGTGTTATTCACCCGTGAACCCCGGATACATCCCGGGTCGTGATACATCATATCATTCGAAAAACCAGTATACCAGGGCGGTCGCATCCGCCGGGCTGCAACGGGGTTATCCGGCGTAATTGCCCGTGCAGGGTCTACCCCTGTTGGGGTCTATCCGGATGACCATAAAAGACAGAGGCTGGAGAAACTGCATGAGGACCATTTTTTCGGGTGGACTGATCATCCGGGCAATCTGACTCAAGTAACATTGATGACACAGGTCCGAAAAATGGCCTGACTTTTCACCTGACTTCGCACCGGACTAATCTGCCCCTACCCGGTTACATACACCCGCAGTCCCGATATGGCACGGGGGCTGATGGAGACCTGCCCTTCAGATTCGTCTCCCAGTAACCCCTTCTCTTTGAGGACTGATTTTGCAGATTGCAGGGATTTTGACTGCACCGTGACGGAAGAGACCGCGTTCCTGTCAGACTTTTCGAGGCGAACAGTAACCCCGTCTCCACCGTCCCGCAATTCAGGCACCCCCCCTGGCGTTTCGGGCAGCAACATCTGCCACTTTTTGAGATCTGACGGGTCCGCATATTCAATCCTGATCTCTTTCATCCTGAGTATCCCGAGGGCTCCGCCATTTGCCCTGGCCAGGCTGTGTTCCATCCGCTGGCGGAACCCGGTCTGGTTAAATGTATATTCACAATAAAAAATCATGGAACCGGGCATGATCCCGCTGAGTTCAAGGTTATTCCAGAGGGTTGACGGTGTCCCGTT
>Ga0114951_10002322_pt1 | contig 21636 bp, 17 predicted proteins | sample AM7aDNAmetaG_FD_88677 | JGI IMG/M metagenome (GOLD analysis project Ga0114951, IMG submission 88677) | Freshwater microbial communities from Finland to study Microbial Dark Matter (Phase II) - AM7a DNA metaG | ecosystem: Environmental > Aquatic > Freshwater > Lake | place: Finland: Lake Alinen... | reverse complement strand
TTTGGTCCATTCTTCAAGCAGGCTTCTGTCAGCGGCATTCAACACGAGTGGTTTTTTCATTCCCCCAAACTAACATAGTCACCCAACTATGTCTAGTTATTTAAGATACACTAGACTAGATATAGTGGTGGGGCCTATCTTCTAAAAAGCCCACACTACGTGTCAAGGCTTTGACTGCTGTACAACGCTCAATATACTACATGTTACTTCTGGTAACATTGTCATTGTCCGATAAAGTCAAAAACATGTTCCGAAAACCGCCAGTTCAAATCCAAATTTTTACAATTCAATACAGGATTGACAGGTCATACGTGCCATCCTTTGGTGGATGCTTTGCAACCTTCCGGTGCTTTGTCATAAGATCTGCAAAACCAAAAGGCCTGGCCGCTATATCTGGCGGCCAGGCCTTCGTAATGCCTGCATTACCTCTGTTCAGGATTCAGAGATATCCTTTTCTGTGCCACACGTGTAATTAAAGCTTAATGATCAGACGTGTGCGGTTGTGATGGAATAACGGCCCGGGGTTGAGGTATTCTACCTTTTTTGGAGTAACCTTGAGTAAACAATAGTCGGGATCAGAAGGGCCGCCTGGAAAGAAAAAACCAAATGGCTCCTGCCAATATTTTTTAAGGAGCCGGGCATCCGTGACAATCTCTGCTTTCCCGATAATTGATGCGTTTGTCTGATCGTCCGGATCATCGACAAACACGCTCACGTTGGGATTTTTTTTGATATCTTTTATTTTGTTGGTGCTTAACCCTGTAGCAAACCAGATAACCATATCCTTGCCAAGGGGAAGGTTGGTCATGATCCTTCCGTGGGGTGCTCCATCCGTTCCAAAAGTAATGAGTTTTGAGTAGCTGTTACGTTCGATTAATTCAACTACCTTTTGCTTTAAATCATCTTTTGCCATACTTGACCTCCTTTGATTTATAGGAACTTTCTTTGAGATAGGGCCTTAGATGCTGATGTAAACTATCTTACGTTTTAGCGGCGCATACCTCCTCCATGATATCCGCCGCCACGATTTCCCATAGTGCTCCATCGTTCCCGCATAGTATCCCGCCGGTCCTGCATGCGGTTTTGCATGTTGCTCATGCTCCTTTTCCCTTGCCCTGCTTCGTCCGCTCTTCGGCCTGCAGCCCGGCCCGGAAGTCAATGGCGGTCCGGCCGGAGCTGGAAACGCCGAATCTGCCGTTGCGCTGGTGAGCGGGCACTACTATTTTTTAAATGGAGAGGTTACTATCACATAGCTCGTTTTACCTTCATCAGTGACTTTGCGGTAATATACCAAGTCATACTGGTAATAGGTCTTGCCCTCCACTTTCACTGGCACGGCATCTTTGGGCAGTTCAGGCACCTCGATCCCGAAGGGAGGTGTCACCACAAGATAGCCGCTTTGGTCCTTGGTTTTTATATAAAAAGTCCCGTTGCTGACATAATAGGTTTTGCCGTCGGCCACTATTGTCTTATAGCCTGCCGGCAGCTGGGCTGTTTCATAGCCTGCGGGAGTCGAAACTTTCACATAGCCGGTCTCACCCTGCTTTGAAACCTGGCTGTAATATTGACCATCGCTTGTGTAATAGGTGGTTGTGCCGACCACGACGGGAGCAGGTATTATAACAAAAGTTGTTGAAGGGTAATAATGACTGTCATAATAATAATGGTTATCATGATAATAGTCATCCCAGTCATCCCAGTAGTCATCATAGGAATCATTGATGAAATCCTGACGGTTTTCCTGCAATCCCCGCATGCCCGCATATTCCCCGAGCTTGGAGTCCTGAATGTTCTGGCGCCGCTCCTGCTGCGTTTGATCACGCTCGCCTTTGTTTTCCGTTCTGCCCTCCTGCCGCTCGGTTTTGCTCGCGCTCCGCTCATCCTGTCTGGCGGTTTTCTCAGTAGTGCGCTCATCCTGGCGTGTGGTACGCTCGGTTGTCCGTTCATCCTGCTTTGCGGTACGATCCGTAGTGCGCTGATCCTGCTTTGCCGTACGATCCGTGGTGCGCGTATCCTGGCGCGAGGACCTGTCGGTAATGCTACTTTCACGCTGGCTTTGCGCCCTGCCAGTATCCGCGCTCTGCCGCACTGATCCGTACTGGCCGCGCTGCATATCGCGGCTGCCGCTCTGGCTGCTGCTCAGCAGTGAGCTGTAATCTTTCCCGCTGGTGCGCGCTGAGCCGGAATCACGGGGCGTTGCCTGCTGCGAACTTCCACGGGCAGAGCCGTAATCACCGGATCTGCTGCTCGATGGGCTTGACGAACGGCCATAATCAGATGATCTGCTTGATGAGCTGCCGCTGCCGGAACCGCCGGATTGCCTGACCGAGCCATACGACCCTCCGCCGCCGAAGCCACCGCCTCCGCGGCCACCGCCTCCAAAGCCACCTCCGCCACCTCCTCGGCCGCCTCCACCGCCACGGGCATCAGCATCCAGGGCCTGGCAGAAAAGAAAAAAACCTGCACATAGTAATACGGCAATAACTCGTAGTCGTTTCATATCTTTCTCCTTCCCTGTAAAAAGAGTTACTGCTGTTTTGCAGATGCTTTTTTGGCGGGCTTCTTCACAGGGAGAAATGGAATTTTCTTGGCTCCTTCCGGCGCCTTGAAGGTAAAAGTATCCCCGGGCAGCTGCGAAACCTCGTTAAAACTTTTCAGCACCGCAGTGTACTGCGGCGCGCCGGGCTTGCTCTTATAGGTTATGATGAATTTACGCAGGCGGGGCGTATCACCGGCATCAATCCATATCTGCCAGTCAATGTCCTGCTGCATCGCTGCAACATGATGGCATTTCACGCCGTCGGCGAAGTGCAGGCCAAGATAACGGCAGAATTTGACGTTTTTCATCAACACGTCATACAGGTTATCTGAAAGCAGATCGGCAAGGGGCGTTGTCATCCCGTACGTGTCAAGCAGCATATCCATAGTTTCGTCAATGGTGCCGGCAGCAGGCGCCTGCGCATAGGCGTTCGCGCTGCGGTCAAGCAGGGTGAATGTCGTATCATCCTTCCAAAGAGTGGTGTTTGTGATATCACCCGTCGACTCGATCCAGAACCGCTTCGGTTCGCTGATAACCAGCCTGCGCACATGGGAGAACTGAATCTTCTGCCCGGCTTCGGTAACCTCGTCCATGGTATCGACGATTTCAAGGTTGGCGCTGATATCCTTTTTTTTCTGTGCATTCAGCGCCTGCATGATTTTTTCGGCCTGCGGATCAATCGACGGGGCAGCAGCTTTTGGCTGCCCCCAGCTGGCGCCGGCCGCCAACACTACAAAAAATATTGATGCCATCACCGTCTGCAGCATGTGTTTCATAGCTATCTCCTTATATCAAGTTTAAAGATTTAAACCGTTTGTTTCCTTCACAACACGGGTACAAAACCCCTGGGTACGCATGGGCCCGAGCACGGTCGTCACCACCATGAGAACAATAAATGCTGTTGAGAACACCGTCGTCGATAAGGCGCCGGCCAAGGCTGTTGTGCGTATCATGGCGCTATAGGCAGCGGCGCGTGTAGCTGCCACCCACGGAAATGACCCAGCCCTGGCTTCACGTATTACGACGCTCCAACCGGCTTCTCCTCAACAACGCTCCAGCCGCGGCTCTCCAGCATCTTGCGGGCGATGGGATCTATTTTGCCGTAGACAATGAGCTTTTTCCCCTTGCCGTTGTTTATTTTTTCAATGGCGCCGGAAAACATGCGCTCCTTCTCATCAAGCCGCTGCGTCCAGGCGACATAATCAAGCGGAAAAATGCCCACTAGGCTGTTGTCTTTGCCTTTTAAAAATGTTTTGCCGCAGACATCGACCATGGCGGCCATATCCTTATGTTTTGCGGCATAGGCTGCCATGCATTCGGCCTGCAGGCGTACAAAAACAGCCACCGACGGATCGTCGACGCCGAAGGCGTTCCAGATAAAAACAGAGCGGTTCTTAACCCCCCGCATGCTTTCCAGCGCCCCGATCATCAGGGTTTTTTCATACGGATCAAATACGTAGTTGTTCAGCAGTTCATCAGCCATCTGCGGCGTGGCGCCCATGTCGCTCAGCGCCTTTTTGTTGATCTTGTTCAGCTCTGCCGGTGATTTATCGCGCACCATCTCCTTCATTGAGTTCGAGGTGCCTGACATGCCGACCACCGTACCGGCAGTATTTGGAATGGCGGAAAATGCGGCCGACACCGTCAGCCCGCCGGCAAATGCTACCCAGGCAAGATCATCAAGCTTCCCCTGCAGGGTTTTGTTCGGAGAGTAAGGGTTGACCTCAAGCCGGCAGGCGAACTCACGTTTCGCGGCAGCCTGCCCCAGAGCTGTTTTGGCCAGACCGGCTTGATTGGGGTCCTTGCTGGTGACAGAGGAACCCATATCGCTGAACCACTTGCCGACTCCGGAGCCGATTTTTTTAACGGTATCAACCGGCTCGGTCACCAGCCCCTTGGCGGTGTTGTAGGGTCCCAGGGCGGCGTTTTTAAACGCTTCTTTATACACATCCGTTTTTGCAATTTCCTCTATTTCCTTAAGCGCCTCATGTTCACTGATATAGATCAACAGGGCCTGCGTGCTTTCGACGGCAGCGGTGCCATCTGCACCGGTCACGCTATAGACATTGACCAGCCCGTCGTTTTTCGCCTGCCCGTCCACACTGTACCCGGCCCCTTTCAGGAGCTTCGCAGGCACGAAATCGGCGGCATTAAGCATCAGCGGCTGCTGCTGATACTCCGGCTGCTTGTCCGCCCCTTCGGCGTGCGTTGCTGCAAACAACGCCAGCAGAACTAACCTTCCCATCATGGTTCGCTTTTTCATCTCAGCATCTCCTTACATATTATCATTTGGTCGTTTACGAGCGTATCCAGCTATCGGCTTCCCTATATATTCGATAATATTCATTCCGCAGAGGCTGGTTTCAAATCCGCCCTTGCGTCAGGATATCCTTTTCTTTCTTGTATCGGTCAATCCTTTGAAGTTTTCACCCGTTACTACCGGTTTACCTGCCCGTTTTTCAATGTCCCTGCGAGTGCTGCCAGCAACCGCGCCGCCTTCCTGGGCATCTTTCTTCAACGGTAAAAGCCCCTGTGAATCGCGGTCACGATGCAGCTTGGTGGTGGTTGCCTCGCCAAGCATGGTCAGAATCAGCTCGATATCGGTCATATGGTCACGCAGGTTCTCCCTAGCCAACCCTTTTACGTGCTTGTACTCATCCACATTCAAATCAAACGCCCCCTGCATAATCTCATTGGTCAATAACGCATATTCCAGGCTGGTCTTGGCTCCTCGATTTTTCCACTCGTCTGTCAAATCCTGTCGGACGGCAATGCCGCGCATCCGCTTGTCAATCCACTCTTTCGGATACCCTTTTTTCTCATACAGCACCTGCATTCGTTCCATGGAAAGCTCGGGGTTTTCTATCTCCTCAAGCCTTTCATAACCTACTCGTGCAAGCCAAAGCTTGAAAGGTTCGGCCTTGGGTGAAGGAATGGACTGGATAAGCCTGAGCAGTTGCTCTACATCAGCCACATCAGCACTCCGCTGTTTACCGTCTGCTGCAAGCACTTTCAAACTGTGACAATTTGTCACAGTTTCATTACCCTCTTTGATTAGCCGCTCTTTCAGCTTACGCCAATAGGCGCCTGCATCAACGCTAGCGGTAAGAACTGACACAACATCTACAATGGCAAAATACCACTTTTGAGCTTTTTCGTCCCAGACAGAACGAATCTTTTTAGATTCAAACAGCTTGATGTTGTTCATGACGAAACTCCTCTAATCCAAGAATCAGGGACACCTGTTTAATGGTTCCCTCCTGCCTTGTTTTTCGTGGCCTGCCAACTGGTAACGCGCTGAGCCTGCGATCAAGTCGTCGCTCAAGCCTTTTTATAAACAACTCCGATCCGTAGGGACGGCCGGTCACTCACACGTTGCATAGAGAAAACCCTCCATCCCGTTCATGCACGTATCCAGCTGTCGGCTTCCTTCAATGCAGAAGGAGAAAAGAACTCGATCTGCGTAGACCTCAAGCCTTTGCCGACAAAGGCGAAGACATCATCCTTCCACTTCTCCTCGCCCACAAAGGCCATTCTTTCAATGTCTTTGCCATGGGAGATCTGAAAGCCCACATCACCCCAATCCTCCCCTTTCTCCCAGCCCTGAAAATCTTGAAGCGTGACCAGAAGCCTGGCCTTGATGCCCTGTTTGAGCACATCCATGCCGGCCGACTGCAGGGCCTGCAGGTCGGCTATCCGCATGACGCCCGAAATCCTGGCGTACACAACAGCGCCATCGGTTCGAATAATTTCACAAGCCATGAAGAAAATCCTTTCACAAGAGGTTATTGCACAAAACAAATGTACGCAGGTTTTCAGCCGGGGCGACGGCTGCTGCCAGCCTCCCTGCCTACTAATTCCCGTATGATCGTCAGGGTTTCCCTGACTGCCTCTTTAGGCGCTAAAGCCGTATCTGCTATATTGCATACCAGTTTTGTGATGTCGTGATCAATCTTTTTATCAGCCCACACTTTGCCCTTTACCACCGTAATATACACCGAATAGGAGTGATGCATGGTGCCGGGCCGCTCGCCGATGATATGGAGAATACCCATGAACGTGTTGGGATCGGCGTTTTCAAACAGCAACTCACCGATCCGGTAGCCGGCCCGGACTCTTCCGCCGGTGACCACGATGTTTGTATCGCTTATCGTAACGCCGGCCTCCGCGAACAGCTTTCTTATTTCGTCAAGATACGGCGCAAGGTGATTGGGGTCCATAATGGCTTTGGCATTCAAGCCATCAGAAATCACGATCTGGCCCTTAATGGGATTGGGGCTCGCTTTCCATGAATCTCGGAGCTTTTTCAAGGCTGCAATGGACTTAGACGCCAGCTGTTCGCCTGTGGGCGGATGCGCAATATAGTCGTTGCGGTCCCTGGATATGGTGCTCACCCGCAGCACATTCGGGATGGTGTTTATGAAACCCGGGGTAAGCTCCGTCCAGAGGCATTTCTTGGCGTCATCGTAATAGGACTGCACCTTGGCCGCAAGCGCGGGGTTGAGGTCCCACATATTTTTGCCATGGCCGGTGGCCAGATCAACGCCTCTGTCTTCAACTTCCTTCATTTTTTTACGGCCCTCGGCATAGATGGCATCCCGGGAGCGCTTGTCATTCTTAGCGAGGCGGTACTGGTAATAAACCCAGAGCGGGTCGCCGAAGCGCTCCGTGTACGTGTTGTTTCTATCCACGATACCGATGCGCTTGTAGAAATCCCACATGGCATCGTTGACCTTGTAGCCGAATTTATCCCGCAGCCGGACATGGTCCTGAAACGATGTCGAAAGGTAGCTCAGCATGGGGTCGTTCTTGGTGGGAAGTGCTATCAGGTACGCCGGGTTGGCCGGCATGATCTGATCCTGGCACCAGTCAAGGTCTTCGAGAGTAACACTCATATGCAGGGTTGAGCAGACATCAAGACCGATGGTCAGCCCGTGGAGCTTTGCCATGGCGATATCTTCCAGACAGCAGCGCACCAGCTGCTCGCGGGTTTTGAAGACCTCGGGGCCGATGAATCCGGCCACATCATTGACATGGAGCCACGGCCCCTTCGTCTGCACTTTGGCCAGCTCGATCGCCACCGCCCGGCTGAAGCCGTACTTGCGGGATTCAAGCACCATCATGTCCACGCCGTTAGCCACGCCGTTGGTGAACTCGGACCCCTGCCCGGTCTCAAAATAAAGGCCGTAGCGTTCCCCTTTTTTCGATTTTGCATACTGCAGGATTTTTGCAATCGTGACGTCGAATGTTTTGTTGCAGTCATCCGTTCCGGCAAGGCTCTGAAACATGGTCTCAACCGATCCCGGGTATTGCCGGCTGACCTCGGCCTGGACATCGATATGGGACAGCACACACCACGGAATCGTGTCCTTCAGCCTGAATGTTTCGACGATGTCCTTGAGCGCGCTTTCAACAGCGGCAACACTTTTGACCTGACTGTCCACGGGGTTGGTGCCGATTACTATATCGCCCGTGGCATAGGAAAACGCGTTAAAGGTCTGCCATGCCACGTCATCGGGATGGTCCGTGGGGGAATTGGGCTGAATGCGCGCGCCCATGTAGCCCTTTGCACCCATTTGGGTTCCGGGCAGGGGGTTGAATATTTTTTTGCCGAAGGCAATGAGCTCCTCATTGGTCATCAGCTTGGGCACGCAGCCGATCGTATCGCTGGTAAGGCCGCCCATGATCCCCTTGATCTCAACCTCGGACTTGGTCAACAGGAATTCCTTCAGCTGTCCCATGGTCCAGTCTTTGACCTTGGCGTACTGGGACTGGTCAATGGTCTGCCAGATGAGTTTCTGTAAATCGTCAACAAACAGGGGGTGCTCGTAGAGATCTTTGATCTTCGTGTTGGCCAGAAGAGCCTGGGCATTCTGCCGGGTCGCTTCATCCTTAGCGCCCACCCCGATGGTCTCGTCGCCCTCCTTGAATGCATTGGCGGCGCCGATCATCTGCTGATAGAGCGTCTGATCAAAGCCTCCCTTTTTTCTGCTGATATAGGCGAACACATCCTCGTTCTGCTTGAAGTCCTTAATGGCAATGGGTTCCACCCCTGCGGACTTTGTAGCCATCGAACACCCTGCAAGAGAGGCCCCGGCAACACCCAGCAAGAGAAGAAAATTTCTGCGGGACACGCCCGTATATTCATCCAACAGCAATTTTTCGTCCATAGCTTTCTCCTTGCTGATTATCGTGACCAGGTTTTAGACCCGTCGAATTCGGCCATCTTAATGCAGGCCGGATTAAATCTGCCGTGACGAATAAGTCTGGCTGTTTTTTTATCAGCCCTTTTGCCGGATGCGCGGAGTTTATCCCGTACAGCGATGCTTTGTCCTGCCTGCGAAAATCTTTGCTTGTTTAAAATATAAAACAAACTATCAGCTTGCCGCATTTGTGTCAAACCATGTTGCATGAAAACAACTATCGACTTTCAAAAACAGCCGGACGGCTGGTGAGGCCGTCCGGCTGGTACATTCAGCAGCGTGAAACTTTTCTACTTTTCCTTATTTCGCCCGCTGCTCGGCCAGGCGGGTCTGCAGCCGCTCGGCCCATAAGTCGATGGCATTTTTTACCGTGTGCCATTCGTCAAATTTGTCGCCCTTGCCGGTCACTTTGCCGCCCACCTGGCGGTCAACCGCTGCCATAAGGCGCTTGCCGGTCTGGCTGTCCTGCAGCTCGGCTTCAGCACCCGCGGAACCGACAAAGGAGCACGAGCCCGTTGCAGCCGTCTGAAGCCCGGCCAAAGCAAGGCCTACGGGCAGAACGGTGGAGACGGTATCAAGGGCGACATAGGAGCTGTCGGTTTCGGTAAGTGCAAAGCGCAGGCGCATGACACCGGGGCCGGGCTCGCGCACAAGGGTATAATTTTTTGCAAGATGTTCGCGAAGGGCTGCATCAGCATAATTCAGGAGCTTTTTGCGATCATCCAGGGAAACATTCTCCATGCTGTTCTCCGATGAAGCATAGAGCTTGACCGGATCCACTATAATGCGGGTATAGGATTTGATGTCAGCCTTCGGGTCGATATACACGAGAAGCGCCTTGCCATCGCCGCCCTCTTTGAGCTGGGAATAGTCACCCAGGAATCCGGACTTTGACACGCTCCGCGCCTGCATCGTCGCGCAAGCCCCAAGCAGCATCAGCACACACAAACCTGTTATTGCCTGCAACACCCTGTTTCTTTGTTTTCTCATAACTCTGTTCTCCTTTAGATTAATGGTTTATAGAGGCTCTCTTAAAGGCTGCCTTGCCGTATTCTCCACTATATTCATATTGAATAAAGTCTGTATAGTATTCACCTTTCAGGTCGTCCTTTACGAACAGATACATCAAATTCCATCAAGTTTTACGACCAGTGGCGCTTTGATTGCCTGCATCACATATGACGCGGGAAGCCCGTTTTCAAGAAGCTGTGTCATGGCGCGTAAATACTTCCGGATATGCAGAAAAAATTTTTTATACCCTTCGCACAGATACTGCAGCCCCGGCTCATTGTCGCAGGTTTTTGCAAAGCGATGCTTGGGGCACCCGCCCTGGCAGGCCGCAAGCACCCCGCACTCGCGGCACCAGCGTGGCAGGGCTGTTTCCTTTGATGTGCCGAATCCAGACTGCAGGGACTTGTCAACCATGGCGAGAAGATCGTCGGCCATGATGTTCCCCAGTTTATATTGCGGATACACGCAGTGATCGCAGGCATAAACATCGCCGCTATGCTCTATTACAAGCGAGCGGCCGCACTGTTTTGCATGGATGCACACGGGCGAGGGGTTGCCGATCCAGGCATTGAGCGCCCACTCGAAGTTCATGACAAAGAGTTTTCCCACGTCATGGCGCACCCATTCTTCATACACGGCGATGAGAAAATCGCCATAGTCCTCAGGTGTAACCGACCAGGGCGTGACCCGCGTATTTTCTTCCTGCCGGTCCAGCACCGCAGGGCAGGCGAGGCGAAGGCCGCTATCTTTTTCTGCGGCATCGGCAAGCCGCTCCACAACGGGCGCAAACTGGATGAACTCGATCCCTTCGTCCCGAAAATACCGGTACACGTCCAGCGGCCGCAGTGCCGTTTCTCCGGCAACACAGGCCAGCACGTTATACGCGACTTTATGCTTTTGCAGCAGCCGCAAGCCCTGCAGCACCCGGTCAAAGGTGCCATTGCCGCTGCGGTCGCGGCGATAGCGGTCGTGGATCTCTTTCGGACCGTCCAGGCTAATTCCAACCATGAAGCCGTTCGCCTTGAGAAATGCGCACCACTCGTCCGTGAGCAGCGTGCCGTTGGTCTGCAGGGAATTGCTGATCGACTTTTGCTTTAAAAAAGGCCGCTGCAGCTCGATGACTCTTTTAAAGAAATCTATTCCCAGCAGCGTGGGCTCCCCGCCCTGCCAGACGAATTCAACCACCGGCGTGGGCTGGGCCGTGATGTACTTGGTAATATACGCGGCAAGCACGTCATCACCCATCCGGTAATTTTCGCCTGCACTGAACAAGGCCTGCTTCTCAAGGTAAAAGCAGTACTCGCAGTTGAGATTGCAGGCCGGGCCGATGGGCTTTGCCACGACATGAATGCCCTTCGCGCTAGTGTCTGATTGACTGTTTTTTTGTCCGACATCCATGGAAATTAACAATGCCTTTTGGCGATAACCGGCAAAGAGTATCGATCTCTCCGAGGATAGCTCCTTACCGGTCAATCATTATCGCATTTATTCACGGTATCTCTTCGATTTCACCGGGCCGCCAGGTCTTGTCGAACCAGGGCTGGAGCGGGCCATACAGGCGCAGGAGCGTGTTCCAGCCCTTGCCGGGGATGGTTTGCACCCAGTTGTTCTCCTTGCCTTCCGGAGGTTTCGGTCCGAAATAGACGTCCACCGAAGTGTCCGGATTGACGATAAGCCCTTTGGTCTGGCTGCTGACAGCCGGCCACTGCTGGTCGTTCTGGAGCATCGAACGGGTCTGGCTGTCGTAGAGGATCACCGACCAGAAATTGGCGACCGGGATATTGGGAGGCAGGTGAAGCTTGTAGTTCTTGCCCCCGTCCAGGGGTTTGCCCTTGGAGTCGACAAACGCCGCCATGTATTGCGACCCTTGTCCGACCGCCTTCGAATCCATGGCCGGCGTTACGCCGGTGGCATAAAAAAAGAATTCTGAGTATGCGTCAAGAACGCGCGCACCGTTCTCCTCGAACTTGTAGCCTCCGATAAATGCCAGGCGCCATGCGCTTTTCGTGTCCGAATAATAGTACCCCTCGGGAGTCCGCCAGCGGTACATGATAGCGCGGGCTGTCGCATCGCCCACCAGCGCCGCCTCGGTGAGGATCTTTTTCATCCGCACATCTGGATTAAATGGTTTGCCCTTCTGAATACCAATGGCTGCCCAGAAGCCCAGCGTGACAGGGTCAACCGATTCTGTCGGCTCTTCCTGTACCACCTGATTGAGATACTCCCAGAACGGATAATCGGCAGGACCAACCGTATTGAAATCCCGCCCGGAAACGTTGACGAAATTCAACTTCGGAGGGTTAGCGGCCTGTGACAAGGGATATATCTTGGTGAACTTCTTCACCCTGTCCACACCCGGTTTGGGGTCGCCGTTTTCTAGAAAGGTGCGCCACGGCACCCAGACACTAAAGGTCGCCGGCCGCACGACAAAGTAACCCTTCGGAACCTTGCCTTTATAGCCGGGTGGAAGGAGCAGGTACTTGCCGCCCTCGCCCTTGTCCGGCCCAACCATGCCCACATCGGTGACAAAGTGGTACCACATATCGTCGATCAACCCGAGGACCTTTGGCGGAACATCGAGTACCAGTGGGCCGCCATGCAGATCAAGCCAGAACCAGGTGTACGGCGTGTTGTTATTTGGCGTCAGGAAGATCGACCGGGCGTTCATCATTGTCTCAAAAATCGGCACGGTCGTGTTGGCAGGTCCCAGCGCAAGCATCCCCTTGCGATTGGCCAACTGATTCACGGGCGCCAGACCCAGCAAATAGGCCTGCACCGCGTGCTGGAAGTCCAGGTTGTCATAAAGTTTTTCAACGCTGGCATCGTCCGGGAAGCCATCGAAAAACTTCAGCGTGCCCAGGCGGGTATCTACTGTGTCCGGCGATTCAATTCCGGGCGGCACCTTCGTGCTCATCTTGTATTTCTGCTCTGCCGCTGTCGCGCAACCTGCAAATATGAGAGCCACTGAGACGTACGCAAAAACCGCCTTGAAGATTGTTTGTTTCATAGCTTTCATTTGACATCCCTTTCTGTGTTGTTGCCGTTGAATATTCAGTCCGCCAGCGCCTTCTTATGCGCGGCTTCTGCGGTGCCCTTGTCCGCTTCTGCCTTCTCAGCCATTTTCATTTCCTTTAGATCAATGGTGACTTTGGCGATATGGCCGGTGAACGTATACGGGGCCGGAATGCCATAATCCTCGACCACCGGGGTCTCTCCGTCTTCGCCAACATCAGCGCCTTCGTCAGCCGAAAAGATCATGGGTTGTGTTTTTTCAATTCGCCCTTGCGCAACTTTTTTGTCATTGACAAAGATGGTTCCTGTACCGCCCTTGCCGAGGCCGCCACCGTCGTAGGCGAACTCAAAGCGAATCGTTGCTTTCCCGGCAGGCACTGCCTCTTTGGCGGCAATGGTGAATCGCTGCAATCCCAAAAGATTATAGGTATAGGTCGGTTTTCCATCCTTCAGGTACAGGCTCCAGCCGCCGAACCGCCCGGCCTGGGCAAGGATCACGCCCCTGGCGCCGCCCCTGGGAATCGTGACCTCGGCGGTGATACTGTGGGAACGGTTCTTGGCGTTGATGAACACATTTTCCGACATGCCGGCCATACCCTCATACACCGTAAGCGATGTGCGGCCGGCCATCAGGTCGGGCCGCCCGACAAGGGCTGCGTTCGTGCGTTCGAGACTGCGGTCATCGATGGGCAGCACATTGTTCTTGACCGCTTCTTCTATAAATAATTCCTGCATCTGTTTCAGTTTGTCCGGGTTCTGTTTCGCCAGATCATTTGCCAGGCTGAAGTCACTGCGGGTATCGTAGAGCTCCCAGACATCGTTTTCCAGCGTGGCCCGCGGCTTTGTTTCCCATGCCGCCCGGTGGACGGTGCCAGCGAGCCAGCCGTCATGGTAAATGGCGCGGTTTCCAAAGATCTCGAAATACTGGGTCAGATGGTTGTCTTTTGCTTTGGCATCATTGAAGCTGGGGAGCATGCTCACGCCTTCGATCGGGGTCTGGGTAACGCCGTTCACCGTCTTGGGCTCCGGAAGGCCTGCGGCTTCCAGGATCGTGGGGGCGATGTCGATCACGTGGTGCCATTGTGAGCGGACCTCGCCTTTAGCCTTGATCTCCTTTGGCCAATGGACGACCATGCCGTTTCGCGTGCCGCCGTAATTTGAGGCAACCTGCTTGGTCCAGGTAAAGGGCGTATCTCCGGCAACAGCCCAGCCCGCAGCATAGTGACTATAGGTGCTCGGGCCGCCGAGCTCGCCGTAATGTTTCAGAACATCGGCAGTGGTTTCCTGCACGCCATTAAAGTACGTCATCTCGTTGAACATGCCGCTCATGCCGCCTTCGGCGCTGGCGCCATTGTCGCCGACGATGTAAAAAATGAGCGTATTGTCGAGCTGGCCCATGGCTTCAATGGCGTCGACGAGCCGTCCGATCTCGGTGTCGGCGTACTCGCCGAATCCCGCGAATACTTCCATCTGGCGGGTAAAAAGTTTCTTTTCATCATCGGTGAGCTTGTCCCAATCCTTGATGGCAGCGGGTTTCGGCGCAAGCTTCGTCCCTTCAGGAACCACGCCCAGCTTGATCTGGCGCGCGAGTGTTTCTTCGCGCAGCTTGCCCCAGCCCTGATCGAACTTGCCCTTGTATTTGGCGATCCACTGCTTCGGCACCTGGTGCGGCGCATGCGTGGCGCCCGGCGCGAAGTAGATGAAGAAGGGCTTGTCCGGCGTCAGCGCCTTTTCCGACTGCATCCACTTGATCGCCTGGTTGGTCATGTCGGTCATGAAGTGGTAATTCGGGTCTTTCGGCACTTCAATCTTGGTCATGCCATCGTAAATAGCGGGTGCCCACTGGTTCGTCTCCCCGCCCATAAAACCGTAGAACTTGTCAAACCCAGAGCGGGTCGGCCAGCGGTCGGTCGGGCCCGAAGGACTTACCTCCCATGCGGCGGTTTCATGATTTTTTCCGAAATGAGCCGTCGAATAGCCATTGTAGCGCAACATCATCGCCAGCGGGGCCACGCTTTCGGGACGCTGCCCGGTGTTTCCTGGAAAAGACGTTGCAGTCTCCATGATGGAGCCCGTATTGCCCATGTGATGATTGCGGCCTGTCAAAAGGGCCATGCGCGTCGGAGAGCTAAGGGCTGTCGTATGGAACTGGTTATAGCGCAGGCCATTCTGGGCCAAACGCTGCACGGTCGGCATGCTAATAGGGCCGCCAAAGGCGCCCGACTGCCCAAATCCCATATCATCGATCAGCACGATCAGCACATTGGGCGCAGCGGCCGGAGCCTTGACCGCGAACTGCGGCGGCGGCGTTGCGTTGCGCACGTCCAGCACGGTGCTGTGCGGGTACTGGGGCTCGGGGATGGGCAGCGTCGTGCGCTCGGTTATTTGCTGGGCCATGCCTGCGCCCGGAACTGTAAGAACAGCCGTGCCCAGCACCCCGTACAGGAGATTTCTTTGCTGCGTTTTCATACCCATCCCTTTCTTTTTTTGTTGTTTAGACCGGCCAGTGGCTACCGGCGACAACATGTTAAAACTTCCAGACAATATTCATGTTGAAAAGATTTATAAAATTTGTATCGTATTCACCTTTCAGGTCGCCCTTCAAGAGGCCGCCTTTTTTATTGACCTGTGCTTTGCCCGCATCAAGAAACTCATAAGCGCAGCCGAGGGTTATATCGTCGCTCAGGTCATACTGCAACCCCACGCCGTAGCGGATCGCCCGGTCAAGGGGAAGGGTCGGGGAGCGGTCGCTTGAATGCTTGAGGGGTGAGGTGTCATAGGCAACACCCGCGCTTGCGAGCCATTTCGGGGCAAGGCGGTACTGGCCTCCAAGGGCGAAGTGATAGGTGTCATAATAGTGCAGATCAGCCGTAAAGGCATGCGTCTTGTTGCCGCTCACGCTGATTTCGGGCGTGCCGAACTTGCTCCAGTCCTGCCAGCCGAGATTGCCGCAGATGGCCAGCTTCTGGGTAAGCTGGTGCCAGCCGCTGAACATAATGGCCTGCGGAATGTTCGTACTAATGCTCAGGGTTCGCTTTGACTGATTTTTCAGGTTCAAAATGGAGTCAAGCAGCCATCCTTCGCGCTTCAGCTCAGGCTTATCTTTATAGGTAAAATCCACCTGCGAGCGATACGTGAGGCCAAACCGCGTCTGCTTGCTTAGCTCAAATAAAATGCCCAAATTATAATTATACCCAAGGTCCGTATCTTCAAATTTAAGGCTGCCGTCGCCGCGCCGTGGCAGGAGTGCATTGACACCCACTTTTGTGTACATCTTCCCCCCTACCGCGCTCGCTCCGCCGCCGATGGACAGATAGTCGTTGATTTTGTAAGCGATCGACGGGTTGATGGTTGCGGTCATGACATTGCCATCCTGCACATAATACCTGCCGGACCAGTGATCGCCATACTTAAGCCCGAGGCCGAAGTTTGAGCCGACGACAATGCCGAGCCTGAGCCTGTCATTCAGGCGATATACGTAGGCAAACGTCCCATTGGGGGTAAAATAGCCGACATTACCACCGCCACCTCCTTCATAGGTGCTGTGATCAACATGAAATCTGGAATTGAGCTGAATGCCCATAAAACCGGTGACGAGCTGGCTGCGGTCGAGCACGGTCATGCCAGCGGGGTTGCCGCCTGCGGTCGAGGCGTCGAGGGCAGAGGCTGCCCGGCCGGCATTGGCCATGCCCATGTCGGGAATCGAGCCCTCATAGAGCCCCAGCCCGCCCGCATAGGCTTGTCCGCTTCCAAGGCCAATAAGGCCGAGCAGCATCAGCATCCTCAAAGTTTTTTTGTTCATGCTTTTTACCTTTTAGAAATATTTATTCTTATATCCATAGCATATGGCTATATTTTAATACTTATAAAAACTCTCCCGCCTGTAAGAGTGTGTACGAAAAATCGTTTGTGGTGGGCACGAACCTTAGCAAGGCACAGGTAGGCCGGACTAAGCGAAGCGAGTCCGGCATGAAAGCCGCGCATTTTCCCTTAATTACGGTCCTTTGCCCACCCACACTGTATTTTTTTACTTTTCGTACAAGCTCTCAGTGAATAAACATTATTTACTTACCAGGAGGAGCAATAACCACATAGGTTGTTTTGCTGCCTTCAGTGACTTTGCGGTAATACACCTGGTCCTGCTGGTAATAAATCCGGCCCTCGGCTTTTACTTCCACGGCGCCTTTGGGCAGCTCGAACACCTCGATCCCAAGAGGAGGTCTAACCACTATATACGCGGTTTTTCCATCCAGCTGGCCGCTCGTATAAAATGTGCCGTTGCTTACATAATAGGTCTTCCCGTTAGCCGTGACGGTCTTGTACCCTGCCGGCAGCTGGGTTACTTCATAGCCGGGGGGTGTCGAGATTTTAACATAGCCGGTCTCACCCTGATTTGAAGCCTGGGTGTAAAATTGTCCGTCGCTCGAATAATAATAGGTGGTGGACTGAACGACAACGGGCTGAGGCATAACGACAAAGGCGGTTGCCGGGGCATACGCGTGGTGATAGTAAGGCGAATTTTCGCGAATATCATCGTACATATCATTGTAGTAATCTTGTTGATTCTCCTGAAGTCCCCGTGCAGCGGCATACTCACCGGCGACTGAATCCTGGACATTCTGGCGCCGCTCATCCTGGGCGGGTTGGCGATCATCCTGCTTCCCCTGCCGGTCTTCCTGCCGCCCTGTCTGCTTTTCGGTGCGGCCTGTCTGTCGCTCGTCCTGCGATGCCGTCCGATCGTCCTGCTTTGCTGTTCGTTCCGTCGTGCGTGTATCCTGCTTTGCGCTGCGGTCCGTGGTTCGCGCATCCTGGCCCGAAGTTCTACCTGACGTGTTACTCTGGCTCCGGCTTTGCATTCCTGATGTTCCCGAACTCTCCCGCACCGATCCGTACTGGCCGCGCTGCGCCTCACGGCTGCCCTGCCCTGAGCCTGACGAGGACCGCCCCTGGCTGCTCACTGAACTGCTGCCGCCGGAGCCCCTGGAGCCGCCTGATTGCCTGACCGAGCCAGAACCACCGCCGCCGCCGAAACTCCCGCCTGCCCGGCTGGACCCACCGCCGCCGCGGCCTCCGCCACCCCCTCCACCCCCGCGGCCACCGCCACCGCCGCGGGCATCAGCATCCAAGGCAAGGCAGAAAAGAAAAAAACCCGCACACATTAGTACAGAAAAAATCCGTATTCGTTTCATATCTTTCTCCTTCCCCGTAAAAAGAGTTACTGCTCTTTTGCAGAAACTTTTTTGGCAGGCTTCTGCACAGGGATAAACGGGATTTTTCTGGCTCCTTCCGGAGGCCTGAAGGTAAACGTGTCCCCGGGCAGCTGTGAAACCGCATTGAAACTTTTCAGCACTGCTGTGTACTGCGGGGCGCCGGGTTTGCGCTTATAGGTTATGATGAATTTATGCAGGCGTGGCGTATCACCGGTATCAATCCATATCTGCCAGTCAATGTCCTGCTGCGTCGCTGCAATATGCTGGCATTTTACGCCGTCGGCGTAGTGCAAGCCCAGGTAGCGGCACATTTTCACATTTTTCATCAGCACATCATACAGGTCATTTGAAAGCAGGTCCGCAAGGGGCGTGGTCACCCCATAGGTGTCAAGCAGCATATCCATGGTTTCATCAATGGTGCCGGGAGCGGCTGTTTGAGCATAGGCGTTCGCGCTGCGGTCAAGCAGGGTAAGCGTGGCATCGTCTTTCCACATCGTGGTGTTAGTTATGTCACCCGTTGATTCGATCCAAAAACGCTTCGGCTCGCTGACCACCAACTTGCGCACATGACAGTACTGAATCTTCTGCCCGGTTTCGGCCACCACGTCCATGGTATCAACGACTTCAAGGTTGGCCCTTATATCCTTTTGTTTCTCAGCGTTCATGGCCCGCATGATTTTCTCGGCCTGCGGGTCAATCGCCGGAGCAGCAGCTTTTGTCTGGGCCCGGCATGTACCAACCGCCACTATAACAAGAAACAATGATGCCATTCCCGTCCGTAGCATGTATTTCATGGCTGTCTCCTCAAAAATTATAAAGTTGGGCCTTGTTAAGAGCACAAAGCCCATTTTGCACGGGTCACACAGAACTGCAGAGGGTATGTTTTTTTGCTACTTCGCCCGCTCTTCGGCAAGGCGGGTCTGGAGCCGGTCGGCCCAGTAGTCGACGGCATTCTTCACCGTGCGCCATTCGTCAAACTTGTCGCCCTGGCCGGTCATTTTGCCGCCCACCCGGCGGTCAACCGCTGCCATCAGGCGCTTGCCGGTCTGGCTGTCCTGCAGCTCGGCTTCAACTCCCGCGGAGCCGACAAAAGAGCATGAGCCCGTTGCAGCCGTCTGAAGGCCCGCCAAAGCAAGGCCTATGGGCAGTACGGTGGAGACGGTATCAAGTACGACATAGGAGCTTTCGGCCTCGGTGAGTGCTATGCGCAGTCGCATGACGCCGGGGCCCGGCTGCTGCACGAAAACATAATTCTTTGCAAGATGTTCGCGAATGGTCGCATCAGCATAATTTAAAAGTTTCCGCCGGTCATCCGGAGAAACATTCTCCATGCTGTGCTCCGATGAGGCATAAAGCTTGACCGGATCCATGAGAATGCGGGTGTAGGATTTTATGTCGGCAGACGGGTCTCTGTACACGAGCAGCGACTGCCCGTCCTTGCCCTCTTTGAGCTGCGAATAGTCCTTCAGAAATCCTGTTGTTTCCGTGCTGCGCGCCTGCATCGTCGCGCAGGCCCCTAGCAGCATCAGCACACACAAACCTGTTATTGCCTGCAACACACTGTTTCTTTGTTTTTTCATAGCTCTGTTCTCCTTTCGATTAATGGTTGCGTAAAGATTTTTTTCATGCCCTTGCCTTGTATTTGTAAGACGTTAACTTCATATTGATTGCTTGCCAGGGCTTTTGTCCCTGGAGTGTTTTCCACCCATACCCTGCAAATCGCTGTCGTCCGCCAGAGCCTGGTCCTCGGGTTCGGGAAAGCAGCGCCCGGCAGCGCGGTGCAGGAGCGCCAGTTCACTGCGAAGCAGCGCGGTGCGCTCTGGCGGCAGGATCTCAGCCAGGTTTTCCAGCATGGCGCGGAGGCGGCGGGCCACCTGGATGCTTGCGCTGCCGAATTGACGGATTTCCGTGACCGCCAGATAGACGAAATCTTCCCAATCGGGCGTCCGGTAGACAAGCCGCAGCGAGCCTGCCCGGTCAAGGGCCATCCCTTCATCCAGATGCCTGCTGCCAACGCTGCGCAGGAGGTGATGGATCTGGTCAATTGCCAGCACCGCGGTAGTGGGGTCGTTAATCGCCGGTGAAAGCCCCTTGGAGGCGATATCCACGATGATCCGGAAAGCAAAAACCGGGTCCTGCTCCATCGTCCTTTCCTGACCCAAAGCGACCGATTTACACAGCGCACTTGTTGGTGTCTTACCTTTGCCTCCAAAGATGCGGAATAGCGGGCTCCCGGCCGCCACAAAATCCCCCACCTCGGGCGCCAGCTCGACAACGCAATCCGCCTCCTGGGCCAGGGCCACGAGCCCCGCGAGGTCGAAAGCCAGGAGCACCCCGTCCTTCGGGCTCAGTACCGTGTCGGCAGGCTCGCCGCCAGGTGCGTTCTCGGGATGGTGGCCAGTATCCGGTTGTCCGGAAAGACGCTGGGGATAGACACTGTGGATCACCTCGTGCCCCAGCCGGGCCACGGCCCGCAATGCCCCGCTCGGGCGCAGCGTTTTGCCCACATGGTCGATGAGAAAGAGAAAGACGCCCACGCTGAACAGGCACAGGTAGGCCGATATATACGCCGTGATTGCGGGCACCGAGGTGCTGATTCGCACAAGCACGGCCAGCGCGAAGGTGAAGGTGAAGGTAAACAGTGTTAAGGAGAACCGGGTCACCCGGTCTCGAAATACGACTCCGATGATCCGCGGCGTAAGCTGCGCGCTGGCCAGCTGCACCACGAGCAGCAGGCTGGAAGAAAGGAATACGATAAAGGTAAACATGGATCCGGCCAGGGTGCCGAATAGCGCCAGGGTAGAGCCCGGGTCAAAGCCGGATTGCCAGCCGGCGCATTGCTCGATCCAGTCAAGACAGTTGACCGACACCAACGCGGCCACTATGCCGAAGACCGGCAGAATCCAGATCGAATTGCGGATGAAATGACGCAGCTTGTAGCGTTGAATCCAGCTCATGATATTAGCTCCCCTGCCCCGGCGCCGCCTGCCCCGTCTCCTGGCGAAAAGCCGCGATTGCATGGCGATTGGTCGGGTACAGCCGGTTTTCCCCAATCAATTCCAATAGATGATAATGACGAAGCAATGCCGTGGTCGACGGATTGGCGCGGCTTACGGCAACGGTCACGCCGCGTTTGGCCAGCCACGACATAACCTGATGCAGTGTTTCCTCACCGGTGGTATCCATATCATTCATCGCTTCCGCATCCAGCACAAACCATTTGATTGGTGATGCTGCCTGCGTGACGAGTTTTTCTACCTCTTCCTCAAAAAAATTTGCGTTGGCGAAATAGAGTGACGCGCCAAAGCGATACATGATTATTCCGGAAGCATCCGGGGCATGGTCTGTTTCCTCTGGGATAAAATGACTTCCGTCCGGCGCTTCCTGCAGCACCCAGGTGCCGGGCCGGGAGGCCCGCCGCAGCAGATCGATCGTGGCAAGAAGAAACGCAATGATGACAGCCTGTAATGGCCCGAACATCAGGACGCTGAGCAGGCAAACAGCAGCAATCCAGAATTCGGATCGGCGCATGTGCCACAATTCCCGAAGCTCTTCGATTTCGATCAGGTTCAACACGGCGCTGGCGACAACCCCGGCCAGTGCCGCAGTGGGCAGATACGCCAGCTGATCAGTAAAGAAAACCATGACCAGGGCGACCGTT
>Ga0114951_10002321_pt1 | contig 21639 bp, 11 predicted proteins | sample AM7aDNAmetaG_FD_88677 | JGI IMG/M metagenome (GOLD analysis project Ga0114951, IMG submission 88677) | Freshwater microbial communities from Finland to study Microbial Dark Matter (Phase II) - AM7a DNA metaG | ecosystem: Environmental > Aquatic > Freshwater > Lake | place: Finland: Lake Alinen... | reverse complement strand
TCCTTCGGCGATGAACGTTGGGCCGCTCTTGAAATGATTATCGAAATTGCTAGAAGAGAACGAATTGACATTTTAACGGTTAGCGGGGACCTTTTTGATGCAGAAACGGACACTGAAAACCTCAGACCAAAAATACAGGATGTATTTTCTAACAATGGCTTCAAAATTGTGCTGATACCTGGAAATCACGATTGTACAGTTTGTCAGGGTATGTATTTTGGCTCTGACGCAACTCTTCTTACGGATTTAGCTAAGCCATTTGAACTGGACAATGTGCGCATATGGGGATTTCCTTTTGAGGAGATCACAACTGAGAAAATAATTGAGAAACTTGCCTTTTTGAAAAACAAGCTTAACAAAGAACACATTAACATACTTCTACATCATGGCGAATTACTGGACGCCTTCTTTTCAAGAAGAGATTTTGGTGAAGAAGGCGAACAACGATATTTGCCTCTAAAATTGAGTTATTTCAAAGACATGAAAATAGACTACGTCTTGAGTGGGCACTTTCACTCCAACTTTCGGGTTTGGACGTTTGATGGTGGCGGATTCTTTGTTTATCCAGGATCACCTATTTCGATAACAAAGAAAGAAACCGGACAAAGAAAACTAAACCTTTTCGAAGTGGGAAAAGATCCCACGCCATATCTACTAGAAACTCCCTATTTTGAAGAGATAGCAATAACGCTGGACCCATTCAAAGAAGACCACCCATTGGAAATTGTTAAAGAAGAATTGGGTAAGGTTAAGCCTACTGCACATGTAATTTTAATGATTAATGGCTACATCAATGGAACTAAAATTGGAATGACAGAAGACTCATTTGCAAAAGCAGTGCAAGAAGAAACAAAAAACAAATGTGAAACTCACTTTGAGTTTAAAGATGTCAAGGCGATTCTTGAAAATGACCTTTTCAAAAGTTACTTAGAGAAACTGGAAACGCGAGGTTTCACGGATGAAAGGAAGGTTCAGCTGCGAGATTTAGCAATTAAGGCAATGATGGAGTCAAATGCATGAGAATAGACGAATTCAAAATAATAAAATACGGTCCTTTGCATGATTATGGTAAAACTAAACTCAAGGATTTCACATTGTTTTTTGGTGAGAACGAGGATGGAAAAACCCTTTCAATTGACGCTTTGACTAAATTGATGTTTGGAGGTAAAGACATCAAAGAATTCGACTCCAACATTAACAGAGTTGATGAAAAACCGGATGGCTATGTAGGAGTAAGAGACTCCAAAGGCAAGCTGATAAAAATTCCTGAGAAAGGAAGTTTTAGAAAGAATTATGATTTGACCGCATCCGAATGCAGGAATATTTTCGTAATTAGGAATAGCGACCTTTCGATTACTTCAGAAGACAAATTCTACAACAGTGTAGGCGCTCGCCTTATGGGTTTGAGAACTGGGGAGCTAACGATTGTTGAGGAAAAACTGAGAGAAATAGGCAAAATCACGCCAGGCAATAACTTCCGAAACGATATAAAAGGAAGAATAGATGACTCAAAAGCTTTGTTAGAAAACATCGATTTGTTAACTAACGAAATTGAGAAAGAGGACTTAGACAAACTTGAGGCTGAAAACATCGAGCTAAGCAACGAACTTCAAAATGTTGAAGGGAATATTAAGCTCCTGGAAGATGCTAGCAAGAGAGAGATTTACGAGAAAGGAAGCGCAGCTTTAGTCAAACTTAAAGAAAGTCTTCAAAATTTTAACCAACTTGAGCAATTTAACCAAGAAGATGAAAGAAGATGGCGAGACGCTCAGAGGGATATAGATGCCCAAACAAAAATAGAGGCTGATGCTCAGAAAGACCTTGAAACAAATAAGAATGCACTAATGCAAAAGACTGATGAATTGAACAAAGCTGAACAGGCTTTCTCAGAATTGAAAATCACAAAACAGAAACTGAATGAAGAAATAAAACCCAAGATATCCGAATATGAGACAAAGAAGGTCACTGTTGTTCAGCAAACTGGAAAGAGTAAGTTTTTCACAGTTTTAAGCTCTTTTTTTGCCATAATGCTTCTGGTAGTTGTGGTCGGGATATTGGTTTCTCCTACCTTATTCTTTTACTCAATGGCCGTTGTTTTTGGTCTTTTGTTGGCTGTGTCTTTGGTAACAAAGATAAGGTACATTTCGAACAAAGCAACGCTCGCTGGGGTTTTCGAGAAAATTAAACTCTCGGCTTCTGTTTACAATTTGAGTGGCGAAAGTATAGAAGAGATTCTTCCCAAAATTGAAAGCTTTGATCAGGAATATGAAATCAAATCCACCAAACTAACAAATTTGAAAGCAGAAAAACAAACGTCGGAAAACAAGGTTAACGACATACAGACCAAAACAATTCCGGATATACAGTTAAAGATGAAGGATCTCGGTTTGCAGATTGAAACAATAATAAACAAATCTGGGACAGTTTCTCTTGAAAAGTATTCGGAATCCCTTGCTCAAAAGTCAGGAATAAAGAAGATTGTTGAACAGCAAGAGACAGTCCTTGAATCCACTTTCGGAACTGAATTAAGGGAGCAAGAGGAACGAATTGCTTTTTGGACAAAGGAAATAGAAGAACTGGAAGATTTCAAAGATAAGGCTAAAGACACCAAATATTCTACTAAAACTGATACTGCACTCAAGAAAAGGCAAAGCGACATAGACATTAGGCAAAAAGAAATCAATGGGAAACTCGCAGCTGCCAAAGAAGAAATGAAAACAATCGAGCGAAAAGCAAGTGAGATTTTGAGATCAGGTGAATGCTTAAACTGCGAAACAAACACAGATCTCCAGGCAATTAGAAACGTGATTGTTGACTTTGTTGAAAATAACGAAAATGGCAGAAATAACGTATTGGAAGCATTGAACATTTTTGAAGAGATTGAAAACGAAGAGAAAAGCAAAGTTACAACCCTATTTGGCGATAACAGCAAGGTATCAGAATATTTTAGAGAAATAACAAATAATTTTTACAAGACCGTGCGATTGAATCCTGAAGAACAGGAAATCCAAGTGGAAAGAAATGACGGCGAAATCTTCAATGCAGACCAATTGTCTGCAGGAACCTACGACCAACTTTATCTCTCAATTAGGCTCGCGCTAGGCGAAAAACTGTTGAAAGGCGAAAAAGGGTTCTTCATAATGGATGACCCATTCATAAAAAGTGATAAGAAGAGACTAGAAAGACAGCTGAACATTTTGACAAAGATTAGCCAGTCAGGTTGGCAGATATTGTACTTTAGCGCTAAAGAAGAGGTAAAAGAAGCCCTTCAAAAGTTCATTGAAAATGGCTCTGTAAACTTGGTTGAAACCCGCGCCGTGGCAAGGTAGCATCTCCTTTCCCATTTTTTCAATCTCTTCATTTTGTAACTTTAACTTGAGAGTTCCCAGTTTTAGTTGGTTTTGTTTGGTCTAGTGTTCTGAAATTGTTCAATAATGTTAATGATTTCTTTGAAATCTAAAAGCTGGTAATCTGCAGATCCTATCTCAGGGGTCTTCTGCCCATATTTAGCAAGTGCTGTTTTTAACCCAAGTTCTTTAGCTGGCACTATGTCTTTTTCTATTGAATCGCCTACCATTAGAATCTCCGAGTTTGCTATGTCCGGGCATTCTTTTCTCAGCATTTCCAAAGCCCGCAGAAGTGGTAAGCCGGTATGTTTGCTTTTGTTTGTATCCTCATATCCAACGACAAATTTGAAGTAAGGTTCTATCCCCATACCTAATAATCGTTGGTAAGCCTTGGTTTTTGGTGCATCTGTAACAATTGAGAGAAAAATGCCCTTTCTTTTCAGTTTTCCGAGGACTAGTTTGACATTGGGGTAGGGTTTTAGGAATTTGTTTTTTGTTTTCAGGTAAGTGTTGATTCCTGAAGCAAGTATTTTGTGATCAAACTGATCTACACTTTTTAGAAACTCTGAGAATGCTCTGTCAGATTCTATTCCTACATCAAAATACTTTATTAATAAAAGTTCAAACGCTTGGTCTTCCTTCATCCGCAATCCTGACGATAGCATCGCTTTAACCGCTGCTCTACATGATTCCTCCTTCATTCGAATAAAGTCGATTAGTGTGTTGTCAAGGTCAAACAGGATTGCCCGTATTTTATGCATGCTTACACTTGGTAAGAACACTGGAATTTTAACACTTTCTCCTTCAAGACAGACGCGCGCTGTTAAGTTTATTTGCAGAAATGACATATAATCTTCAGGTTGACAAATAATTCCTGAGGGAAATGAATGGAAGGATCGAATCCAAAACTATTTGATCTTAATATTGAAAAAGTTCTAGAGAATTGGGAAATATATCACGCACTTAGAGAAATAATCGCAAATGCTTTGGACGAGCAATTGCTGACAAATACGAAAGAAATCGAAATATTCAAAGACAAAGAAGCTCAGTGGCATATACGGGATTTTGGTAGGGGATTGAAATATCAACATTTGACCCAAAACGAAAATGAGGAAAAGCTATCGCATCCAAATCTAGTGATTGGCAAGTTCGGAGTAGGCTTGAAAGATGCCCTAGCAACTTTTGATCGCCACAAGATCAACGTTCTGATAAGATCCAAAAATGGCGACATAACCATCATGAAGTCCGAGAAATATGGATTTCAAGACATAATAACATTGCATGCGTCAATTTCGAATCCGAGCGACTATTCCTTTCAAGGAACTGAGTTCATTTTGCGTGGAATAACCGAAAATGACATAAAGATTGCAAAGGCTTTCTTTCTCCGATTTAGTGGCGAAACCCCAATAGAAGAGACGCCCTATGGCAGCATTTTGGAAAAAGTTGGGGAAGCCAAAATCTACATAAATGGCCTTAAAGTTGCTGAGGAGGAAAACTTCCTCTTTTCCTACAATATAACGTCAACTACCGAAGCAATGCGCAAGGCTATGAGCAGAGAAAAAACTCACCTTGGAAGAAGTGCCTACACAGATAGGGTAAAAGCAGTTCTTTTAGCGTCGAAAAATAAAGATGTAGCTGAACTTCTTGCGAAGGATCTCCAAAATTTTGAGACCGGCTTAATTCATGATGAGCTAAAATGGAACGATGTTTCGGTTCATGCTGTCAAACTGTTGAATACTGCTGAAAAAGTAATATTGGTAACGCCCTCTCAACTTCTCCAGACAAAAGACATGATTGAACATGCAAAGAGTGATGGACTCAAAATTGTTACAATACCTGAGAGCTTACAAGTAAAAATTAGTGGAACAACGGATTACTCAGGGAATGTTATTCGCGATTTGCAGGGATTTAAAACTGAGTGGAATGAAAGCTTCGAATTCAAATTCATCGATCCTCAAAAACTAACAGGGGAAGAACGCATGATTTTCGACAAAACAACTGAAATCTCTAATCTTATAGGTGGGATGCCAAAAAACGTGGAAAAAGTCCAAATTTCGGAGACTATGCGACCTGAAACTTACAGTTACAAAGAAGCAACTGGATTGTGGGATGAATCCCAAAGAAGGATCATAGTTAAACGCACCGAACTTAGGAGTCTGAGAGAATACGCAGCAACACTCCTACACGAAATTGCGCATGCCCAAAGCGGAACAAGTGATGTTTCAGCAGAATTTGAGAATACACTCACTTCATTGCTTGGACTCATATCATCAAACGCTCTTCAGCAGGCAAGAGAGAAAGGAAAATCTGGTTTCTTTTCAAAATTGAAATCTTAGATACTAGGAGAAACGAAATAAAATGAATTCAGATGTTTTAAAAAGAGGGCACGTTAATATCCGTAAAGAAAACAGATTATCATTAAAATTTATGGACATATCACAGGGTGCAGCTCATTTCCATGGTGGCTATTCTGAATCACCGGCGGGCATTTTCACGGTAGCCTACGCAGATGGCCACTGTGAAGGTTCTGGAGATCAAGAGAAATGGATTAACGGGCAGGTTCATCTTTTAAAAGATAACGACCTACTATGGACTAAACAGTTGGAAAGACCAAATGACTGCGCCGTTTCAGACAACGGTGTGGCTATAGTAGAGGACTGGCTACGATCTAAGAACTCCCTTGGCGGCAAAATCTGCATTTTTGATTCCAAAGGTGAACTGCTATTTGAAAAGCAATTTGAAAGTAACCTTTCAGCGTGTGGAATTTCCAGAGATGGCAAACATGCGGTATTCTCCACAGCTTTTCCTGACAATAGCATTTACCTCATAGATGTTGAAAGTAGAGTTGTACTCTGGAGGTTTAAAAATACAGCTAAAAGAGTGGCTTTAGGATTGTCCTTCTCCCACGAAAACAACGAGATTCTAGTTAGCACAGGCCAAACTAGCGCCACTAAGGGTCTCTCTTACGCGCTTACACTAACTGGAGCATTATCCAGAGAGTCAGCCGAAGAGTTAAACAAAATACAACAGATTACCCAAAGCAATGGTCCAGATCCAACCGAAACCTTGTTGGAGTTTTTACTGTCAACAGATCCATCAAAAATCTCTAAGGGGTTAGAAACTCTACAATCAGCGCTCTACAAGAAAAACGTGTTAAATTATCAAAAAATAATTGCTTCCCTGCTATCTATAATCGAGAGTAATTCTCTCGAACTATCGAAATCAGCTATGAAGATAGCCTTAATGATTGGTAAAAAATCACCCACATTAATCGAATCCGTATCGCTAAAAATCATAGCCAAATGCACTGAATGGCTCAGTACACCTTATGAAAGTGAAAACGGATTAATGACGTTAGGAGAACTGGGTGCTCTGAATGCGGACTGGGCTATTCACGTTCTTCCTTTGATTATGGATCGTCTACAAAGAAGCGAGGCTTGGAATGAAAGAAGATTTGCAACCTTTGCAATAGGTCAAATAGGAAAGACCCATCCAGAACTAATTAGAGACGCTACCCCAATCTTGGCTCGTTATTTAGGAGATTCCGCTTGGTGGCTACATACACTAAAAGACAATTCTCAAGAAACTTTCAAAGCCGCGGGCTTAAACATTTCAATATCTATAGACGACGGTGTCGATCCAGAGGTTTGGCTAAGGGATGCTGCATTAGGCTTTTTAGGTGACATAGGCGCAGAGCACCCAGACATGGTTAAGGACTTCCTTCCCATGATTGTTCTTTGTCTCCAACGGCAAGAACCCTACACCCGCAAGAGGGCACTTACGGCACTATGTCAAATCGCACAAACAAACGTAAACTCCATCAAACCCATTATTCCTACGATAGAAAGAATCGCGGAGATAGAGACAGACCCAAAGGTAAAATCTGAGGCTCGTCGGATTCTCGAGACATTTAATCCTAAAACCGCAGAACGTTCAGTTGCCAATGTTAGCGATCTAATAGCTAATTTGTCTATTGAGAACAAAGTTAGCCGTTACAAATCTATTCAGGAACTTGAGAGACTGACCTATAGTTACTCAGCAAGTCTGCCTCAGAAATATCAGCAACAAATACTATTGTTGTTGAGCAAATCACCCAGTATTCTATCAAACTGTGTTCAGAGAATCAGAGAAGACATTAAAAATTCAAATGAAGAAAAAACAAAATGGTTGCTCATGGAATCGCTGATAATGGCTAAACGAACTTTCTTAGATTTCATCGTTGCTGAATATCTCGACAGTGGTTCTTTTAGATGCAAACTCTGCAATCGGGAATTCAGCAGAGGTGGATTACGAAACCATCTTTCTAAATCGCATCCTGAAACCTGGCAATTGGTACGTCCATATAATGATGAGACACTGCAATACTTGAATATGAAAAACCAGAGTGGTTTATCTTACGAAGATTGGGAACGCCAGCTACTTCAAGACAGTTCTTAGACTCACTTGCACTCTTTCCTGCATTCTAAGAGAAAGCCTTGGCTTCACAAGTCATAGTAAGGTCTTCAAATAATTGATTTTTTTATTTAATACAAACTACCGTATTCTGGCGAGATCTTTGGCGTCTTTTATCTCATTTTAGGTTTTTGGTGGTTTGGTGAAATTTCTTTAACGTTATATTCAGGGATCTTTTATTTGGAAACGTATAGTTTTAGAGTGGAATTCTCCTGGACTAAGAAGACATAGCCAATCGTGGATTTTTTGTCGGTATTCCACCGCGATTTTTGCGGCTATTTCGAGTGCTTGGGGGTCATTGCTGTTGTGGGGGCTTAGAAGTTTCATAAGTCCGCTGCAGACTCGTTGTATTGCTTTTTGATCTCTGATGTTTACTTCGTCGCCTTCTGCTGTGAGTATTAAACGTTTGGAGATGTTGTAGCTGAAGCTTTCTTTTCGAAGTTCATGCATAACTTCGCAGAAGTAATCTGTGATGAGCCCGTATCCGTTGCAGAGATGTAGTTCGCTTTGCTTGATTTTTGGCATTTCCCATCCAGGTATCATACCGTGGATTCGATCGACAAATGCTGAATCATTCATGCACTCGGGCATGACTGATGAGAAGTCTTCTGTTGGAAGGTTTTTGTCTACTTCAATGTTTCCTTGAAACACTAAACTGCAGTTGCTTCGAGAACGTTTCAGTGTTCCTCTTTCGAATTCTCCGCTTTCCATGTAATCTTTGAATTTACCCATTACTTCGTCGGGGTTTTTGAAGTCAATTCGACCGACTTCATCAAAAACAACTAGGTCCCGGACTCCGAGGTCTCCGAGTGTTTTGAAGGTGCCGTGATAGAATAGAACTGCCGGGCTGACTTGACCGCCGCTGTAGAGTCTTATGTGCCAGCTGATGTTTTTGAAGAGGAAGCTTTTTCCGGTGGCTCTTGGTCCGAGCTCCATAATGTTTACGTTGTTTTCTACAAGCGGAACTAAGCGGCTGATGTAGAGCAGTTTTGTTCGTTCAGTGTAAGCCTCAGGGTTCATTCCCAATGTTTGCATTAGAACATCTATCCATTCTTCGAGGGTGAATTGTTCGCGTCGGCTTTTGTAGTCTTCTATTTTTATTTCGCCATATTGAAGGGGACTGAACTCTGTTATTACTATTGGAGTTTGGGATGTTTCATCTTCAAGCATCGCCCTTTGGTATCTAAGCTTTGCAGTACCCCACATTCCTGTTGCCAAAAGATCCTTGTTTTCTGCAAGTGCATTAGGCATAATCATAGCGTCCCGTATTCCCAAACTTGGAATCTCCAATCTAGTGGATCCATCTCTGGGATCTACGCGGACTTTGAACTCATCAAAAAGAGTGTACTCGTTTTTTGTTGTTAACTCGTAAAGAATTCTGTCTTTGTCTTTGGGCTCAGGATAATATTGTCTAACGAAATTATTGAGGCGATTCATCGCGGATGGATCTTCATTGTCGCCCACTAATTCTTTTACTGCGTATTCGGAGATGAATTTTGGCAGGCGGTCTAGCTGTTGAATTCTTGAGAGACGCTTGTTTACAACCTCGTTTTTGAACACTTGTCTTAGTTTAATGTCGAGTGGTGATGACATAATGTTTCTCCTTTTACGGATTATTTTGACTTTGTTTGAAATCTTGGATTAGTTTGCCTATGCTTCTGTTGGAATTGTTGGCAGCAGTTACTTTTCCTTTATGTTTGTTAAAGTTTTCAATTGATCTTTCGTCCATTTCTTTTCCCAATACTTCTAGAGGGTGTTGTTTGGCATATTCTAAAGTTAGTTCTGGATAACCATTGTTGGCGCCATAATCTAATGTATTGTGAAGTTGTTGGAGGAATCCTCTGATCAGACCGCGGTTCAAGTAGCATATGAACTCCAAAAGTTCTGGCTCGATTGGATATGTTTTGTAAATTGGTTCGCCAATCCTAAAACTTTGAAAATACTCTTCGGCCAAAGAAATGGCTGAATCTCCCTTTGTATCCAACAACATAACGTCAATTCTGTGAACTGAATCTAATGGAACAACTCCTGTAAAGTCTTGAGCGGCGGGGATTTTCAAACTCATCTCTGCATTTGGGTGCAAGGTCACAAATATGCTAGTTGATCCGGAGGAGGCACGGATAATGCTTTTCATCTCAAGCCCAAACTTATTCATGGTTGATTTTGGAGTGCCCATCACCATGTCTTCGAATTGATCAAAGAAAATGTAGTGCCGATTGTATCCAAAGGCACTTAAGAATCGTGAAAGGCCCTCATAAAGGCTAATTGGGTCAATAGCTTTAGCTTTAATTGTGTCTACCAAATCAGACGGTGCGCTCAGATAGTCTTTTGCCAAAATTGCTAAACCTGGGGGATTTGTTTTTGCATTTGTCGCCGCCCAGTTTGAGAAGGATATTGCTACTTTTTCGCTATCTCTAACACGGGTGTATAACCCAAGGTTTAGTTTTTCAGGAAAGGTTTGGTTGTCCTTAAAGAGGTGTTCAACAGCGTCGGGAGCAAGTAGTGAATTATTTTGGGCTCTGCTAAAAGCGAGAAATGCCACTTTGAATGCTTCCCACAGAAAACCAGTTTGATGCCATTGTTCAATGACTTTGCGGATTGCGTCTCGAGGTTTCTCCTTTTCGCAGCATCTAACATATGCGCAGGTACATTCATGTGAGTTTTTCAGGTGGCGCATATGATTTATTACAAGTGCAGATTTGCCGATACCTCTATCAAATTCAATTCCAGCAAGGTAAATTAGGTTAATACCTTGCTCAGTTTTCTTTCTAAGACTTTCAATTTCTTCAAGAAATATCCCCGCGTGGAATATTCCTCCATTTAGTCGAATATCATCACTTAGAGGGTCTATTACCGCGGTGCTGGGAAATGGATTTTCTCTTAAACAATATTTAGAAAATTCAATCATATTTATCGTCTCACCATCTTTAAATAAACAACATATCTGCCCCACTCATTTTTAGGCGGCAAACTCTTAATCATGCTTGCTGAGTCCTTTTGGTACTGCAAAACTCCCTCTGACCATATTACACGAAGCATTTCATCCCACTCTACCATTCTCATTATTTCATTATCAAATTGGTCATCTCGTATCTTTAGCAACCCGCACACTTTTTCGCGTACCGATGAGTAAAACAACGGGGAACCTGGAATTCTGTCCGCGAGAACTAGATAGGTTTCCCAAAGACAATCCCTAAACCTGTTTCTTTCAACCTCAAAAGGCACGGCATACAGCCAACCATCGAGGTTTCTAATTCTTACCAAGTAAGATACTGGCGTTTCTCTGGTAATTTGGCAAGTAAGATAAACATGTTGCCTTCTTTCTAACCCTATCCCGGTAGCATACCAATTCATGAGCCCCAATCGAGTTCCGATATCTCTTATAGTCTCAAAACACATTGGGCTCATTGAAAGCCCATATTTTTCAACTTCTATTTTGAATTCTTCCTTTTTTTGTACTGGTAAAACTATTTCTTCTTCCTCTTTAAGGAGAGCCAAAGCCTGCACTACAGCACTTAAATGTGGATACGCTTTTGAGAAGGCTTCAGCAAAAATCTTTTTGCGTTCATTTTCCCCAGAATCAAGGTATATTCGCCCTGCTTCAAGTAACCTGTACCTTATCCCCACCTTGTCAACAAACTGCAGGTTTCTAGCAAGCTTTACACAATGGTCAGTCAACCTATTTGCCTGAGTGATGTCTTTCCTGCGAGGTTGTCCCCTTCCAAGAGCAAGGTCTTTCTCGATTTCAAAAGCCTTTTTCCTCTTTCCAAGAGACTCCATTAATTCTCTTCTGCTAATTCCTTCTCGTGTCCCTTGCAAAAAAGTCTCTAAATACTCGAGTCGTCGCACCATCGGAATAGTCTTTAAAGTAATCATTTTATTTGCAGCCATCCTTCCATCTTCTGCATAGGAAGCGGTATTCTTCTAAAACCCTAGAGGCATCTTGTGGCTGTCCATTTTTTTCCGTTAAATCATCCATCTTGTCAAGAATTCCTTTGAAGCCATAAGTTAAAGATTTATCGACAGGATCTTTCAGAACATACTCGGGAGGCGGCGAATCAGGATCAATTATTCTTATTCCGTAAGCTAAACCGTAACGCCAAGCGCTGTGTGCCACGGGCACTGTTGAGAGGAATATACCCTTCAGTGAAAGACCTTGGTGTGGGTCAAGGGCATGAATATAGTCCAGTATTTCTGCGTTAAAATAATACAAGTAATCTTTGGCAGCTTCACGGGTATTCTTGCATTCTACAACAAAAATGTTTCCGCCTGCCCTGAAAGAAGCATCAAATTGATGAACATTCCCTGATCGTGTCGGAAGGTTAAGGGTTGTTCTTGGAGGATCGGGATCAAAACCAGCGTCACGGGCGAAATGATAGATCTGTTCGGATGTTTCATCCTCAAATTTATGACCTTCTGCACTTCTATTTGGCCCTTTGCCATGCATCTTTAGCAAGCACAGATCATAAAGTCTGTTTAGCAGTAATCCAATTGGGTTTTCAGCCATCCAATAATCCAACTCAATGTTCCTAGTGCTACATACATATTGTTAATGGATAAGCTTTATTACTAAAACGATCTTACTTGACTCAGCCTCAATGAGGAGTAATCCATGGACGAAAGTATTTTTGAATCATTTGTGAAACAGAAACTACCAAGAGAAGATGATAGACTGTTTTTTGCTGAATTGTATGAACTCTATGAAAAGCAAGGCAAGGATGCATTAGTTAAACATCTGAAAGATTTGATCGGAAAGATGGAATAATAAGCTATGTCATACAAAATAAAATCAGTAAATGTTGAAGGCATAAGAGGTTTCAACAAACCTGAAGCAGTCACTATTAACGAAGGCGTTACCCTTTTTTATGGTCCGAATGGAAGCGGAAAAAGCAGCCTACTTCAGTCAATAGAATGGGCAATGACTGGAGATATACCCAACATGAAAGGCGGCGATTTCACCCGAGAAGACGCCATAGTTAACCTCTTCAACAAATCCAAAAAAGCACTCGTCGAAATTAATTTACAGAACCCAACCTCAGGCTTGGTTCTTAAAAGAACAAGAAAAATGAGCACTCGCACTGCTTCGGGCAAGCAACCTCTTGAACTCAAAGCAGGGGGACTCTCCTTTACAGATGAAGAGGCTGAGAGTGAACTTGAAAAGCTACTCAAAGTCAAAATGGAGGCGTTTTCGCAAACCAAGTATCTTCATCAAGAGACAATTCGCGAAATTCTTCACGCCAAACCTGAGGAACGCAGCCAGGCGATAGATAAGTTGCTTGGAACGTTTGAAGTCAGGGAATTCGCCAAGGCACTCGACTTTGACAGGCAAATAAGAGGATCTACGACCCTATTACAAGAAACAGTTGACGCATTAAAACGAGACAAGATTCAGTTTCTTCTCAATCTAAAAAGAAGCGTTGAGGAGACCAAAACCTTTCTCATAAGCAAAGGTTACGAGGCACAAGAGCTTACTCTTTTAGCTACCCTCAGAAAACTAGAAAAATCCAAAAATGAAGTTAAACAACTAAACGAGTTATATGGCAAATCTCAAGGTGCCTTACTTGACCTCAAGCCTGATTCGCAATCTCTAACGGACGCAAACAGAACATTGCTCAATCAACTTAACGACCTTGATAGGGCTAGACTAGAAGCGATTAATAGACTCAACAATCAAAAAGTTAAGCTCAAGTCAGATTCGACAAGATATGATGACCTTTTCAATCAGTTCCAAGGGATGAAACAAGTTGATGCCGCTGCAATTACGGAGCGGGTTAAGGCAATTGAGGTTGAACTCAAAAATACTGATTCAAAGATCAAGGATGTTCGGCAAAAACTCACTTCTTTTCCTCATAAAAGAAGTATTTACCAGAACGCCAAAGAAAAACTTGAACTTGAAAATTCTAAATTGAAGGCAATAAGAGCCGAATACGGACTCATTGAGGAAATTCAACAGAAGATAGCTTTAGGTGAAAATGAAGTCAAGGCCGTACAAAAAGATCTTGACAAACTCTCAGGGCAGCAACACCTCATAACTCTCGCAATAGACCACCTTGAGACCACAAAAACTCAGGAATGCCCTGTCTGCTCTAAAAGTATCGACAACGAACAATTGACAATCGCACTTAAAGAAAAAGTCAGCGACGAGATAAGTAAATCAATTTTAGGGCTTCGTGAAGCTGACAAAAAAATCAAGGCAAATAGAAAAGTTCTAGAGGGGGCAATCGAAGAGAGCAATAGTCTTCTCAGAACGATAATTGCATGCGAAACCAGTTTGAAGGCGGCTTCGGAAGAGATCCAAAAAGTAGTGCCTAACTTTGAAACGACTAATTTGGACGACATAATGAAGAATTGGGAGAACGAAATTGAGGGACTCTCAAGAATTGAATCCGAATTTAGAGCGGAGCAAAGTAAACTCGTCGATGTTTTGACCCGGTTTTCGCAGATTCAAAATGAAATGAGAACACTACAAGCTGCGCTACAAAAGGTAACCTCGTCTGCTGCCGAAGGATCCGCCTTGAGTAAAAAAATTGACGAGGTAATCCGAGAACTCGATGTTGAGATTAGCAAGTATAGTGACTCTTTAGTCATTGATTCTCTTAGGAAAACCCTTTCTGATCTTGCAGATGTGCTCAATTTACTCAGAGATGACGAACGAGTAACTGCTGCAGAGAAAGAGTTGCCTTTGGTTGAGAAACAGATCAAAGATCTAGAAGACAGAAGTAGCAGACTTCAGGCTCTGGCAAGTTCTCTTCAATCGATCAGACAGATGGCAGTTGTTTTCGAGAAGGAAGCTTCGATTGCGCAGCTTAAGCGTTTGGAGGATGCCATTAATCTTTACTATAGCAAGATTCAGGGTCACCCTCATTTTGCGCGTCTCAAAATCGATATCGAAAAAGAGGATCCTCTAATTTTCTCTATTCGCGCCGCTAGCAAACAGGAGGATACTTACATTCCAACTCGTTTCAGTACTGCACAACTTAATAGCGTCGCCCTGTCTATCTTCATGTCTTACAGTACTCAACAAGCTGATGATTTTCCATTAATGATTTTTGATGACCCGACGCAAAACATGGACGTTACTCATAAGGAGTCTTTTGCTAAGCTTGTAGCTACATTACCTCCAACTTATCAAGTGATAATTGCAACAGAAGATGACGATACGCGGAGATTTTTGGAGAAATATTGCACGGGCATTAAGACATATGAACTAGGAAATTGGACTCCTGAAGGAACCGAAGTCAAAGCAGCGTAAGAGTTTAACAAAATGACAACTGAGCCTCCAATGAGGGGTTTGAATGGAAAGAAAACTATTGGAGGCACAAAATCTTTGTTGACAAAAGGTAACGGATTGCTGCTTGCGAGATAGCAGTTTGGCCAGACAACCAGGTTGAATTAGTCTTTCATAGGAGCTCGTCAAACATTGTGTCGGACTCTTCTGTTAGTTGATCGTCCCAGCATTCCCAGCACAGCCCATCGTAGCTTTAGCTGTCTTGGTTGCTGATTTCTTTTCCATATATCTTGCATTTTTTTATATTTTTTCTCTCCAATTTTGTTAGTCGCATAGGCATTTGTAGTCGCAGTAGTTGCATTCCCAACTTCCTTTTTTGGGTTCAAATGTTGCTGCTTTGATTTTTGCTGCCATTTCTGTGATCTCTGTTCGAATTGCTTCGATTGCTTGGTTTTCGGGCTCAAAAAACACTTTTTCGTTGGACCGCAAAAACCAGTTTCCCACCTTCAATGTATTATCGCCAGAGTAGATTTCTTTGACGGCAAGTGCATAAACCAGCAGTTGCATGTCTTTTTTTAACTCATTTAGAGACGAAGCCTTCTTGCTTGTCTTGTAGTCCACAACAGTGAAGCTTGATCCATCTTTGTCGATGCGGTCAATTCGTCCTCGTAGTTTGATGTCGCCAATAGAGGTTTCAAACCACCGTTCAATATCAACAATCTCCGTCTTGCTCTTAGCCTGTTCTTCGAGGAAAACCTTCAAAATAGCTTTCGCTTCCGCGTAATCTCTTTGCTCATCTATCTTTGATTTGTAGCCTTTAGGATCCCAAAACTTCGCAAGAAGATCCTCCGCCACAGTTTCGTTAATGGTTTTGCCTTCTTTTTGCATCCTGGTTAATTGCTCAGCGATACTATGCAATGAGGAGCCGAAATCAAAGTAGTAGCGAGGCTTCTCGGGAATCTTCATAACGTGGCGATATTGGTACAGCCTTGGGCATTTCTTGTAGCTGACAAATTGGGAGACACTAAACACGTGGTTTTCGGCGACTGTAACTGGTTCTTCATCAGCTTGTTGCAGTGTTGAGTAGTCGGGTTCTTGTAGTTTGCCTATAAGTTCGGCTTTGACGTCTATGTCTTTGTTTGTTGATTTAGCGTATAAGAGAACGTCTTGTAGGGCTTCGTTGAATTTTCCAGTTGCCAGATTAGATATTACTTGTTTCATGAGGCGCGTTTGCGTTTGATTTTCTTCTGTTGCAGATTCACAAGAGAGCTCTTGAGCGTTGGCTTGCTGGAAATCTATGCTTTCGTTTTTTTGGTAGTCTATTTCTTTGAGGAATTTTGAGGGTTTAGAATCAGTTTTATTTTCGCCGTATCTTTTAGCGTAAGTAATTATTAGTTTATCTTTTGCCCTGGTTAATGCTACATAAAATAGTCTTCTTTCCTCTTGCAGATGAAGTTCTTTCTCATCAAATTTTGATTGTACACCCTTGAGTAATTCTAACGGTATGGCAAACTTGTCTTTCTGATATATTGTAGGCATTTTTCGCTCGACAAGATCAGGAATTATAACCACGGGGTATTGCATGCCTTTGACGCCATGGATGGTTGAGATGACTACAGCTTGTTCTTCAAGGTTTTTTTCTTCAATTTCAAAGTTGGAGGCAAAGGACAGATACTCTGTGAAGTCTTCTATGTCATTATGGGGGTAGATGTTGTTGAATTCCTCGGCAAACTCGTAGAACTGGTTTAGGAGCGCTATGTTTCGGTTGTTTTGGATTGCGATTTCGTATTTGTAGAATTCACGTTCAAAAAGCAAGCTGTGAATGAGGTCAAGTGTTCGAAGCCTCTTTTTGCAGCCAATTACGTCAGAAAGGGTCTGTTTGACTTGAAGGAACTTGAATTTATCCACATCTAACTCACTTAAGTGGTCAAACACCTCGTATAGTGAAAGGTCATTTTGATCCGCATAACAGTTGAATTTGCATATCTCAATCTGCTTAATGCCATAGTTGTTTCGGTTTAGAATCCTAACGATTTCAACATTGTTTTCCAGTGGGTTGCTTATGACTTTGAGGTAAGCGGTAACGTCTTTTATTATGGGCTCTTGGAAGAAGCCTGCCTCGCCAACAAAGTTGAACCGTATGGCTTGTTTTCTGAATGCTCTAATTATTGGTTCCGCAGATGCTCTTCGCCTGCACAATATCGCTATATCTTGCAGGGGATATTTTTTTAGGATCTCTTTGACTGTTTCAAGAATAAAGTTTGCTTGAGATGTGTCGCTTGGAGTTTCTACAACCGCAACTTTTTCGCCATCTGGGTTTGTTGTGAAAAGTTTCTTAATTGTCCTTTCGGGGCTCTTTTCAATTAATATGTTAGCGACGGCGACGATTTTTTTGGTACTGCGGTAGTTGTGTTCTAACGTTTTTTCAACGTAGTTGGGGAACATTTTTTTGAATTCTGCTATGTTGGTTAGGTAGGCTCCACGGAAACGATAGATACTTTGGTCGTCATCGCCTACCACGGTAATGTGACCGTGTTGGCTAGCTATCAAATGGACTATCTGCAGTTGTATGAAGTTAGTGTCTTGGAATTCATCAACGATAACGAACTGGAATTTTTCTCGATATTTCTTGAGAATTAGCGGCTTACTTTTTAGCAGGTTGTAGACTGAGCAGAGCATGTCTCCAAAATCAAGCATATTATTTTTTGCTTTATAATCTTCGTAGCACCTGTAAATTTTTAGTATATCCTTTAGATTGTTTAGATCATCAAGAGCTTCTTCATCGAGCGTGTTCTTTTCCTGTTTTTCGATGTATTGTTGAATGTCATCGGGTGCGATGGATTCATCTTTGCATCTGGATATGAACTTCGCCATTTCTTCCGCTAACGTGTAAGGCTCATGGTTGAATTCAAGATGCTCAATGCCAAAGCGGTTGATGTTCTTGGTTAAGTAAACCAGTTGGGCAGTGTCAGTAATTACCTTAAAATTAGCGTTAAGTTTGGTGTTGAGAATGTTATCCTGAATGACTTGGTTACAGAAAGAGTGAAACGTTGATATGCTTAAGTCCTCAGCATTTCCAACAATGCTAATGACTCTATTCTTAAGCTCCTCTGCCGCCTTTTGGTTAAAAGCTAAGGCAAGTATATTCTCTGTTTTGGCGCCTTGTTCAATTAGATAGGCAATTTTACTCGCCACTGTCAACGTTTTGCCGGAGCCAGCACCCGCTATTATTAGGAGAGGTCTCTCAATTTCTCTTACGGCTTCTGCCTGTTGCGGATTCAGGCACTCAAAAATATTTGCCGTTAAAAACGTCTCCTTTTTTAGAAAACCAAGCAATCAAGGGGTGCATGCATCTATGATAAAAGAATTCCACATTTAACTTTTTGCAGTTCAAGATTCGTGCGAACATGCAAAAGATTTTATCTGCATGTATTGACTTATACTGGGGTCTGTCTTGTCCACGAAGTTGTCCAATGACAAAATGATTAAGCTTGTTGAAAGAATCAAGCCTTTTCTCAATCGGATTTAGGTAGCAGTGAAGCTAACACCAAAAAGAGGATAATTGAGCCAATGCTGGAGATGCTTGGCTGGGACTTTTTGGGCAACGAAGTTCAATTTGAGTATCCAATTCGCTCTACTTTGGAGAAGTAGAATCAATAACAAAACCAATAACCTCCAAAGAAGACATTCAGAGAATAGAGGAAAAAGACATTGAAAACTTTCCGTCTGGAAAAAGAGCAATTCACCTTAAGCCAGGAACATTGGTGAAATTAGCCGACCCAATACCTTTGAAGAATAAGAGAATTGCTCCACGAGGTCTAAGATACACCACATTGGAAAAAATAGTGAATTCCAGTTATGTCGAAGAGCTATGATTTGTCACGAATTACTGACGTTCAGCAAATAAAACAAGAAATAGACTCAAAGATGTACAACAAAATATAAAATGCCACAGAACATATGCTTAGCAGATTGTCTTGACAGATGCAGACCTAATACACGCAAAAAGTAAAATTCAGGAACTTGCAGACCGATTTGCAGCCAACCAATCCGATTTTGAATCCAATGGATATTTAGAGAGCCAACTTCGCACCGATTTTGTTGACGAGTTGTTTAAAGCACTTGGCTGGGACATCGTTAACAAGAAAAAGCTTTCTACGTTTCAACGTGAAGTTCTCGTAGAGAAGGGCGATACAACAGGTCGCCCAGATTATTCATTTCGTGTAAATGGTCAAGACAGGTTTTTCGTAGAAACAAAAGCATCATCCAAAGGCACTGATAAGCCAGAAGATATCTTTCAAGCTAAGGGTTATGGCTGGAACACAACCAGCGTGAACATCGCGGTCTTGACCGATTTTAAGTCGTTTAAGGTATTTGACACAACAATAAAACCTGACATAAAGCAATCTCGACTTGGCTTGATTTTTGAGCTAAAGTTTGAAAAGTTTAGCACTGCCGATTTCGATCAACTTTGGCTTTTCTCCAAAGAGAAGGTAGTCGGTGGTTCGCTCGATCAATTGAGTTCTAAAGATCCTTCAGCAAAACGCCTTCGTATACCTGTTGACGCAGCATTAATTGATCAGATGACGCTATGGCGTGAAGATCTGGCTAAGGATGTTTTTAAAAACAATCCTGAAATATCAGTTCGCGACCTCAACGACGTAGTTCAGCGGTTGTTGGATCGACTTGTTTTTATTCGTCTCCTTGAGGACAGGAAAATAATCGATGTTAAAAGCTTGAAGGAAATCGCCGATACTTGGAAAGAAGGAAAACATCGAGACATTCAAGCTCAATTAAACATGTTATTTAAGCAACTCAACAATGACTTCAACGGCGAAATTTTCAAAGATCATCCTTGTGAGAAAATCCCTTATGACTCGCTTATAGTGGCTGAAATAATTGAAGAATTATATCCACCGAAAAGTCCCTATAACTTTGCAGTTATTGGCGTGGAACTTCTTGGAACAATTTACGAACAATATTTGGGCAAAACCATTCGGCTCACTGACAAAAGAGTCAAAGTTGAAGAGAAACCAGAAGTCCGCAAAGCTGGCGGAGTATACTACACGCCAAAATGGGTTGTAAGTTACATCGTCGAAAACACCGTTGGCAACCTAATTGAGGGCAAGTCCCCTAAAACAATAGAAAGTATTCATGTACTCGATCCTGCGTGTGGGAGTGGCAGTTTTCTCATTGAAGCGGTTGACCGTATATTCGAACATCATTTAAAACACTATGAATCATATCCGAGAGAAGCAAAACGTGGTGAGTTGTTCCCTAATATCGTGGTGTCTTATGCTGACGATGGAAGCCCGATTCAACGTTTGAGTATCTACAAGAAAGGCGAGATACTGAAAAACAACATCTTTGGCGTTGACTTAGACCCACAAGCCGTAGAAATAACAATGATGAGTCTATACATCAAAATTCTTGAAGGCGAACGAGCGCTACCCCATAATAAGGAACTTTTGCCTTCGCTTTCAAAAAACATCCGTTGTGGAAACTCGTTAGTTGGGTTTGATTTCCTTGAACAGAAGACACTTGTCGGAGATGCCGAAAAAGAAAAAGTAAATTGCTTTGACTGGTACTCAAAAGAGACTGGATTCGGGAACATAATTAATCAGAAACGCGGATTCGATGTGATCATCGGCAATCCACCATACATCCGCATTCAAACAATGAAGGAATGGGTTCCTAAAGAAGTAGAATACTTTTCCCGTAAATACAAAACAGCTGAAAGCGGCAACTATGACATTTACGTTGTCTTCGTAGAAAAAGCAACGCAAATGTTGGACTATAACGGATTATTTGGGTTTATTCTTCCTAACAAATTCTTCCAAGCTGAATATGGCAAGAACCTACGTCAGCTAATATCCAGCAACAAATACTTACGAGAAATAGTTAACTTTGGAGATCAACAAGTTTTCGAACAGGCCACCACTTACACCAATCTGTTATTCCTAAGCAAATCTGAGAAACAAACTTTCAAATATGCAGAAATAAGAAAAATTGAAAATCCGTCAAACCAACTCGTCTTAATCAAGAAAAACAACCAGTATGCCAACGGTACATTACAGGTGGATACGCTGCCGATAAATAGTGTTTCAGAGCACCCTTGGCAGTTTAGTTTTGGCGATGAATCAAAACTATTGAATAAAATGTCTTTGATTAAGCCAACTCTATCAGATGTTTGTGACAAAATCTTTCAGGGAATAATCACAGGAGCAGACAAAGTATTCGTTCTGGAACTCAAAGGAGGATTTGAAAAAGAAGCAGTTGAGCTCTATTCAAAGGCGCTTGAACGTAACGTCAAAATTGAAAGAAAATTACTGCGACCTCTGTTGAAAGGTTCCCTTGACATTCGTCGTTATAGAATTGTTAGTCCCAAAAAATACGTAATTTTTCCATATTATGTTGAGGGCGCAATTGCAAGCTTAATTCCATTCCATGAACTAGAAGAGAAGTTCCCGAATTGTGCAAGTTATCTTAAATTAACCAAGAAAACCTTGGAAGAACGAGAGCATGGGAAATGGAAATGCCCTGAATGGCATGCGTATTCAAGAAATCAGAACTTGGTGCAATGTAGCAAGAAGAAGATACTGACACCATCTA
>Ga0114951_10002319_pt1 | contig 21653 bp, 15 predicted proteins | sample AM7aDNAmetaG_FD_88677 | JGI IMG/M metagenome (GOLD analysis project Ga0114951, IMG submission 88677) | Freshwater microbial communities from Finland to study Microbial Dark Matter (Phase II) - AM7a DNA metaG | ecosystem: Environmental > Aquatic > Freshwater > Lake | place: Finland: Lake Alinen... | reverse complement strand
TGTGGTGTTATTACTACTTTCTTCTTAATACCCATCACTACACCTGTGTACGCGCTAACACTAAGAGTACCACTAGAATCGCGTTATGTCTATGAGAGCAGACAATAACAGTGAGGTATATCATACTCCTGTCTACATGCGCGATGATGTCTGGAGTAACGGGACACATCCGTTGCGCCAGTAAGTGCATTGAGCAGGGTTTTAATGATCCTTCTTGTTGAAACGGCAGGAAAAATGAAAATAGTTGATTTACAGGTCATTCGTTTTCGCGTTCGTCGGCAATCCTTCCAGAATACCCGGCTTTTGCCAGAGATTGACGCTATCCAAAGCTTGACAAAAATCATCACCGATGAGGGCGCAGAGGGCTATTACCTTGGCGGTAGCGGTCATGGCGACATGGATGGTTTGTCCGTTGCACAGACAGCGGCGGTGGAAGGTCACTTCAAATCGCAGCTCATCGGGCAGGATCCCTTTGACCGGGAGAAGTTCTGGCAGTGGTTCTCGGTGGCTAATCAGGATGAAAACCTGATTAGCGTTATCGATATGGCGCTGTGGGATTTGCAGGCTCGCGCCTTCGGTGTGCCGATATATAAGATGCTGGGCGGTTGCCGAGACAAAGTCAAGGCGTATGCCAGCACCTACCCGAACATGGGCACGCCTGATGATTATGCAAACCATGCGCTCGCATGCAAACGCCAGGGCTATACGCATTACAAGATTCACCCGTATTATTTCTGGGATCCTGTAACCAAAGCGCCGGTCCCGGGCAGACCTTCTCATATTGAGCAGGACATCGAAGCATGTCAAGCAGTTCGCGCGGCAGTGGGAAAGGATATGGTGCTCAGCTTTGATCCCTGGGGCACGTATCGCAACTACGAAGAGGCTTACCGTGTGGGCCGTGAACTTGAGAAGCTCAACTTTTACTGGTATGAACACCCCATGCTGGAGTATCGTGTCGCAACTTACGAGAAACTGACGCGTGAACTGGATATCCCTATCCTGTCGCCGGAGATCGCGGCGGGGGGCTTCTACACTCGCGCTGACTGGATACGGCGCGGCGCGTCAGACATGACTCGCATCGATGTCTTGCGCGGCGGCATTACTGGTGTAAAGAAAATGACCGCTGTCGCCGAGGCGTATGGTGTGAAGTGTGAAATCCACATGTCCGGTTTTGGCAATCTGCAGATTCTGGGTTCGACCAGCGAGGATGTTTGCGAATATTACGAGCGCGGTTTGCTGGCCCCGGGTATCGATTACGAGACGCCGCCGCCCTATCTGGAGACGATCGGTGATCCGATGGATGAGCAGGGCTACGTCCACCTGCCTCAAGCGCCCGGCATGGGATATCGGATTAAGTGGGATTACATCAACGAGCATCGTCTATAGCAGACACTCCGTATATAAGCGCTATCCGCCCGCTTCCGCCCGCTGCATCAATGCGCGCATGTAGCCGATGGCGTAGGCGGTGGCAGCGCCTTTGTAGGCGGCGGGCATCTGCGGTGAGTGGTCGAGGATCATCGTGCCACTGTAGCCGGTGTCGCAGAACAGCTTCATGACACGGTACATATCCATGTAACCGTTGTCGAGATAGGTCTCGGTGAAAACCGGCAGTGGGCTGGTGACGTTGCGGAAATGGACGATATAGATGCGCCCTTCGGCAACGAACTCGCGCACTGCGGAGAACAGGTCGCCAAAGGCGGCCGCGCCTTCCAGCCAGCAGCCCACGCAGAACTCCAAGCCCAGGTTGGGGCTGGCAGCGATTTCGAAGGCGCGCCGGTAATCAGCGTAACTGTGGATCAGGCACGGGATGCCGCCGAGTTTTCCGTCCACCGGCGGGTCGTTGGGGTGCAGCGCCAGGCGAACCCCGGCCGCTTCGGCCACCGGGATCACGCGCCGGCAGAAGTAGGTGAAGTTCTCCCACAACTCTTCCCGCTCGTACTCGCGCCCGTGCGTCAGCGGCTGGGCGTAAAGAGACGCCAGGTCCACATGCCGCGCTGCTGAGAAGCGATTTTGGCCTGGCGCCGAGCTCCAGACCTGGTCGGGTTCCCATGTGAAGGTGGTGGTGTGAATGCCTGCTCGCCCCAGGTCTTGAATGAAGGCGCAGAATTGTTCGATCATCTCGTCCCGGCCAGGCAACGCCAGGTGTATCTTGTCGGACTTTCCCAGACGGATGTTGCCAGCGTTATACAGGCGCAGCCCGGCGGCCTCAATGCGCTGGCGTAGCCCGGCAAGATAGTCGTAGGAGCACTGGTCCTCTGTGAGCCAGGTATACACACAATCCATACCCAACTGGCGGGCGAAGAGCAACTCGTCCTCAGCAGGATCAGGGTCGACGAACATCGAGAGTTTGATTGAGCAAGGCATGATTTTTCCTTCCGTCCGATTGTAGAACGTTTCAAGGAACGCGATCCTCTCCGTTACTTCCTGTGAGGCAAATCTTATTGCCCGATGCCCACCTCCGTCCAGGCGCGGTCAAACAGCGCTTGCACCTTGGCGTCGCCACGGGTCAGGAATTCGAGCTTTGCGCCCATCGCCGCGATGTCGGGATAGATGTACTTGTTGTTCAGCAGTTCTTTGTCGATCAAGCCCTGCTTCAGGGCTTCGCCATTCGGCGTCGGGAAGGCGAGTTTGTTGGCGTTTATGGCTGCGATGTCGGGGCGCAGCAGGAAGTTGATGAACACCTCGGCGGTGTACTTGCTCTTGGCGCCCTTGGGAATCGCCAGGTTGTCCTGCCACACGGTGGTCACCCCGTCGGGGATGACGAACTTCAGACCGGGCTTCTCGCGCGTCGCCACAATCCCGTCGCCCGTATACAGCATTCCGACGACGACATCGCCCGATATCAGGTTGGAGCGGTTGTCCACACTGCTGTAGTAACCCTTCACGTTTGGCTTCTGACCGAGCAGCACCTTCTTGGCCTCGTCGATCTGTTTGGCGTCGGTCGCGTTGGCCGTATAGCCCTTGTAGCGTAACGCGGCGCCGAGGCTTTCGCGCTCATCGTCGATCATGCCGATTTTGCCCTTGATGTCGTCGGCGGGTTCGAAGATGTCCTTCCACGAGGTGATGTCGCGCTTCAGTTTGGCGCTGTCGTATGCGATCCCGGTCGTGCCCCAGAAGTAGGCCAGCGAGTACTCGCCGGTCGGGTCAAAGTACAGCTTGTAATGCTGTGGGTCGAGGTTCTTCACGTTTGGCACGTTGGCAAAATCGAACTTCTCAAGCATGCCGGCGGTGATCATTTTTTCGACCATGTAGTCGGAGGGGACGATGATGTCGTAGCCGGGATTGCCGCCCGCCTGAAACTTGGCGAAAAGCGCCTCGTTGCTGTCGTAGTTATCGACACTCACCTTGACGCCGTATTCTTTCTGGAACATATCCAATATGTCCTGCGAAATATAGTCCGACCAGTTGTACATGGCGAGTTCGGGCACGAGCTTGGACTTATCGACCACGAGTGGGACAGCGGTTGCCGTCGCGACGGCGGTCGCTGTTGCAACTGCGGCCTTTGTTGGCGCGGGGGTATCCGTGGCTTTTGGTGCAGCCGTCGGCGTGGGCGCATCGGTGGGTTTCGCCGTCGCCATTGGCGGAGCGGTCGTCGTCGCTGCTGGAGCCACGGTCGGGGGAATCGTTGTGGGCGCGGCAGCGCCACCACAGGCAGTCAGGGCGATGGCAAGAGCGATTGCCAATCCAGAAATACGCACTGCGAATTTGTTCACTTCAGAAATTTCTCCTCTCAAAAAAAGACGACTGACAGGAATATGAACGCGGTCAGTTCCGCCGGCGCTGCAACAGCAGCGACAGCGCGATGACGCTGACCGAGAACAACAGTAGAACCGCCGAGATGGCGTTGATCTCTGGTGTGACGCCCTGCTTCAACTGCGACCAGATGTAGATCGGAAGCGTGTTCCAGCCTTTGCCGGTGACGAAGAACGAGATGATGAAATCGTCGATGGACAGCGTAAACGCCAGCAGGGCGCCGCTGACAATCCCCGGCATGAGCAGCGGGAGCGTGATCAGCCAGAACGTTTTGGCTTCGTCGGCGCCGAGGTCCTGCGCAGCTTCCTCGATCGAACGGTCGAAGTCGGCCAGGCGGGCGCGCACCGTGAGATAGACAAACGGCATGGAGAAGGCGATGTGCGACACCACCAGTGTGAGTAGACCGCGCTCGATGCCGCCGGCTGCGAAGAACAGCAGCAGCGATACGCCCGACACGATCTCCGGGATGATCACCGGCATGTACAGCAGTCCATCCCAGACCGCTTTGGCGCGAAAGTGCTCGCGCTCCATCGCCAGCGCCGTGAGCGTGCCGATGACCACGGAACCGGCTGTGGATACGATCCCGATAATCAGACTGCGCCCTGCGGCGGTCAACAGGGCTTCATTGCCCAACAGGCGCTGGTACCACGACAGCGTAAAGCCCTGCCACACCGCCCCGGTGCGCGCGCTGTTAAACGAGAAGAGAATCAACACGATGATCGGCACGTACAGGAACGCAAACGTAAACAGCGTGACGGCGATCAACGACAGTTGACCGAGCCTGAGGTTGGGGCGTTCCGGGGCGGGCGGCGCATACTCTGCGCGGTCGCCCATGACGACGATGGTTGAGTTCGTCATTGTTAAAGAGCCATGCGCTCCCCACGCCCGACGCGGAAATAGACCAGCGCCGCAATGGTCACCACGACCATTAGCAACAGCGAGATGGCGGAACCAAACGGCCAGTTGCTGGCGACGCCAAACTGCGACGCGATGACGCGCCCGATCATGTTGATCTTTCCGCCGCCCATTAGTTCGACCGTGATATACGAACCAACCGACGGCACAAACACAAGGATGGAGCCGGCCAGCACGCCGGGCATGGTCATCGGCAGCATCACGCGCAGGAAGGCGCGCCGCATATCCGCGCCCAGATCCTGCGCGGCTTCAAACATCGCCCAGTCGAACTTCTCAAGCGACGCATACAACGGCAGGATCATGAACGGCAACTCGCCATACACCAGCCCGATCAGCACCGCGACCGGCGTCGACAACATGCTGATGGGTTCCTGGATCACTCCCAGCCCCTGCAGCAGCGTGTTGATCGGCCCGTTGGCGCGCATCAGAAACTGCAAGGCATAAGTGCGCACCAGGAAGTTGGTCCAGAACGGGATCATCACCAGAAAGATCAGGATGTTGCGCCAGCGCTTGGGAGAACGCGCGATATATAGCGCCACAGGAAAGCTGATCAGCAGCGTGACCACCGTCGTCAGCAGCGATATCCAGAGCGAGAAAAGGAACAGGTTGAGATAGAGGCTGTCAAAGGCTTGCTGATAGTTGTCGAGTGAAAATGGCGGGACCGGGCTGCCCAGTTCGTCGCGCGCCATGAAGCTGATGACGAAGATCACCAGCAGCGGCAGCGCAAAAAACACGACCAGCCAGAACGCGCCTGGGAACATTAACCCGAATATCTGCAGGCGTTTGCGTTCTCGAATGGCATTCATCATGGTTTATTCACATCCGGCAGGCATCAACCAGCCAACACGAGCGCATTCTCAGGCTTGAAGGTCAGCCACGCGTTTTCACCCGGTTTGAAGAAGTAATCGTCGGGGTTGAGCGTGCTCGAACTGTTTTGTTCCCACACGTCAATTCGTTGCGCGCCCAGATTGATGATCACGCGCGTATCCGAGCCGACGTAGGCGATGGAGAAGACAGTCACCTGATAGGTATTCGCGGCAGTGCTGGAAGCGTTTTCCAGCAACTGCATCTTCTCTGGCCGCACCGACAGCGTGGCGTGTGCGCCGGCGCGCACGCCCTCGCTGACGCGCCCGACAAACGTCTGGCCGGACGGCAACTCCAGCGTGGCGAAATCGCCGCGCACTTCGATCACCTTGCCGTCGAGGAAGTTCGTCTCGCCGATGAAGTCGGCGACGAAGCGGCAGTTGGGGCGCTCGTATATTTCGAGCGGCGAGCCAATCTGCAACGCTTTGCCGCGCGACATGATCGCGATGCGGTCGCTCATCGTCAACGCCTCTTCCTGGTCGTGCGTCACATAGATGAACGTGATGCCGACCTGGTGTTGTAGCGTTTTAAGCTCGATCTGCATCTCCTTGCGGAGCTTCAGGTCGAGTGCGCCGAGCGGCTCATCGAGCAGCAACACCTTGGGGCGGTTGACCAGGGCGCGCGCTAATGCCACGCGTTGCTGTTGCCCGCCGGACATCTGCTTGGGGTAGCGCCCGGCCAGTTGCGGCAGGCGCACGAGTTCGAGCGCCTCCTGTGTGCGCCGTTTGGTCTCGTCCTTGTTGATGCCCTTCATCTGCAAGCCGAACGCCACGTTCTGCTCGACTGTCATATGCGGGAAGAGCGCGTACGACTGGAATACCGTATTCACGTCGCGACGAAACGGGGGCGTCGCACCCATCAGCTTGTTGTCGATGGCGATCACACCACTGGTGGGTCGCTCGAAGCCTGCGATCATGCGCAGGGAAGTGGTTTTGCCACAGCCCGAAGGGCCAAGCAGGGAAAAGAACTCATTGTGGCGAATGAACATCGTCACATGATCAACTGCCGCCACTTCACCATATAGTTTGACAACGTCGCGTAATTCGACCGCGAAGTCGTTAGCCAATGCAGAGTCCTCCACATCAGGTTTAGCATGCAGCGGCGTGGAAGCGCCGTCCATGCCTGCACGGGTTGCCGTGCCAACTTCGCAGCCCCGCAAATCACACTTAAAGCACCGTAAAGGCCTTATCGAGGTCAACGGCGGCTTCAGCCCGGAATCTATGGGGACAGCGTTGGGCAGATTATAGCCGTAATAGCCCGTTTGTGGGTTAAATTGGCTTAACAATCTGAGCACTTAAACGCTGATTGGCTTCGAGGATGGCCTGGTCGGCGCTCCAGAAGAAGTTGCTTTCGCCAATTTCCTCGCTCAACCGCGAGCGGTCGAGGATGCGCCTGACGGCGGGTTGAATGCCGCAAAGCATCAACTCGCCTCGGCAACTGGTCATCTTGTCGTGCAGTTCCTCGATCAGTTCCAGACCGCTGACATCTATCAGCGATACGCCGCGCATCGACAGGATCAACACACGCTCGCAATCAACATCGGCAAATGCTTTGCGGAACGCCGATGTGGCGCCGAAGAACATCGGGCCGCTGATGTAAGCCACGCTGATCGAGGGATGGACGTCGTCGATCTCGTGCCCGCGCATCTGCATCGTCTTCAAATCGACATCCTTGCGCGTGACCTCGATATCGCTGGCGTTGTACACAAAGAACAACGCGCTCATGCCGACGCCGATGATAATCGCCTGAGTCAGGTCGAGCGACGCTGTGGCGATCATGGTGATTGCGAAGGTGATCAACACGCTGCGGAAGCGATGGCGGATCATCCAGCGAATCTCTTCCCACTCGTTCATGCGGATGGCGGTGACCATAAGCACGCCGGCAAGCGCGGCCAGCGGGACGCGCCCGATGACTGGCGCGAGCAACAACGCGACGGCGAGCAGCGCAACCGAATGGATGATGCTGGTCAGGCGCGTCACGCCACCGCTGGCGATGCCTACGCTGGAGCGCGCAATCGCCGCAGTGGCCGGCACGCCGCCGAAGAACGGGATGATGATGTTGCCGATACCCTGTGCGATTAACTCCTGATCGCCGTCCATCTTGCGGTTGGTGGTCTTGGCGCAGACTGCTCCGCATAGAAGAGATTCGATCGCGCCAAGCGCCGCAACGCTGGCGGCAGGCACGATCAATTGCGACGCCATGCCGAGCATGTCGGGGCTGAGCGCCAGCCGTTTATCCAGCAGCAGAGAGCTTGGCACAGCGCCGATCGAGGGCGCGTTAAAGCCGAAGGCCAGCGAGACGACGGTTGCGAGCACGATGCCGATGAGCGAGCCGGGGACGCGCTTGCTGATTGACCTGGGCAGGCCGAACATCGTCGCAATGACGATGCCGGCGGTCACGATAGTCTGCCAGTTTGGCATAAAGCCGCCGCGCGCATACCCGATCAATTTCAGCGTAGCGCTGTCGGCGCCGGCGGTTTTGACGCCGAGGAAGTTGTCGATCTGCCCGACGAAAATGATGATGGCGATGCCGCTGGTGAAGCCGGTGATGACCGGGCGCGGTATCAACAGGACGGTGCGGCCAAGCTTGAAGATGCCGACCAGCAGGATCATGATGCCAGCGAGCAGTCCGGTGATCCACATCCCGGTCAGGCCATGGTCGCGCGCGATCACGAGCAATACCGCCGACATTGCGCCGGTCGGACCGCTTATCAGATAGGGGCCGCCGGAAAGCGCGCCGATGACGAATCCTGCGATGATAGCCGTCACAAGGCCGGCGGCTGGGTCTGCGCCCGAGGCGATGCCGAAGGCGAGCGCGAGCGGCAGAGCCACCGCCGCGACGGTCAGGCCGGCGAGCAGGTCTTTTTGGAACGCAGAGGGGTTATAGTTGCGGAATTCGTCGCGCAAGAGTTTGATCAGGGCAATATTCATGACTTATCGATTTTGCAGTGGACATTACGTATTAGCATCACGTTGGCTTAAGACGGCTTATTCTACACGCGGGAGTGGATCGTGCAATTAGCAATCTCATCGCGCTCGTTTCAAAACGCATTGGCGCGGTGACGGATGGCGTTGGAGGACGTTCCGGCAGCGGCGCAGGAACGGGGATACAGGGCCATCGAGATCGACGACATGCATCTGCATGCGCAGTCGATCGTGTTGCAAAGCGCTGGCGCGCTGTTCATGCGGCGCTATTTCGGAAAGGGCATCCGTTTTCGCGACTACACTTCGGCGCGACTGTTGAAACTTCACGCTTCCATCCAGGACGCCGGTGTGAAACTGGCCGCCTGGACGGCGCATACTGACTTCACATTGATCGGTAAAGCGGCGCAGTGGCAGATGCATTACCTGGAAGGGGCCATCGCCACGGCGGACGACTTTGGCGCGCGCATCGTGTGCATCCAGGCAGGCGGTTCCGACCAGCCGACGCAGGATGAGATGATGCACTGTATTGAGGGGTTGCGCGCGGCGGCAGTCCTGGCCGGGCGATTCCGGACGCGGCTGGCGTTGGAGAGCGGCAGCGGAATCACGCGCTCGGCTAAGCGCGCGGCGCAGTTGCTGCGCGAGATCGACTCACCCTACCTGGGGGCGTGTCTGCGCATCGGGTCAGAGGACGCCGTCGGACTGGCGCCGCTGGCGATCTACGTCCATGCCACGGCGAAGACGTTTGACGCGCAGGGGCGCGCGGTGGAAGTAGACTACCCCGCCCATCTGGCGGCATTACAGGCAGCCAACTACGCCGGTGGGATTTCGGTGCGCTATGAGGGCGCCGGCAATCCCACTCTTGGCATCATGCAGATCGCGGAACTGATCAGCGCGCTGTCAACGTCGTCAACCTCTTCGGGAAGTATGGCATTGTGAGCCAGGGTGATGCGATGGGAATCGATGCGAGGAGCGAAGAGACGGCTGGCATATAGGCGTACGACGTGGATTTTATGAGTGACAGCGCGGCGTTGGCGTCGATCAATCCGGCGCCCGTTGAGTTCGCGTAACCTCCACTCATCGCCTGTGCGGAGTTTTGAAGCAGCAATCTGGTAGTGTTTGAGCTGAGCGCGGTTCCAAGTTCGTTGGAGCGCTGCTTCATCAGTGCGGCTACTGCAGCCGCGTGTGCCGCAGCAGCTGCGGCGCCGTAGAAACGGTAACAGCCGGCGTCCAGCGGCGCGGAGAAGAACGTAGTGCAACCGCCGTCAGTCGCGATGAAGGCCGGCCCTGGCAGAGTCAGGGGGGTGATCGCCGTTGCGGGCGTCGATCCAAGCACCGGACCAAAATAGTGAACCGCCGGCCCATATGAACTAAAGTATTCCGGGTTGACATCGTCATTATAAGGCGCTGCGCCCACGCTCAGGCCGTACTCGGTAGCAGAATGTCCTGCAAGTGTTGGCCCCACAGTGTCGCCTCCGTTGGTCGTCGAGTACTCCACTGACTCTAATCCATAGGTGGATGGAGCGAAATAATACTTTAACCGCGGGGCGCCGGTATCACCACCGTATGCCGTGTTGCGCACAATCACAATCCGGTAGGCTTCAATTGATCCCGTGCTGTTTGTAAAGTTTAGGCCCTCCCACGGGATCGATGCCGATATCGTGCTATTGGGTATTGTATTGCGCATCCGGCTGCCCGCGACGAGATTGTTCGAGCTGTCCAGAATGTAAAAGTCCAAATCCGTTGTGACTCCATTCCAGGGTTGTGCCCATTGGAGAATCAGTTGCGCTTGCCCGCCAGCGGACAATGTGATGCTGTTGGAGCTGTCGATGCCGCCGTTCGCGTTGAAGTTGTGACAGAATGACTCATAAAATGATGGGCCCATACTCATCGGACAATGAACGGGCCGAAAGGCAGTCGCCTCATACGAAGTGACATTTTTGCCGCTGAGTGGGTAGTTGCCGTTGCCAGCAGAGGTGAAATACAGGGCTCCGGAACCCACCACCTCCGAGATAGCCACAGACACCGGGCCTTCCTGGAACGCTGGCTCATAACTGTAACTGACGTCATCAACGATGATGTCGGCGCCCCAGGCGCGCAGATTGCGAATGTTGTCTGCAAACCCGTATATCCCGTTACTGCCGCTGGCAAAGCCAAGCGTCGCGCCTGGGGCTAAGTCATGCACGATCTGCAGCATGGCGCGACCTTCGTCGGTGTTCTCGGTGGGATGAATGGACAAGCTGTTCGAGATGACGCTGACTGGCGTCAAGCGCCCGCACGGGTTGCCGGCGCCGGGCAGGTCGCCCGACGCAATATCGTCGGCAGCGTGGGTCACTGCAGAGGCATTCTGGTCGTAAGAGTTGGATAATACGCCCACCTTTACCCCGCTCCCGTCCACGCCGTAATTGGCGCGCGCCAAGGCAGCCCGCAACTGCGCGTCGCCTGCCGATATTGTAGAGCTACATGCCCGTGGCACGCTGAGCGCGTCTGGCGCGGTTGGGTGGTCAACGCCGCTGGCGGGCAGGCGCTGCGGCAACTTACTCCCTGGCTTTCGGGCAGCCAGAATCGTTGGCGGTTGTGAGGTCTTTGCGACGGTGAGCATCGGGGCAGTGCCAAATGCAGCCATTGCGAAGACACATGCCGCGATCATACGAACGAGCGGAAACGTATTATTTCGAGCCATGCTTTCTCCATAAATCAAGCAGTGGTAGAACGATGGGTGGTGGATTCCCCACGCAGCAGTATATAGGCAATTACCAGACGCCGCTTACCGCCTGTTAACATAGGCAAAGTGCGCCGGTATCTGGCAGCACGAGGAGGATTATGAACGAGAGCAATTATCGCGCCGCGCTCATTCCACTCGATGAACGCCCCGTCAACACACGCTATCCGCGCATGATCGCCGAGATCGCCGGGGTGCAGTTGCATCTGCCGCCCACGGAGATCATGTGCAATCAGCGCAATCCAGCAAACACAGGCGCACTGCTGGAATGGGCGCGCGACATCGCGCCGCGCGTCGATGCGCTGATCGTCTCATGCGATCATCTCGGTTATGGCGGCCTGATTCCATCGCGCATCAGCATGGAACCGGCCGGCGCGATCGTGCAGAGATTGGAGCGATTGCGCCAGATCAGGCAGCAATTCCCCGCACTGACCCTGCATGGCTTTAATGTGATTACGCGCGTGTCGAACGCGAACGACGCCGTCGAGGAGCCTGCCTACTGGCAGACCTACGGCGCGCGCCTGTGCCAATTGTCACAACTGATTGACCGCGAATTACAAGGAGAGCAGGCGGGTGTCACCGTTGAACTTGCCGCATTACGCGCGCAAATCCCCGATGCGCACACCCGCGATTTCCTGCGCCGGCGCGTGCGCAATCACACGATCAACCTGCATGCATTGCAGTTGTGCGCAGAGGGCGTCTTCGACCTGCTCGTCGTGAGCTCGGACGACACCAGTCCCTTTGGCCTGCCCAGTCGCGAAAAGCGCTGGCTGGCCGAGTGCGCGGGTCGCCTTGGGATTGGCGATGGGCCACTGCTGATGTATCCCGGCGCGGACGAGATTGGCTGCGCCCTGGTCGCGCTTGCAATCAATGCCGCCGCCAGATATGTGCCGCGTTTCGCCGCTCGTTATGCGATACCCGGCGGTGAGAACAATGTCGCGGCGTATGAAGATGGGCCGATCCGGCAGACGATTGAGCGGCAGGTGCGCGCGGTTGGCGGTGTGGTCACAGACGAGTCTGACGCGGAGTTCATCCTTTTTGTGAACACGCCGGTCGAACGGCGCAGCGAGTGGCAGCCGGAGTATGCGGATCGAGAGCGCGAAGAACGCATTGCACCGCTTCGCGCCGCCGTCGCCGCCATAGCGGCCCAGCCGTCCCGGGCAGTCATTTGTGATGTGGCTTACCCCAACGGCGCGGATCCTGTCCTGATTGAACTGCTGCAACAGCATGTGGCGCTGGATGAGCTTGCGGCCTATGGCGCGTGGAACACGGCGGGTAACACCATCGGCACGGCGTTGGCGCAGGCCTGCGCGAGTCACTTCGCCCATTCCACCGAAGGGCGAAAAGCACAGAGGCGTTTTTTGGCGCACCGGTTCATAGAAGACTGGGGGTATCAGCATGTTGCGCGCAACGAACTGCGTCAAGCCCTATTGCGCGAAACCGATAAGCGCGAACCTGCAGAGGAGAACCTCGCGCAGACCTGCGCCTGGATCGAAGGACGCTTGAATGAACTCATCGCACAGTTGCCAGGGTTCGCCGGGCGCTATCGAATCCAGCCGGGCAGCGCGCGTTTGCCGTGGAAACGCGCGTTTGAGGTGGATTTTATAGTCGAAGAAGAGATTGGCATTTGATGGGGTGATAATGCTCTGCATGATTGCCCTTCACGCACTATGGGATCAGCGCACAGCACACCTGCGGCTGTGGGCCGAAACGACGCCAGGCGACGCCGTCAAACCCAGGCGCGGGCGCAAGCGAGCAAACGCGCCGGCGCAATCGCATCCTTTCGCTGCAGCCGGCAACGCGCTGGCTGAATGCGCCGGCGAGGTATTTGGCAGTGTGGCTGTTGCTGAAGCCGCCATCGAGCCAATCATAGTGTCACTACCCTCAACGGATACATCTCCCTTGCCCTCGCCCGAACTGCTGTGTTTCCCAGCCGTGCCGCCCACGCGCCTGTCCCAGTGGGAAGTTGCGACAATGGCGCTGCCGCCCGATGGGGCGTTGAGCGCGCTGCTTGACCTGCCGGCGCAGCCACCTGTCAGCGTGAATTACGGCGCGACGCTGCGCTTCTGGTCGCAGGTCGCGGGTTTTGCATATGAGCTGGTTCTGGGGCAGCGTTTCGCCCCGGCACTGCAGAAGGCCGCGACAGATGGCGCCTTGCGCGCTGCGTGGGCCGCCGCGCTCAGCGATGACGACACCGAACGATTGAAGGCGTTGGCGCGCGCTATGCCGCCCGCCTGCCGCGCGCATGACCCGGTGGCGCAGCCGGCACAACTGATCCAGGACTGTATCAACACCCTGATCGATGCCTTTGTGCGCGCGAGCGCCTTGTCACAGCGCAGATCCATCGTGCCTGTTGCGCTCGCCACGGCGATCGACGGCCCGGCAAAGCTCTGGCTCGATGGTTTACTGAGCAAAGATGGCCTGATCAAGACTGGGGCCAAGACCGCGGAATTTGTCACACAGTTGCGCGAATGGCTGCGCCAGATCCGCTCCGAGCCCAACGCCCCGTTCCGCACCTGCTTCCGCCTGGAGGAACCTGTTGTTGCGGAGGAGGGCAGCCAAGCCAGCATGAAAGATGCGTGGCGAGTGTCGTTTCACCTGCAAGCCAACGAGGATCGCAGCTTGCTGGTGCCAGCGGAGCAAGTATGGCGCGCGCGCGGCGATGCGCTTACCTTCCTTAGGCACAAGTTCGAAAACCCGCAGGAGCGCCTGTTGGCAGACCTGGGCAAAGCCGCGCGCGTGTTCCCGCGCATTGACGAGAGCCTGCGCTCCGCCCGCCCCATCGAGTTGCAATTGGCCACAGATCAGGCCTATGCCTTTCTGCGCGAGAGCGCCCCACTGTTGGAACAGAGCGGCTTTGGCGTGCTGCTGCCGCACTGGTGGACCAAGCCGGCAGTCAAAGTTGGCGTCAAGCTCAAGGTCAAGGGCGGCGCGCAGACATCCAGCGGGCTGATGGGCATGAACGCCATTGTCGAGTATGACTGGGAAGTGGCGCTGGGCGATCAGTCGATGTCGCTGAAGGAATTCGAGCAACTCGCCCAGCTCAAGATGCCGCTGGTCAATGTGCGCGGCCAATGGGTGGAGTTGAAACCGGAAGAAATTGAGAAGGCTGTGGCGTTCTTCAAGAAACGCCACGGCGGAGAAATGACGCTGGGCGAAGCCGTTCGATTGGGGCTGGGTCACGAGAAATCCGAGACCGGCATGGTGATCAACGGCGTCGAGGCGGAGGGGTGGGTGCGCGATGCGCTGGAAAGGCTGAAAGACAGCGCCCGAATTCCCAACGTCACTCAGCCAGCCAGTTTCAACGGCGAGTTGCGACCCTACCAGCTACGCGGCCTGGCGTGGCTGACCTTCTTGCGCGGTTTGGGCATGGGCGCCTGTCTGGCCGACGACATGGGACTTGGCAAAACACCTCAGACACTGGCCTACCTGCTGGCTCACCGCGAGAACATTACTGCGAAGAAAACCGCGCCCGTGCTGCTCATCTGTCCCATGTCGATTGTGGGCAACTGGCAACGCGAGGCGCAGAAGTTCGCGCCCACGCTGCAGGTGATGGTGCATCACGGCGCAGAGCGCTTGACTGGCGCCGGGTTCGCTCGTGAAGCAAAACGGCACGACCTGGTCATCACCACGTATGCGCTGGCGCAACGCGATGAAGAACGGCTCAGCGCGGTGGATTGGGACACACTCATCCTCGACGAAGCGCAGAACATCAAAAACGTCGAGACGAAACAGACCCAGGCCATCCGGCGCCTGAAAGCCTCCCATCGCATCGCACTGACCGGCACGCCGGTCGAGAACCGACTGAGCGAACTGTGGAGCATCGTCGATTTTCTAAACACTGGCTACCTGGGCAAAGCGGCCGATTTCCGTTCGCGCTTCGCTACGCCGATCGAGCAGTATCACGACGCCGACCGCAGTGATACGCTCAGGCGGCTGACTCAGCCATTCATCCTGCGGCGCCTGAAGAGCGACAAGAGCATCATCACTGACCTCCCGGATAAACAGGAGATGAAGGTGTTGTGCAACCTCACCCGCGAGCAGGCGACCCTCTATAAGGCGGTGGTCAAGGAGATGTTGCGCAAGATCGAAGAGGCCGAAGGCATTGAGCGGCGCGGGCTGGTGCTGGCGACCCTGCTACGGCTCAAACAGGTGTGCAATCACCCCGCCCACTATCTGGGAGACGGCAGCCCGTTGCCGGATCGCAGCGGCAAGCTGGACCGGCTGGAGGAGATGCTGGAGGAGGCGTTGTCGGTGGGGGACAAGGCGTTGGTATTCACACAGTTCAGCGAGATGGGCGGGCGATTACAGACGCACCTGCAGCAGCGCTTCGGGCAGGAAGTGCTGTTCCTGTACGGCGGCGTGCCCAAGAAACAGCGCGATGTCATGGTGCAGCGCTTCCAGGACGAGCCACATGCTGCGCCGATCTTCGTTCTGTCGCTCAAAGCCGGCGGAGTGGGGCTCAACCTGACTGCGGCCAATCACGTGTTTCACTTCGATCGGTGGTGGAACCCGGCGGTGGAAAATCAAGCCACTGACCGGGCCTTTCGCATCGGCCAGCGCAAGAATGTGCAAGTGCACAAGTTCGTGTGCGTGGGCACGCTGGAAGAGCGCATCGACCAGATGATCGAACAGAAGAAACAACTGGCCGAGAGCATCGTTGGCGCGGGTGAGGCCTGGCTGACCGAACTGTCCACGGATCAGTTGCGCGACCTGTTTACATTAGGCCATGAGGCCGTCGGAGACTGAAATGGGATACTGGGGTTGGGGCTATAAACCGAGCAAGCCGAAGGCGGTCAAAGATGGCATCAAGATGCGCAACCAGCGCGGGGCGATCGGCGAGACATGGTGGTCAAAGCGCTGGATTGAGACGCTGGAATCATTCAATATTGGCGCGCGGCTGGATCGTGGACGCAGTTATGCCCGGCGCGGTCAGGTGGTCAGCATTGACATCAGGGCAGGCATTGTAAAGGCGAAGGTGCAAGGCTCGATGCCCAAACCGTATAACGTCGACATCAAGCTCAAGCCGTTGAGCGCTGCCGAATGGGACGCAGTGGTCGATGCGATGGCGGCGCAGGCCATCTTTGCTGCAAAGTTACTGGCGGGCGAGATGCCGCAGGATATCGAACAAGCGTTTAGCGCTGCCCGCACCTCGCTCTTCCCCTCCCGACATAAAGATCTCGAGACGGATTGCTCCTGTCCGGACTCGTCGAATCCCTGCAAACACATCGCGGCGGTGTACTACATCCTCGCCGAGCAGTTTGATGATGACCCTTTCCTGATCTTCACGCTGCGTGGGCACACCAAGGAGCAGATCATCCGCGAATTGCGCGAGCGGCGCGTGAGCGAACAGATTGAGCCGGACCAGCCTGAAATCGTCGAAAGCGCGCTGACCATGGTGGAACCCCAGCCGCCGCTGGAGGAGTCGTTGACCAGTTTCTGGCGCGCCAGCGAGGGGCTGGAAAGCTTCCGCGTGCGCATGGAAGCGCCAGCCATCGAGAATGCCGTCCTGCGGCGGCTAGGCCCGGCGCCCAGTCCACTCGGCGGCGCGGCACTGTCGACCGTATTGGCCAGGGCTTATGCGGTTGTCCTCAAGCGGGCTGTGCAGCGATTGGGCGTATAAACCTGCTTTCAACGCTATCCACCTTTTGGAGTACATGACAACATGAGCGATGACGACGCGATTGGAATCGAAGCAATTGCCGCGCAATGCGCCGAGGAGATGGCGCGCTTCAGAAGTCGGCTGAAGTATGTCACCACCTCCTGTTACGATCTCTTTCGCCATGCCCTGCGAGATCAAGATGAGTACGCATTGACGGCCGTAATGCGCCAGTACATCAACTTATTGAAGAGTTGGGCGCGTGGTATTCCGAAGGATGAGGCAGAGGCCATCGCCAACCACGCATTCGCTGAGTTGGTTGCCAGCACAAAACGGGAAAATCTGGACTTTGACAAGGAATTTGGCGCTCTCGTTAACATCTTGAATCGTCTGAAGCGCACGGTCAGGTCGCAAGTGTTGGTCATACGCCGGCAGGGGGAGAGAGAATTGCTGATTACCGATCTCCACGCCGGGCGTGCTGCAGAAGGTGAGCCTGACGATGAGTGGCATTGGCCCTCACCAGAGCCAGGGCCGGAAGAAGTCATTGAAGCTAAAGAGGCGGAGATGCTCGAGCGCGAAAGGCAACGGATACGCCGGGAAATTCTGGATTATGCCAAGTCGCGTCTCAACAATGATGAGCAGGAACGGATCGTCTGGGAATACGTGATCCTGGGTGATGTGGCGCCCAGACAGGCAGCTCAGCGCTGGACATATCTCTTTGACTCCGCGGCTGTTGTCTCAACGGTTAAGGAAAGACTGGTGCGGCGCTGCCAGCGCGACAGCACTATTCAATCGTTATACAAGAATCTGCAGGATTTCGTCGGAAAAAGCGCCTGACGCGGCCTATCCATTAGTGGAGATTGGTGGATTATGAGTGAAAATTGTGTTAACCCGGCCGAGATCAGGGAAGGCGATTTGACAGCCTATATTGAGGGCGCTGCTTCGGACGCCGTCAACACCCACCTCCGTCGCTGTGCTTACTGCCGGGCCGAAATGAAGGCGTTGCGATCTACCCTGCGCGCGATACGCGCTGTTGCTTACCGCGCGACGTGTCCTCCGCCCGAACTGTTATACGACTTTTATCACCACAGCCTGAGCAAAAGCCGGGTGTTGGGGGTGGCTCGTCACGTGCGCGAGTGCCCATCATGTGCGGAAGAGCTTGCCTTCCTGGCTCGCGAGGAGCGCGCTGACGCCGCATCGTGGCTGGATGCGGCCATTCGAAACATCACTGCCATCCTCCGACCTCCCATGCTGAACCTCCAACCTGCGCGCGGGGCTGAAGCGCGCCTGCTCATCTTCGATGTCATGCCTGAGGGTGAAGACTCGGCGCTGGAAGTCACTATCAACCTGCGCGACGGTGCTGGCCGCAATGAAGACTGGCAGATCGAGGGCGCCATCGAACCCGAAGCCGAATCGTTCAATGCAGAACTCTACCGCGACGGCAAGTTGATTGACGTTACGCGCACCACGGAAGCTGGGCGATTCACGTTTGATCACCTCGCCCCCGCCAACTACGACATTCACCTGTTCTCGGATCAGCGCGATATCAGCCTCGCAGGAGTGACACTGGCATGACGCCGGCGGATCTCACGCAGGCGCTGCTCGCGGCGTCGGATCGCCAGACCCGCCTGGCGCTTCTGGAAGAACAGCGCGGCGGAACCGATTTCGCCGGATACATCGCTTCCGCCGAGGGGCTCAAAGCGGAAGCCGATCGCGTCCGACTGAAGAACCCGAACGATGCGCTGCGTGTCGCCAGTGTTTTGGCTGACCTGGCGGAATGGACTGCCATCCCACGCTGTCAAGCGCTGGCAGTCTGGGCGCGCGCCAACGCACTGCTCCACTTGGGCGACTACCCCGAGTGCCTGCGCCTGTATGCAGAAGCAGCCCGCCTTTTGCCGTTGGATCAGTACAGGATCGATGCAGCCCGGCTGACCTCGAACCGGGCCACGATCTTATCCAACCTGGGAAGGTATCCCGACGCGCTGCAAGCGGCGCAGTCTGCGGTCGCCATCCTCCAGCCCGACGGGGCAAGTCCGTACCTGGCCAGCGCGCTGATGGGGCGCGGCGTAATCCACTACATGCTGGGGCAATACGTCCTCGCACTGAATGACTACGCAGACAGCGAAGACATTCACACTGCGGTAGACAATCGGGTGGAACTGGCGCGCCTGAAGATCAACCGGGCGAATGCGCTGGAGGGGCTGGATCGTTTCGAGGAAGCTATTGCACTGCTGAGGGAAGGGCGGGCCGGACTGGCGGTTTTGGACCATTTGCTTGAAGTCGCGCGAGCTGACCTGAATCTGGGGATCACTTACACCCGGCTGGGGCGCTACGAGGAGGCACTCACGGCGTTCGCGTCCGCAGAAGCGGGGTTTAAGTCGCTTGATGTGCCATCCGAAGTCGCGATCGTCGCGCTTTACCGCGCCGATCTGTATGCCGAGTTCAACCTTTACGATGAGTTGGCGCGGCAGGACAACAGCGACTGGAGTCAGTTTGACGAGCGCGAGATGCAATGGCAGGCTGCGCGCGCACGGCTGCATCAGGCCGTGGCGCAACGCCACCTGTCAGACTATATGCGGTCGCGCGAGGCGCTGGCTGATTGCAGAACTGCTTTTGAACGGTTGCCCGACCCGGTCTGGACGGCCATCACCCGTCTGGAAGAGGCGCGTTTAAACTGCGCGCTGGAAGAATGGCAAGAAGCGTTGCAAGTTGCCGTGGAGGTGGCGGACATCCTGGCACGCTATGAGATGCCCGCCCGCTCCGCCGAGGCGTCACTCGTAGCGGCTGACTGTCACATTGCACTGGGCCAGCCTGGTGCGGGCGCCGAGCGATTTCAGGCTGTGCTGACGCTCGGTCAGCGCGACAGCATCCCGGCTCTCATTTATGGCGCCTGGCATGGCCTGGGTCGCGCTTCCGAACAGGCGGGCCGCTACGAAGAGGCGCGCGACAACTATCTCCGCGCGGTGGACGAGATCGCCACGCAGCGCGAGAAGCTGCGTGTGGAGGATTTTCGCAGCGGGTTCCTGGACGACAAGCTGAACGTATTCCGCGACCTGGTGCTGCTCGATCTGAAACTCGGCCGCACCGAGGAAGCTTTCGCCTATGTCGAGCAGGCCAAGTCCGCCGGGCTTGTGGATCAAATCCTCGCGAGCCTGGCCGCTCCAGAAGCAGGCGTTGTATTGCCGGATGGCGAGACGCTGGGACGGCTAAATATGTTGCGCGAAGAACTGAACTGGCATCAGGATCACCTGGAGCACCGCGGAAATCCAGACGCCCAGCGCGCGGGAGCGGCGTCAGACGCAGACACACGCAAGAAGATTGCGAATATTGAGCGCGAAGCCACCCAACTATCGCGCAAACTGCAACAGACCGACCCGCGCTACACCTTCCTCACTCACCGTGACCTATTTTCGCCCGCCGCGTTGCATGCGCTTTTGGATCACGGGGATGTATTCGTGCAGTACTTCGTCGCCGGTGACCATGTTTTCGCGTTCGTTGTTGATCGAGACGGGCTGCGGGCCTGTGAAGCTTTGCCGATCACAACCGGTCAAATTGAAGATAGGGCGAGGGCGCTGGAGGCAACCCTGGACAAGGCCGCCAGCGGCGCCCCCGAGTCGGCCGGACTGTTATTCATCGCGTGCGCGCGCAGACTAAATGCGCTGTATGAGGGGTTGGTCGCCTCACTCGAACCTTACCTGGCGGGCAAGCGGCGCTTGATCATCGCGCCGGACGGCGTCCTGTTCTGCGTGCCGTTTCACGCGCTTGGCGCCAGCCCGATGCAGGAATGCGTGATCGACCGGTTTGAGGTGGCCTACACGCCCAGTGCCAGGGTGCTGCAACTCTGCGCGGAAAGCCTGCGGCGTCGCGGCGCGCGCGCGTGGCGGCCGCGCACGCTGGTCATGGGGAGCACGAACGCCGGCGCGCTGCCGCACATCGCGACTGAGGTAGCGACGGTTACGCGGGTGCTCGGTGCGCTGGAAGGCGATGTGTTTCTGGAGCGCGACTTGTCGCGCGACGCCCTGTTCGCCCTGGCCGGCCAGTATGATGTGCTGCACTTCGCCACGCATGCGGTGTACCGGGGCGACAACCCGTTGTTCTCAGCGTTACAACTCGGCGGGGGAGCATGGTTGCGCGCGATGGATCTGTGCCAGCTTCGACTGAATGGCGCACTTGTGACGCTGAGCGCCTGCATGACGGGCCGGCATCGCCTGATGGGCGGCGACCTGCTGGGCCTCAGCCGGGGTTTCCTGGCAGCAGGCGCCGCAGCGCTTGTTGTAAGCCTTTGGCCAGCCGACGACGCGGCGACGGCGATACTGATGGATTACTTCTATGTTGAACTCAGGCAGGGCGCGAGTGTGCCGGCGGCGTTGAGGAGCGCACAACGGCGCCTCCGCGACGCCGAGATCGTCGTCAACGGTAAACGCTTGCACCCCTACGCCCACCCGTATTTCTGGGCGCCGTTCTGTACACTCGGCGCGCCGGGCGCAAAACTCGTCTGAGAACGGCATACGCACCCGCGAGCAGCTCTTAAGCCAGACCTGCGTGTACGCTAATGCAATAGGAGGAGCGGCTAACCGCTCCTCCTAACTCTTGGACTAAGGGTATTTCAAGTCACTCATCTGCATGTTCTCTCCTATTTTGCCAGCTTCAGAGCGCTATTCGGTGTTATGGCATGAAGCCCATGTGTTATCGTCACAGTTACTGGGCGCGTAACCCCATCAATGCCAGTTTCCAGGGCTGTAGTCAACGCTGGTTGTGTGCTGTCCTGCCAGGTAGCACTCCATGCCCATGGCCCGCCTGAAATTGTGCCGCAGCCTATATTGAAGTAGCTGAGACCATCTGTCCCATGTGCTGCGGTTGCGGAATCAAACGTGCCCGA
>Ga0114951_10002318_pt1 | contig 21656 bp, 14 predicted proteins | sample AM7aDNAmetaG_FD_88677 | JGI IMG/M metagenome (GOLD analysis project Ga0114951, IMG submission 88677) | Freshwater microbial communities from Finland to study Microbial Dark Matter (Phase II) - AM7a DNA metaG | ecosystem: Environmental > Aquatic > Freshwater > Lake | place: Finland: Lake Alinen... | reverse complement strand
TGAGGCAAGCTGAAGCGTGGTTTCAATGGTTTCCACTTCATTCATAAGTGCGCCCTCGATATAGCCCCTGATCCTTTTATAACCCGACTCCAGATTATCTGCTTTGAGCTTCGATAGTTCATCGATCGATCTCCCCTGCTGGATTCCCATCCGCCGTATGGCATTGGAATAAACTTCTCCTGCTATTTTAGACGCCATGTTTGCATCGGCGGAAGCGATTGTGTAGGCAGCTGCAGCACCGATAACACAGCAGCGTTTTAACTGAGTTGGATCAAGCTTGTCGGATAGATCCTGTGATGTGTGATAATAAAGATCCGGCCAGGTAATCATCATGATTCCAGGTACTCCCACTCCCCAATCATTGAAAACTTCGTGATCCGAGGCACCATAATGCCCTTCAATGGAATAATAAAATGGTTCATCCGATCCTGATGGGGCAACAATCCGGTTTAAATAACCTTCGCGTCCTGATAATACCAGACTGGTGCGGTTTGTTTCGCCTACATATCGGAAATAATTCTCCATTACATCATTGATATAATGAGGATTACCAAAAGTTGTGCGCTCGAGATTGAAGAACGACTGACTCTTGCTCAGCAGAATACCTACCATATCAAGGTTGATGTTGCAAAGCGTCTTTGCCATGATATCCTTATGGGCATTTACCCAGGGACCGGTACCTGAAAACTCGGGAACGAAAATAAAACGAATACTGCGGGCCGGGCGCGGTAAGCGTCCGTCATTGTACATCGTATTCAGCATGCGTGCCATTTCGAGTAAGCTGGCACAGCCTGAAATATCATCATTGGCACCCTGCTTGATAACACCCTCAAAAAGGTGGGCCGAGAATATCACTTCGCCTGCATTCGGGTCCGTGCCTGGCAAAACGCAGGTCGGAACCTGTAGATCAACTTTTTCCATCGCCGACTTAACCATGGCATGAACACGGATTTTCTCACCGCGGGTTAACCTGTCGCGAATCAAATAACCTTCTCTTGGAGGCATCTGGAAAGCAAATCCTTTTGCTTCGCCACCACGTCCGCCTAGGCTGGAATAGGGCATCTGAATTGGATCCGACAGTGGGCGGGGGGAGTTGAAAGATAAAATCCCGATCGCACCGTTTTTTGTAATCAACGATGAAACCTGTCCTGGTGATGCATAAGTGACAACGATTTTTCCGGTCACCGCCGTGGTATCAAAATCTCCTTTTCGGCCTTCACCGATCCAGATCAGCTCCGCTTCAACATCGGCATTCTGACTGCCGGCCACCAACATGGCTGGCTGATCTTTATAATCGGCCAGTTTTTTGGTCCCCGGCGATACTTCCCATAATTCTCCACTGATACCATCCCAGGTGGCAGCCATATCCCCGAAACGCTCTAGCTGCGCATTTGCAATGCCAAATTCTTTTAATTTATCCATCACATATTGCGATTCCCAAAGAACAGTTTGATACTCTTTGGATAACCTGTTCCGGGTATATCCACCCATCTCAATATCGTGGGCAAGGGCAGTTTCACCTGATGCTTCTCCAATAACCTGGTCCATAAGCTTTTTATCAAGCAAGGTCCATTGGTAATGAGGAACAGACTGAGCCATGGCGCCAACAGCCAATGCTGTCAGCATACCAGTCAGAAACCAGAATTTGCGGAAGTTTTTCATTATTTAGTCAGTTTAGGTCAAAAAACGTGTCAAGTTATGAAAAGAGAGATCGCATGGTTCTTCCTTTAACTTTTTTTAAGATTAGCTTTCTCAGACGGACACCTGCTTATTTTCCTATTTTTACGCTCTTAAACGCGAAAACGAATGAAACAGGCTTTAACTATTATTCTTGCTGCTGCTTTTTTGCTTACAGGATGCAAAGAGAAATTGCTTAAGGAAGTCACCACAAAATGGCCCGACGGGAGCCCGAATAAAGTTTCGTACTACCGGGTAACCGGGGACAAAAAGGAAAAAGTAAAGGAGATCAACTATTACCAGAATGGGAAATTACTTATGGAGGGTGAATTTGCCGGCGGCAAAAAGGACGGAGCATGGACGAGCTGGTTCGAAAATGGCAAGAAGCAGAGCGAAGGGTTTTTTAAAAACGATCTGAGAAATGGCAAAGCCATTGTGTGGCGCGAAAACGGCTTCAAATTTTATGAAGGGACCTATTCCCTCGGAAAACTGCACGGAACCTGGATCACGTATGATACGGATGGTAGCCGGCTCAAGGAAACCCTTTACGAGTACGACCATAAGGTAAAAGAGATAGACTATAAGCAAAAATAGGATCGGAATATTGAAAACGAGACTTTATATCATATTCATATTTTGTGCTTTCGCGTTGCTGCCGGTTTCATGCATCAAGGAAAAGCAAGTCATTCCCGATTCTTTGGATCAGCTGAACTGGTCAGATCGAAATTTATCGGTCCTCAATAATCTGATAACCAATTATGGCACCCATGGGAAATACTTCGATAAGGAAAAGCCTCCTTATGTTGTTCTCGACTGGGATCAGACCTGTGCTCACCTGGATTGCGAAGAGGCGTTGATGCATTATCAGCTGACCCATCTTCGGTTTAAAATCAGCAAGTCGCAGTTCGCAGATTTACTCAAGGATGAAATCAATGGAGTAAAACAACTGTCCTCAGATTTTCATAGCATCGTTCTCAAGGATATCAATGCCGATCTGATCAATGATTTTAATTTTTTATCGGATAATTTCTCGGGAATGAATGGCAGCCTGTCATTGGATCAAATCCGGGAAAAGCCCCAATATCAGGATTTCATCGCAAAGGTTCCATTCCTGTATGATGGTTATTGCTCGATGGCGAACATCGGGCCCGATTACGGCTATCCCTGGGTGCTATATTTATTTGCCGGATACACTATTGATGAGGTTAAAGCCATGGCTAAGGAGGCTATTTCATTTGAGCTTGCCAACAGCCTGACGAAGCAAACCTGGCAATCCCCTGCTGACTTTAAAACCAGTGCCGGGGCCGTTAGCTATTCTTTTAAAACAGGGTTGCGTGTCCTGCCGGAAATGCAAAATCTGATCTCAACTTTTAGGAGCCACGGAATCGGAGTATTTATCGTTTCTGCAAGTTATAAGCCTGTCGTTGAGGTTTTTTCAGGCATAGGAAATTTTGGGTACAATGTATCACCTGAAAATGTTATCGCGATGGAACTGGAGATATCTGCCGATGGAAAGATCCTCCCTGAATATAAAACCGGATGGGTAAAAACACAGAGGCAGGGCAAGGTGGATGCGATAAACAAGGCTATTAAAGTGGGTCTTGGAAAAAATTGGGATCCTTTATTTTCAGCTGGCGACAGCGACGGGGATTATGAAATGTCGACGAGCTTTCCTGATATGAAACTGACATTGATCTGGAACCGTGTAAAGGGTGGCGATATCGGGAAATTATCAAAACAGGCAGTGGATGAAGCCGGTCTGGCAGCACCACGATATATTTTGCAGGGTCGCGATGAAAATACTGGTTTGGCCCGACCCTACTCCGAATCCATCCTTTTTGGTAAGTCGGTACCTCAACTTCTTTATAATTAGTCCGCACTTTTATTTATGAAAAAACCTTTTTTCCTCATCAGCGCCGTTATTACCACGCTGGTATTACTCTTTTCGCAATGTGATAAAAAGACCGATGACACCTATCGGTTTAAGTTTCAGTTTATCACGGAAAATTATGCACCGCTCAATTATCTGGATAATAATACGCTTACCGGCTTAGCTCCGGATATTCTTAAATCAGTGTGTGCAAAGCTGAATATTCCTTATTCGGTTAGCGTGCTTTCCTGGAATGATGGTTACAGTCTGGTTCAGAGCGCCAATAATGCAGTCCTTTTTTCAACAATACTGAATTCAACGCGTAAGGATCTGTTTAAATGGGCCGGACCAATAGCATCGCTCGATTGGATGTTTTACACTGCTTCCGGGGATGAAATTTCTCTGAATACCCTCGATGACGCTAAGAAAATTGGGAAAATCGGTGTTATAAAGGATTATTCTATAGAGCAATACCTTGTTCAGCAGGGTTTTAATAATCTCGTTTATTGTACTGATAATATTGAAGCCTTTACTAAGCTGCTCAATGGTGATATTGATCTGTTTCCGTCCGATAAAATCACTGCTGAAGCTGCCCTCAAAACACTCGGCAAATCAATTTACAAGATTAACCCGCTGATGATCATTCGAACCGATTTGGTTTATTTTGCTTTTAACAAGAATATTCCGGATGATGTGGTTGCAGATTTTCAGAATGCCATCGATGTCCTGAAAACCGATGGCACCGTGAAAGCCCTATCAGAGAAATACCTGAACACATCGGACTTTCCAGGGACCATGCAAATATATACAGAGCAATATCCTCCGCTTACCTTCCGTAATAATTTCGGGGAGATCACAGGTTTCGGCACCGATATCGTGAACGAAATAATGAAGCGGAATAAAATATATACCGAAATTAAGCTCACCTCCTGGAGCAGCGGTTACGATTTAGCGCTTAATAATCCCAATGTCTGCCTTTTCACTATGGATCGGACGGATTTACGTGAAAACCTTTTTCAATGGGTCGGACCAATCGGTACGAATACCACCTGGTTCTATACCAAAACCGGCTCAGGCATAAGAATTTCTTCTTTGGATGATGCGCGAAAACTTTCCAGCGTTGGCGCTGTGAACTCTTGGTTTTCAACACAATATCTGCAGAGCCTGGGGTTTACCAATCTTGTTTTGAATTCCGACCCGGCGGTTTTGGCTAAAAAGTTGATGAACGGAGAGGTTGATGCCTTCGTTTGCACAGGGGTCACTTTCCCGGACATCCTGAAAGCAGCAGGATATCACTATAGCGAAGCTTTTCCATCATTCAGGCTGATGGCTTCGGATTATTATATAGCCTTTTCGAAGCTAACGCCGGAATCTGTAGTTAATCTTTGGCAATCGACTTTTGCGGCATTAAAGACCGACGGTACTTACGAGGCGATATCGCAGAAGTGGCTTAAATAATTGTCGTCGGTTTCAGGCTGATTAAACGATTTAGCAGCCAGATGATTTTTTCCTTTGCCATAGTGAGATCGAGTAGGCTGGCCTTATCATTGACGGATCCTGGATTTTCACTATCCATTTATTTCCTGATCGGAGTTCCCAGGTTCTTGATCTTTTCCTGCATTTCGGGCGTCAGTTGCTTAAGAAGTTCAGCATTGTAGGCGCCTGATGGGGGCAGATATAATTGATTTACCGCACTGGGGACGAATATCTCCTGAGCAGCGATCGCATAGGAACGTGATAGTGCAGCGAACGATCCTTCTTCAGCTACGGGATCAACATTGATCGTAAATATTGATATGGTATTATCATTGTTTCGGTCGATTTCGAAGGTGCGGAACTGCTGTGGGAAATCCTTTAAGGAGGAGGTTTCAACAAGCCAGAAGCCAAGTTCAGGATGTTTGGGATCGGGCGATTTTTCAACCGTAATGACGTTGCGGTGACGATGTCCCGAAATCCACATGATGAGATTAGGATATCCGGGGTTGGTCTGAAGTTTTTCAAGCAACCGTTTATTATCAATAAACGGATTGGGAGTATTGTACCCGATAAGATTTAGTGGTAAGTGGGCTGAAATGATCATTAACTTGCCTTCCGCCTGACCCTTATCAAGCTCGCTAATCAGCCAGTTGAACCTTTCTTGGTCAAGAGCGCCCTGAGAATGAACGTCGAAAATATCGCTTCTTTGCTGATCGTCAAGAACGATGACTTTGAGAGGTATTGCCGGGTTTGGCTCAAAACTATAGCAGGCCATGTCGTTGTCGAGGTTGCTCTGAGAAAAGCCGTGGCCGGGCGGGTTTGATGAGGTATTGAAGAATTCGCTCATCCATTCCTTTCTCGAGAGTGAGCGGCGGTTCGGATCGGCAACGACTTTTAATGGGAGCGTGGTTTCCACTGGCCCTGCACCTATTACCTCACCGTATTTCGTTTTGCCGTTGACCACACCCATATAGTAACCGCGGCTATCTGCGCCGAGAGGGTTTGTAAAAACATCGCCGATGTTAAGTATATCTTCGCTGGTATGGGCTCGTTTCAGATAATCATTTTCAGGATAGGAACCAGTCCATATGTTATCATGGTTACCATAGACCTGATACCACGGAATCTCCTTATCAAGTCCCTCAGCTTGAAATTCGTCCTGATAATCATTGCCGGGACCGGGGATCGGATCATCTTTTGGGCCAGAGTCGGGATTAATCCGTTTGCCGTCAAAAATGTCTATAAACCATCTTAATTCGTTGTACTGCGCATTGTTGCAATTGTCACCCAGCGAAATGCCAAAATCAAACCGCTGCTCTTTGTGAAGGGCGTTTACTGTCCTGACGGCTGCGTCAAGGAACTGAGTCGAATACAGCATGTTAGGTGAATAGGCGGAGGAGTTCCCATTTGCTGTGAGTCCCATATATAACACCTGAGCAGGTGACTCTTTATCCGTGAGATGGATGTCCGTCATGGCAAAGAAATGCATAAGCCTGGCCTCATTGGTGACAGTGGCATTCAAATAGGCTGAAGGCATCAGATCCAGTCTTTTTTGAAGAGGAAGCCCGGGCCCATAATACCAGTCCCCCAAACCGAAATGCGAAAATTTAGCAATCTCATAAGGCAAAACCGAGACGGGTAGGGTAGGTACAGGAAAAGGGATAACCGTTCTGTCAAGTGTTGTATAAACTTTGGACCCTGAAAGATCACCCCGACAGTCATCCTTCCTGCAACTGGGGCTGAACACGACTAAAAAACCCATCGCCATCAATAAGAAAATAGTAAACTTGATTAAAGCTTTCATGAACAAGATTTATTAATATTCACCTAATCGTGCGATTTGCAACAATTAGCGAGCAAAGCGAGCCTCTTAGCGGAGCGTTAGCGAACCTCTTAAGTTCGCGAAGCGAAATCTTTGAGCGTCATCGGTGTGCCCATCCTGAATCCTTTTTCAGTATTGATAATGGTGGCACATTCATATACAATATCGTGCTGGAAGAACAAAACATAATTTTTCTCGACTATCTGCTCCAGAAAGTCCTGCTTTTCTTTCATGGTGCGCACAACTTCCAGGTCATAAGCCATATTGTACTTCACCGGGATATGTCCATGGGTAGGGATCAGGTCGGCACCAAAGACGAGAGTTTTCTCACCATACCTGACAATCGGGATAATCTGCCCCGGAGTATGCCCATTAACAAACCTGATGTCAACGCCCTCACAAAAAGTTCCTGGCTTCTCAATGAAGTCAAGCAGACCGAGATCCTGCATCGGTAAAAGATTTTCCGACAGATAGGAATCAGCTTCGCGTGGATTTGGGTTTACAGCATTTTCCCACTGCCTTTCAGTTGTCCAATAGGTGGCTTCTGGAAAAACTGCTATCGGTTCACGGTTCCAGTTATAGGTAATTCCCCCTCCGCAATGGTCGAAATGCAGGTGAGTAAGGATGACATCAGTGACATCTTCAGGCTTAATTCCGTGTTTGGCTAACCCGGAAACCAAACCTTCATGTTCCTCAATCTGAAGAAATTGCAGGTAGTCCTCATGTTGCTTGTCGCCAATGCCGACATCTATCAGTATAACGCGATCCTCTGTCTTGATGACTAATGACCTAAGCATCATTGTAATCAGGTTCTTTTCGTCGGCTTTATAAAATTTCGACCAGATACTTTTTGGCACGACACCAAACATGGCGCCGCCATCTGCTTTGAAAGAGGAAATATCGATACTGTAAAGTTCCATGGAAAAAAGGCTTTGGCCAAAAATAGAAATCTTATCCAGAAAACCAAAGACAATTTGATAAGAGCCATCGAAATAATCAATTTTAGTACCTTTAGGAAGAAATTAAAATTTAAATGAAATGGAATCAAATTATTACTATTACATCATCGGAGCTGCAGTAGTCCTGTTCCTCCTGTCGGGCATCCGGATTATCCGCCCTACCCACAAGGGTCTGATTGAACGACTTGGGAGGTACCACCATTTTGCTACACCTGGCTTTAACTGGATCATCCCATTCATCGATAAGCTCTATCAGATTAATGTTACTGAACAGATGGTGGATGCTGAACCACAGGAAATTATCACCAATGATAACCTGAATGCCCGCGTTGATGCACAGGTTTATTTCAGGGTTAAGGACGATGAGCAAAGCGTTAAAAATTCTGTTTATAATGTCAATAATTATCGCTGGCAGATTGTAAACCTTGCGCGCACTACCCTGAGGAACATCATTGGTACCCTTACCCTGAAATCGGCAAACAGCGAACGTGGTAAGATTAATTCCGAGTTGCACCGTACCTTATTGGACGAAACATCAAGCTGGGGAATTGATATTGTTCGTACCGAGCTGAAAGAGATCGATCCGCCAAAGGATGTGCAGGAAACAATGAATAAGGTAGTTAAGGCAGAAAATGAAAAAATTGCCGCAATCGATTATGCAACTGCCCGTGAAACCGTGGCTGACGGTGAAAAAAGAGCTAAGATCAAGGAAGCCGAGGGATACAAGCAGGCAAAAATTCTGCATGCCGAAGGAGAAGCCGAAGCTATTAAGCTGGTTAACGAGGCTGCCGACAGATATTTTACTGGCAACGCACAACTGCTGAAGAAACTGGAAACACTTGAGATCTCCCTGAAGGACAACGCGAAAATCGTAATTCCTGAGGGTAGTGAACTGGTCAATGTGATTGGTGATCTTGCCGGTGTTCTGCCGCTTCAGAAGAAGAAGGACTCGAAAAAAGAAGCAGCCAAAGAATAGTCGGAAGACAACAGACAGAAGACAAGAGACTGAAGACGGACAGACCGGTAGACTTTAGCAGTTAAAGTTTACCGGTTTTTTTTACCCGAAACCCGATACCCGAAGCCCGATACCCGAAGCCCGATACTTTAGCAATAAAGTGCTATCCCCTTCAGCAGCCTGTTGTATTTCTCCTCCGCCGACATGGCAAGATATTGTGCCTGTGCTTCTTCATGAATCCGTTGCTTCTCGCGTGCCTCGGCTAGTTTCTTCTCCATCAAAATGCGCTGTATCCGGTCGTTAAGGAACTTCGTAGCGACATTCGGAAACAGCTCCAGCAACAATTCTTCTTTCTCATTATTCGCCAACCGGTAATTTTCGCCCATTTCCGGAAACTCAGGATTCGGTTGCCTCTGATATCCCTCTGTATTAAAAGGAATCTCTTCACGCGTTCCGGCAATCTTCAGCCTGAATTCAGGGTCTACCGGAATCGGGGTCTTGCCATATTGCCCCTTGACCAGGTTCACAAACTGGCTGGAATTATTGGTGTAGAATGGATTTCCGTTGTTCTCGTCGACTACGCAGTTAACTGCCTGGGCGCCCACTATCTGGCTCGTGGGTGTTACTAAAGGAGGACAGCCTGCTGCCACCCTGACTGTTGGTATCACTTCCAGTACCCGGGTCAGAAGATGCTCTTGCTGAAGCTGTTTTAACTGTGAAAGCATGTTGGTATACATCCCTCCGGGGATTTCTGCGAACTTGACTTTTTCGTCCGGTTCGGGGAAATTGAAATACCGCTCGATCTTCTGGCAAACTTCCTGCAATTGGTCAGTTTTATCGTTTTTTGCAAAATCGATGGCTTCAACAAATAATTGGTTGATCTCAGCAGGCAGTTTGTCAGTTAGGATATTGAATTCAATCGGGTATTGTTTATAACTGTCGATATCGGCCATTTCAAGCCTGATTTCTTTCAGCTTACGATTGATTTCTACTACGGCTTCCAGGTTCACTCCGGTTTCGATGTCCATTTTATTGCAGAAAAGCTGAATCAGCTCAAATGCCGGTGCAGCCGGTCCACCTGCAAAATTCATGATGGCGGTATCAACAATATCCACTCCATTTACGATCGCCATCAGGGCTCCGCTTAATCCATATCCGGGGGTACAATGGGTGTGAAAATCAATTGGGACCTTTACAGCCTGTTTAATGGCTTTCACCATCTCGCCTGATTTCTGGGGAGTGATCAAACCTGCCATGTCCTTAATAGTGATCATATCGGCTCCCATAGCCTCGAGCTCGACAGCCATCCTGACAAAATAATCGGTCGTGAAAATATCTTCAGGAAGCTTTTTGCCTTTCAGGAATGCCTGGAACTTTTCTTTTCGGGTGAACTTCGGGTCAACGGTGTAGCAAACTACACAATCAGCAAGTCCGCCATTTTCCTTTACATATTTAATGGTGCTCCTGATATTTTTTGTGTCATTCAAAGCATCAAAAATGCGCATGATGGAAATGCCAGATTGAATGGCATTCCGGTTGAATCCTTCAATAACTGACTCTGGATAAGGGTTGTATCCGAAGAGGTTCCTGCCCCGGGAAAGTGCCGTCAGGTGAGAAGCCGAACCAATCGCTTTTTTTATTTTTTCCAGTCTGACCCATGGATCCTCATTCAGAAAACGCATGATTGAATCAGGAACAGCCCCTCCCCAAACTTCAAGCGCATAAAACCCTGCATCCTTGTACATCGGCAATAAACGATCAACCTGATGCTGATTCATCCGGGTTGCAAAAAGGGATTGCTGACCATCACGAAGTGTGACATCTCTTATCAATAAACGACGGCTCATTATTTTGTGATTTGATTCACAGCAAAGCTACTGTTGCATACCGCGATAGGCAATGATAAATCGCATAAAAAAAGCAGGAGTTGCAAATAATCTCCTGCTTTTTCTGTCATCCCCGCGAAAGTGGGGACCTTTATCCTACCCACCAAAGCCTTATTTCCCGAAGAATTCTTTCAGCCAGAATTTGTTTTGTAGGTCCCTCAGATGGGTGGCTTTTGCACCTCCCCAGCCATGACGGCCATTTGGATACATCATGAACTGAAATTCCTTGTTGAGGTCTTCGAGCTTACTGATAAGTTGTATGCTATTCTGCATATGAACATTGTCGTCCATCTCACCATGTACAATGAACAATTTTCCTTTAAGATTGGCAGCAAAATTCATAGCTGTTCCAGCCTTATACCCTTCCGGGTTATCTTTTGGAGTGTCCATGAACCGTTCGGTATAAACATTGTCATACAAACCCCAGTCTGTAACACTGTAAAGGGCCATCCCATGGGTCCAGTAATCTGCGCCTGCCGTGAGTGCCATACAGGTGGTATAGCCGCCGTATGATCCTCCGGTGATACCCATGCGGGTTCCGTCAACAAAAGGTTTGGTGCGCAGCCATTTAACGGCTTCTTCATAGTCCACCATTTCCCATTTGCCCAGATTGCGGTACATGTAGTCGATGCCCTTTTTGCCAAACTGACCGGAAGCACGATGATCAACATCGATGGTGATGATACCATTTAGCGCATACCAGCTGGGTGTAGTGCCCTTGAATGAATTCCTTACACTGCCTGCATCGGGCCCGCCATAAATAGTGAAGATTACCGGGTACTTTTTTGTCGGATCGAAATTTATCGGATAGATAATGGTGGCAGGTAACTGAAATCCATCGGTCGATGGAATTCTAACGTATTCAGCTTTCTGATTTTTGGTTACGTCGTACTCATATTTTGTTTCGCTGATCAGCCGGACAAGTTTACCGTCTTTATCGCGTAATTCCTTTTTACCTGGAATTGTAACACTGTTCCAGTTGTCGATGAGATAGGATCCTCCCGGAGAAAGGCTGATTGAATGTGAACCTGCCCCTTCGGTAAGTTGAACCATTCCGGTACCATCAAGCTTAACACTGAAATATTGTGTTTCGGTTGATTCCGGTCGGCCGCTGAAATAAACGATGCCTTTTTCTTCATCAATTTTGGTAATACCGCTGACGCGCCATTTGACGTTCGACAGGTTAGCCACGAGTTTGCCGTTCCAATCATGGAAATAGAGGTTATGCCAATCGCTGCGATAGCTGTTCATGATGAAGCCGGTACCATTTTTCAGCACATAGATATCCTCGAAAAAATCAACCCAGGTGGGGCGCTGCTCATCATAAATTTTTCTCGGGTCGCCGGTTCCGGGATTAACCATGAAGAACTGCATATGATTCTGATCGCGGTTAAGCACCTGAATCATCATCTCCTTGGAATCAGGTTTCCATGACGGCCATGCAATGTATTGATCGACATTATAATCGAACTTTGCCCAAGTGATTTTACCTGTCGAAATATCTGCAAACCCGAGCTTCACTTTTGGATTCGGATCCCCCGGAACAGGATACCTGGTATATTCCGGTGCGCCATGCAGGCTGTCGCCTCTCATTAGCACAAACAGGGGAACCTCGGTATCATCGAACCTGAGAAAAGAAATAGTTTTACTGTCGGGTGACCACCAGAAAGCACAATACTGCGATGCGCGGCCCAGGATTTCTTCATAATAAACCCATGAAGCATATCCGTTATAGATCAGTTTTGTCCCATCCATCGTGAGCCTGCGCTCCAGGTTGGTAGCCAGGTCAATCATGTAAAGGTCATTGTCGCGGGTAAACGCAACACTTTTCAAATCGGGTGAAAGCCTTGGGTTAACCTCTTTGCCGGGGTTGGCAGTGATCTGCCTGGAAGTGGCGCTGGTGCCATCAGAATACCAGAGTTCGCCATCCTTCACCATCACGCTGGGGCGCATGGGTGCCGGAGCTTCAGCTTTTGGCGTATACAGTTTTGCTTTGCCGGTGGCTGCATCGACACTCATCCTGACATCCTTGCCGTCTTTATCTTTCTGCATGTCAACATAATGGGTGTCATCTATCCAAGTGGTTCCGCCGCCGCCGCGACCGCCGCGCTGACCGAAAGCCATTCCGGATAAGAGCAATCCGCTTAATAAAATTACGGTTGTCAGCCTGATTTTAGAAATTTTCATATTGCGTTATTGATGATTGATTCGATTAATTCCTGTTTTCCTGATTGCAGTTCAGGTTCCCCTTTTTCGAGAGCCAATGCATGAAGATCTTCGATGCTCAGCTCACCTTTCTCGAATTTCTGGGCAGCTGATTCATGGAACGATAAGTATCGGTTATCGCGAAAATCAGTAATGCGTTTCTCATTGATCAGTTTGTCGGCAATAAGCAGGGCCCTTCCGAAAGTGTCCATTCCAACGATATGTGCGATGAACAAATCTTCGAGATCTGTAGAATTTCGCCTAAGTTTTGCGTCGAAATTGAATCCGCCGTTCCCAAGTCCGCCACATTCCAGCATGACGAGCATGGCTTCAATGGCTTCATACAGATTGGTCGGAAAATTGTCGGTATCCCATCCATTCAAGGTTTCACCGTGATTGGCATCAATGCCTCCAAGCATGCCTGCATCGGCAGCAAAGCGCAGCTCATGGAAGAAACTATGTCCGGCAAGGGTGGCATGATTGGCTTCAATATTGAGTTTGAAATCCTTTTCAAGGCCATATTTGTGCAGGAATCCGATTACTGTGGATGCATCAAAATCATACTGATGCAAGGAAGGTTCCATAGGTTTTGGCTCGATAAGGTAAGTCCCTTTGAACCCGATTTTACGGCCATAGTCCCGTGCCATCTGGAGAAATCTTCCCATATGATCGAGCTCTTTAGCTGTATTGGTATTCAACAGGTAGGAATAACCTTCGCGGCCACCCCAGAAAACATAATTTTCACCACCAAGAGCCACAGTGGCTTCCAGGGCAGCTTTTACCTGTGCGCCAGCCTGACAGACAACACTGAAATCAGGGTTGGTGGCTGCACCATTCATATAACGTGGATTTGAAAAAAGATTGGCTGTACCCCAGAGAAGCTTGATGCCGGTGTCGGATTGCTTGCGTAAAGCCAGGTCGACCATAGTTTTAAGATTCTTCTCTGATTCTATGACAGAGTTCCCTTCAGGTGCCATATCCCGGTCGTGAAAACAATAAAATGGCAGGCCCATTTTTGTCATAAACTCAAAAGCTGCATTCAGCCTTGCTTTTGCATTTTCCATAGGATCATCCGACACGGTCCATGGGAAAATTCTTGTACCCGGGCCAAAAGGATCGCCTCCGGCATTACACATGCTATGCCAGTATGCCATAGCAAAACGAAAATGCTCTTTCATTGTCTTTCCGGCAACTACAAAATTTTCGTCGTAATATTTGAATGATAAATGATTATCACTATCCGGACCTTCATACCGGATCGGGTCGATGTCAGGGAAAAATTCCATATTAAGAGATTTGAACGTTAATATTGTTTCTTATTTGATTGGAAATCTTATCAATAGCCTCCGGTTTTAACCGGGGGTTGGGTTTCAGCGTTTCAGGGTTTCAGGGTTTCAGCGTTGCAGGATAATTCGCGAACCATTCTTGTTTTCCAGGTGCTGTAAAGCTCACCATAAATCTTCTGTTTTTCAGGATCAGGTTTGATATATTCAATGATTTTCAGGTTCTTGAAAGCTTCGGCAGGTGAAGCATAAATTTGGGCTCCGATTCCACTTCCGCGCGCAGCTCCGGTAGCTCCATCGGTATCGAAAAGCTCAATGGTGGTGCCTGTCACATCGCTGAATATCTGTCTGAAAACACGGCTGAGGAATAGATTTGCATATCCCGCCCTAACTGTCTCGGTTCGGACGCCCATTTCCTTCATGGCCTCAAAGCCATAATTCAATGCATAAACAATACCTTCCTGGGCAGCTCTGACCAGGTGAGCGCGCGTGTGGCGATTCAGGTCGAGGTTAATTATCTGGCCTCCGAACGGACGATTTTGATGGATGCGTTCCACCCCGTTTCCGAATGGGAATATCATCAAACCACCTGAACCAGGCTCAGCATCGTCAGCTACCCTGTTCAAAGTGTCGTAGGTCAATCCTGTGCCATCCAGCAGTTTTTTAATCCAGGAATATAGAATTCCCGTACCATTGATGCAGAGAAGCACCCCTAAGCGGGTATCAGGTAATCCGTGGTTTACATGTGCGAACACATTCACCCGGGATTGGGGGTCATGATTGATTTTATCGAGGATACCATAGATCACTCCTGATGTGCCGGCAGTTGCTGCAAGTTCACCGGGTTCGAGAACATTCAGGCTGAGGGCATTATTCGGTTGATCGCCGGCACGGTAGCAGACCGGCGTTCCGGATGGAATACCTGTAAGCCTGGAGGCGTGACGTGTAACGGATCCCTGATTTCCGAATCCGGGAACGAGATCAGGAAAAAGATCAGGCGAAAATCCGAATTGTTGGATCAATTCGGTCGATGGCCGATCGTTCATGAAATCCCATAAGATACCCTCAGAAAGACCGGTTTTCGTAGTGGTAATCTCACCGGTAAGTTTCATGGCGATATAATCTCCGGGAAGCATCACCTTATGAATTCTGGAATAAACCATCGGTTCATTTTCTTTCACCCAGGCAAGCTTTGCACCGGTAAAATTTCCTGGATTGTTCAGGAGATGATCCATGCAGAATGAGGAACCTAAAGCATCAAAAGCTCTTTGCCCATAAGCCGTAGCCCGGCTGTCGCACCAGATGATCGAATGACGGACCGGCTTTCCTTCTTTATCAACAGCCACCAACCCATGCATCTGGTAGGATATTCCTATCGATTTTATATCAGCGGGAATTCCACCTTTTGTCTTTAATATTCTAAGGCATTCTACAACATGGTGCCACCATATATCGGGATCCTGTTCAGCCCAGCCGGTTTGATTGGCTATAATCCGCAATTCACAATCGGGCGACTGCGCGGTCGCCGTAACCAAACCGGAATCAGCATCAACCAGTGATGCCTTTACTGAGGATGATCCTATGTCTAAACCAAGAAGCAGGGACATTTTAGGTGGTATTTAATTAGTTATTCAGTTTTCGGGTATCGGGTTTCGGGTATCAGGTATCTTCTCCCAACTTTTTGTGCTTTTCGGCAGGTAAGTGATCGTCTCAACCGAGTTCATTGAATATGCCCGCAGGGTTTCGAGTTCGCTGATTCCCTGATGGGAGGAGATCTGTACCAGGATATTCCCCAGTGCTGTGGCTTCAGCTGGTCCGGCCACAACAGGGAGACCGGTGGCATCAGCAGTAAACTGGCAAAGAAGGCTATTGAGCGATCCGCCGCCTATCATATGTATTTTCTCAATCGGGTGGGGACTGACCTCTTTCAACTGGTTCAGGACTATCCTGTATTTCAGGGCCAAACTCTCAAAAATGCATCTTGCAAATTCCGGAATGGTCTGAGGAACAGACTGCCCGGTTTTTCTGCAGTATTCACTGATGGCAGCTGGCATGTTTTCAGGATTCATAAAGGTTGCGTCATCCGGATCGATAATGGATAAAAATGGCTTTACCTTTTTACACTGGCTGATCAGTTCGGAATAGGATAATTCCTGTTCCTGATCCCAGATTTTTTTGCATTCCTGTAACAGCCACAATCCTGTAATATTCTTAAGGTAACGGGTCTTTTTGCCCACTCCACCCTCATTGGTAAAAAGATATTTGAAGCTGGCATCATTGATCACCGGACTATCAGTTTCAATTCCCATCAGCGACCAGGTACCTGAGCTGATATAGGCCCAATTCTGCCCTTCAGCTGGAATGGCGGCAATTGCAGAGGCGGTGTCGTGTGCACCAACTGCTACCAGAGAGATCTTATCAATACCGAGCCTGCTTAGAATTTCAGGTTTCAGGCTTCCGACCTGCGTTCCTGGTTCAATAATTTCATCCAGAATATGAATTGGCAATCCAAGCCTGATAAGCAAGTCGGGATACCAGTTTCGCGTCTTTGGATTGAGCAACTGCGAGGTGGAAGCAATGGTATATTCTGAGAATGCAATTCCTGTAAAAAGAAAACCGAGCAGGTCTGGAATGAATAAAAGTTTACTTGCATTCAACAGCTGGTTGGGGAATTTTTTTTTCATCGCCCAAAGCTGAAAAATGGTGTTGAACCGCATAAACTGTATACCAGTTCTGGCATAGAGCTCTTTCGGCCGCATGGCTTTGAACACCTGGTCCATGGCCTCATCGGTCAGCGAATCACGATAAGCAAATGGATTTCCGATAAGTTGTTCGTTCCCGTCAAGTAACCCAAAATCAACGCCCCAGGTATCGATCCCAATCGAAACAGGAATGATATTATGTTTTTTTATGCAAAGCGTGAGGCCCGTTAGTAACTCGTTGAATAGCTTGTTTATATCCCAATAATAGTGGCCATCACGAAGGATCATCTCATTCGGAAACCGGTGTATTTCTTTGAGTGTTACCTGGCATCCGTCGAGGGTGCCCAGTATGGCCCGACCGCTGCTGGCGCCAATATCAAAAGCTAAATATTGTGTATTAATCATTTAAGGCAAATGCTGGCTTGGCCTTAAAGATATAAGTTTTTCGTTAAAAGATCAGAGATTCTCACCAAGGATTCGCCTCAGCTCTTCCAGTATTTTATCCGCCTCGATTGGATAGCCCGAGAGGTGAATTGATGTAACAAAATCCTCATGTTTGCGACCAATGCGATAATCGGGTTCCTTAGAGGGATGTTTAAGGTATCGGCCAATGAATTCGGGGGTTTCTGAAATATTCAGAACGGCATGGTAAAAAACCATATTCCTTTTCCGGTATATCGATGAGCCCAGTATTTTTTTCTCCCCGATAGTTATATCAGAGATCCCTTTTTCGTTAAGGTCTGATACTCCAAGATTAGCCAGAGCCATTATTATCAGCTTATTTATCCGCTTAAAATAGACCTGTGGATTGTCTAGCTTTTCCGACAATAATCTGACGGAGATCACAATGGTTCGGGGAGTGAGAATAACCGTCTGCCCGCCGGTCGGCCTTTTAAAGATCATTACTCCATCGGCCTCCGAAATATCAGTATTTACAGCTGTATCAGCCTGGTTGCTCTGTCCCAGCACGATAACAGTTTCTTCTGGTTGCCATACCATGAAGGCATTGTCGGTAGCCTCCGGATCAATCAAAACCTGATCAGGAAGAGAATAGATGGGATGATTGGATGATGTGATGATTGATAAATGTGCTAATGGGTTAATGTGCTTTATTTATGAATAGGCTTATCAGCCGCGTCCATCCCTGCCTCCAGGAAAACTTCCGATACTGTTGGGTGAGCGTGCATCGTCCGTGCAACATCATAAACGGTGGCTTCGACCGACATGAAAGCAGCAGCTTCGGCGATAAGGTCAGTAGCATTGGCGGCAATAATCTGAACACCAAGTACTTCGCCAAGTTTTTTCCCGGATAGGATTCTGATCATTCCTTCAGCGCTATCCTCTGCCAAAGCTTTTCCGTTGGCCGACATCGGAAACTCACCTATCCTGTATTCGATTCCCTTATCACGGATTTCCCTTTCGGTCAGGCCTATCTGTGCAACCTCAGGATGTGTGTAAATATTAATCGGGCATTGCTTCATATCCATGCTACCCTGTACTCCCTGAATATGGTTAACCGCAAAAATTCCCTGTGCCGATGCTGCATGAGCCAAATACGATAAGCCGTTCACATCGCCAATGGCAAAGACCCCGGGAACCGCTGTTTCTAAAAATTCATTTACCGGAATGAATCCGTGATCATCGCGAACCAGATCGATATCCGATGGTGGAGCAATCCCATTTCTCCATGAACAGTTGATCAATACATCATATCCAACTTCAATCCCGTTAACGATAAGGGTTTCATCGGTAGCAGAGGAAATTCTACTGTTTTCCATGATCCGGATACCCTGACTCTTCGTCTTTTTCATGATGTATTGTCGCAGGTAATCATCTACCCCAGGCAATACATTCTCAACCGGACTGATTACTGTAATGTCCTTATCAATGAGCTGGAAAAACTGCGCAAGTTCGAGGGTGACTGGTCCGTGGCCAACAAGTACGATGCGCTTGGGAAGTTCTTCCATATCGAGCAGGTGCTCTACCTGAATCAGTTTACCCTCTGGTAATTTGATATCCAAAGCGGTAGGGTAGGATCCAGTGGCGATGAAAATATTTTTGGTTTCCAAAAGCCTGTTTTGAACACTCACTGAGGTTGAGGAGATAATTCGTGCTTCACCTTTGATCACCTCTACACCATTTTTCTTTAAAAGGAAGTTTACTCCACCGGTGAGCTTGGTAACGATCTTTCCCGACCGTTTCTTGGCCTGTCCCCAATTGAATTTTACCAAAGATTGATCGATTCCGTCGATGCCCAAATTCTCGGCTGATTTTATGCGGTTATAGAATTTCGCACTCTCGATCAATGCCTTTGTGGGAATGCATCCCCAGTTCAGGCACATTCCTCCGACCTCTTTTTTCTCTACCAGGGCGGTCTTCATGCCAAGCTGACCTGCACGTATGGCAGCTACATATCCGGCTGGCCCGGCCCCGATAATTATCACATCATATTCCATAGAGATAGGTTTTCAGTTGAACAAAGTTAACCGATTATTATTGATACCGGATCGCTCAGGTATTCCATCACCCTGTTTAAAAAGCGGGCCACTTCACCACCGTCAACGATACGGTGGTCTACCGATAAGCTTAATGGCAGTAACGTACCTGGTACTACCTTACCCTCCTTGATGACTGGCTTTTCAACCAGACGGCCAATACCTAAAATACCGGCCTGTGGGTAATTTATCACCGGTACGGCAAACTGGCCGCCGATGGATCCAAAGTTGGTCAGGGTAAATGTCCCGTCCTTCATATCATCCATCGTCAGGCTCCGCTTGCGGGCTTTCTCTGATATTTGATTTATAGCAATGGCAATGTCCTTGATAGTCAGTCGATCAACATTGCGAATAACAGGAACAACCAGGCCTTCTTCAGTATCAACGGCAATGCCGATATTGTAATATTTCTTATAAATCATCCGGTTGTTTTCCAAGTCAAGCTCAGAGTTAAGCACCGGATGGCTTTTTAATGCCAGGGCCGCAGCCTTTAAGATAAATGGCAGGTAGGAAAGCTTTATTCCTTCGCGCTCAAACTGCTCCTTGTACTTATATCTTATCCTGATGAGTTCTCCAACTTCAACCTCATCAAAAACCGTCATTGGTACGGTGTTTTGGTGAGATAAACTCATGTTCCGCGCTATCACCTTGCGAATCTGGCTCAGGGGCTTGATCTCCACCTCCAGATCGTGACTCGTGACCCGTGATTCGTGACCCGGAACCCCGTCTTCGTTCCTCCGTGTCACGTGTTTCGTGTCATGCGTTTCGATTCCTTGTCTTCCATGTTTCGCGTCACGTGTCACGTATTCTTCGATATCGCTCTTCGTTACCCTCCCAGCCGGACCTGTGCCCTGAACCAGATCGATATTGACCATTAGCTCCCTTGCCATGGCACGTGCCACAGGTGTAGCCAGAGCTCGTTGCGGTGATTTCTGTGCTGACTGATGTCCCGATGAGGACAGATCTTCGCTGCTGGCTGGAAGGTAAGCCGAATTGTCAGCAATTTCCAATGTTCCAACAACTCCCGCTCCCTCTTCCTTCACTGTTTCGAATGCCGGTTTTGCAGCTTCTTCAATTGCAGCAGCACCGCTAATTCCTGGAAGGTCATATTCAACCAGCGGACTCCCGACATGAACGGTTTCACCGACCCGACCATATAAAGCTGCGATAATACCTGTCTTTGGTGAGGGGATGTCGGTCACCACTTTATCCGTTTCCATCTTTACCAGGGGCTGGCCCATCTCAACCTGCATGCCCTTATCAACATACCATTCGGCAATGATTCCCTCATCCAGGCCTTCACCAATATCCGGAAATTTGAAAATATATCTCATGAGATCAGAATTTTACGGTTTTTTGAATCTCATAAAAAATCTTCTCCGGTGAGATGATATAATGGTGTTCTCCCTTTGGCAGAGGAACTATGGTGTCAAACCCGCTGACACGCTTTGGTGGTGCCTGCAGGTAGAGAAATGCTTCTTCATTGGCTACCGCGATAATTTCGGCCCCGACACCAAAGGAGGTGGGTTCTTCAGCTACAAAAACAATACGGCCTGTTTTCCGGATCGATTGGGCCAGGGTCTCCTTATCCATTGGATAAATAGTTCTCAGGTCGATAAGCTCCACTGAAATGCCGGCTTCCTTGAGTTTGGGCAGCGCTTTTTGCACTTCCCTCACCATAGCTCCATAGGCAACAACCGTAACATCGGTGCCTGGGGTAATTATTTTAGCCTTACCTATCGGGATTGAAAATTTTTCTTCGCTAACCTCTTGTTTAATTGCCCGATATATCCTCTTTGGTTCCATGAAAAGTATCGGATCATCCGATTCAATTGCAGATATCAACAGTCCTTTTGCATCCGCAGGGGTGGAAGGAATTACCACCTTAATTCCCGGAATTTGAGCATAAAGGGCTTCCATGCTTTCGGAGTGATGTTCCAGTGCATTGATACCGCCGCCGTATGGGATCCTCACTACAACCGGCATCGAGATTCTGCCACGCGACCTGTTGCGCATGCGCGCCAGGTGTGAAATGATCTGATTGAATGCGGGATAAACAAAACCGCAAAACTGCATCTCAACCACCGGTCTTAACCCAGCAGCCGCCATACCAATGGCAGTGCCAACTATTGCAGATTCGGCCAGGGGAGAGTCAAAAACCCTGTCGGCTCCATATTTCAGCTGTAACCCTTCAGTGACCCTGAAAACGCCGCCTTCCACACCAACATCCTCACCGTATACCACAATGTCAGGGTCCTCTGCCAGCTTGATATCCAACGCATTATTTACAGCGTTAACCATATTCATTATCTTCATAGGGACTCCT